>Ga0224496_10002739_pt1 | contig 10390 bp, 10 predicted proteins | sample SF_Jul11_sed_USG_2_FD_168127 | JGI IMG/M metagenome (GOLD analysis project Ga0224496, IMG submission 168127) | Sediment microbial communities from San Francisco Bay, California, United States - SF_Jul11_sed_USGS_8_1 | ecosystem: Environmental > Aquatic > Marine > Sediment | place: USA... | reverse complement strand
TTAATATTTTGTTTTTTCTTTTGTCCATTATATTACACTAATGATTTAATACCTAGAAAGTTAAGGGATTGAAGTAGAACAATAATTAATTATGCTATAATCACCATAGTTCAGACAAATAATAATCCTTGGCAAGATTATTACTAAACTACAGTCAAAGATCAAAGTGGCTAAGATGAATGGATATCATATCTTAGCAAGTAGGGTGGAACCGCCTTTGTTTAAGAAGGGTCCCTACAAGGTATAAATAAGTTATACTTTGTAGAGACCTTTTTTTATTGTCTCTACAGGAAAGTAAATATGTCTAATAACAATAGACCAACATTAGAAGAAGTAGTAGCCCTTTGTAAGAGGCGTGGCTTTGTTTTCCCAACCTCTGAAATTTATGGTGGCTTAACTAGCTCATATGACTATGGTCCACTTGGAAGTGAATTACTTCGTAATATTAAAGACCTATGGTGGAAAGAGTTTATTAACTTAAGACCAGATATGGTTGGTCTTGATAGTCAGATCATGTTGAACCCAGAAACATGGGTAGCATCTGGTCATGTTGGTTCTTTTTCTGACCCAATGGTTGTAGATGTAAAGACAAACAAGAGATACAGAGCTGATCATGTCATTGAAGGATGGATGGAAGGTAAAGAAGAGTTTAAAGACTTTGTTGTTGAAGATCTAAGCACTCAGGAGATGGGACAGTTTATCAAAGAACATAAAATTTTAAGTCCTGAAGGTCATGAATTTAGTGAACCAAAAGAGTTCAACTTATTGTTTGAAACTTCTATCGGTGCAGTTACAGGAGAGAAGTCTAAAGTATATCTAAGAGGTGAAACAGCTCAAGGTATCTTTACAAACTTCAAGCAAGTTCTTAACTCAAGTAGAGTCCAGTTACCATTTGGTATTGGTCAATTAGGTAAGAGTTTCAGAAATGAAGTTACAACCGGTCAATTTGTTTTTAGAACACTGGAGTTTGAGCAAGGTGAAATTGAATATTTCTTTGATCCTGAGAAGACAGATTGGAAAGAATTGTTTGAAGAGTGGCAAAGAAAGATGATGGACTTTGTGATTAATACTCTTGGTGTCAGTGGAGAAAACCTTAGATGGAGACAACATACAGACAAAGAGAGATCCTTCTATTCTAAAGAAACTTATGACATTGATTATCATTTCCCTTTTGGTTGGAAGGAATTATGGGGTCTTGCTTACAGAACTGATTATGATTTGACACAACAGATGAAACATTCAGGTGAGAGCTTAGAATACACAGACCCTCATACACAAAAGAGAATGATTCCTCATGTGATTGAACCTGCGGTTGGTATTGGAAGATTATTCTTAATGACATTGGTCGATGCTTATTGGAAAGATGAAGAGAATAATAGGATTGTGTTGAAGTTACATCCAAGAGTGGCTCCATATAAAGCTGCGGTATTCCCATTACTTAAGAATAAGCCTGAATTAGTTGGAAAAGCTAAAGACATCTTTAACGATCTATCTAGAAAATACCCTGTTATTTGGGATGAAAGAGGTAATATTGGTAAGAGATATCTCTATCAAGATGAAATCGGAACTCCAGTTTGTATTACAGTAGACTTCGAGAGTCTTGAGGATGAGAGTGTCACAATAAGGAATAGAGATACAACCAAGCAAGAGAGAATTAAAATTACTCAGCTTGAGGAGTACCTGGCAAATATGTTAGATTAAGTAGTTAGCACTTTATACTAAGTGACTTATTTTATTTTAAAAACTATTAAATTTTTATGAAAACAAATAATAAGAAACTACCACTAATCATTGTTGCCATAGTTTTGTTACTTGGCGGAGGGATCTTTGCTGTATCAAAAATGGGTGGCTCTAAACCTACTGAGCAAACTGAATCAAAGAAAAAGAAGACCGTCTTAGAACCAAAAAATATCATTGATGTAGCTATGCGTCCTTATGTAATGCTCTCACCAGTTAGTGGAGGACACCATATCAATATAAAGATAGTTGAAGTCCCAAAAGAAGCTACAGAAGTTGAATATGAGTTAGAGTATCAGTCTGGTACTTTGTTACAAGGATTTGGAGATTTACTTAAACTAGACACACTCCCGGTTAGCACTCAAAAACTATTTGGTTCTCAATCAGCTGGAGGAGCAATTACCTATCATGAGGATATCAAGGGAGGTAGTTTACAACTTAGATTTATTGGATCTGAGAATTATGTGCTAAAGCAGGATTGGAGATACTTTGAGAATAAAACAAAAGAAACAACCTTTAGTTCAAAGGATGCTAAGTTCCAAATTGATTCTGATGATTTAGCGCTCAATCGTCTTGTCCTAATTTATAACACTCCTGGTGTTCCAAAAGGAATAGATGAAGGGATGATGATTGCATCAGATGCATATTCATTAACTAGTGCAAGCAAAGTCAGTGGTGATGCTAATACTGTCAGTATCAGAGCAAATGAAGAAGGTGAGTTAACTTTAATGGGCTATGATGGTACAAGCTGGACAGAGCTTGATAGTGAAGTTGAAGGAAAAGTAGTCACTGCAGAAGATGTTTCATTAATGGAACTATATGTTGTAGTGAAAGAAGCTATTAATTAATAATAAGGTTAATTATGAGTAGAGGTGTAAGAAAATTAGGGGAATTTTTCCTGGATTTAATTGAGACAGTTGTTATTGCTTTATCTATATTTCTGGTGGTATATCTTTTCTTCATGCAACCTCATCAAGTAAATGGGCAATCTATGGTTCCAAACTTCTTGAGTGGTGAATACGTACTAACTGACAAAGTTAGTTATAAAATGGGTGATCCACAAAGAGGTGATATCGTAGTGTTTCATGCCCCTAAAACAGCACACTGTCCTGAAGGAACGGGCTGTGACTATATTAAAAGAGTTCTAGCTGTTCCTGGAGAGACAATTTCTTTGTCAAATAACACCTACTATGTAAATGGTCAACCAATTCCTGAACCATATATTCCAGATGATTTTGACACGTTACCGGGAGACTTTATCAGAGGTAGAACTATCTCTTTAGGCCCTGATGAGTACTTTGTTTCTGGTGATAATAGACCGTATTCAAGTGATTCAAGAGCTTGGGGGCCAATCTCAAAGTCCGATATTGTGGGTCGTGCTTTCTTTAGATATTGGCCTCCGCAAAGTGCAGGAATGCTGCCAACTACCACCTACTAAAATATGGGTTATACAAAAAATGCTTTAGCAGGATTTTCTTTTCAGACCATCCTTAAAATGATGACATATGTTGTTATTGCTTTAAAAATGGCTGTCTTAGCACGGGCCTTATCTCCAGAAATTTTTGGTCTTTTTTCTCTTGTCACTATCGCTCTTGGAGTCACAGAAGCTACTACTCAAACAGGAGTTAATCTTACAATTTTAAGATCAAAGCATTCTGTAGAATACTTTCTTGATTCAGCTTGGGTGATATCCATTATTAGAGGAATGATAATTGGAATTATTATGATTTTACTAGGCTTTGCCTTAAGTAATTTTTTTAATGAGCCTGATTTGTTGATTTTAATTTCATTGACTGCACTAGTGCCTGTAATAAAAGGATTTATTAATCCATATATCGTTTCAATGCAAAAAAAACTTCAGTTTTTTCAAGACGCTTTATATAGATTCACTTATGTTTTTGCTGAAGCAAGTTTTGCAATTACAGTAGGATATTTATCTAGATCTATTTATGCATTGGTTGGAGCATTAATATTTGCGGCACTTGTAGAAGTGATTATCTCGTTTGTATTTTTTCCAAAAAGACCTCAATTTGTTTATCGCAAATCTCGTGGAGAAGAAATTATGCAGGGTGCAAAGTGGTTGAGTTTTTCAGCATTATTTGATTATTTGAATGAGAATTTAGATAATTTCTTAATTGGGAAGATGACTAATCTCCGTAGTTTAGGTTTGTATCATTATGGTTACTCACTATCACATAAGATGAATTATGACTTTGCAAGATCTGCTACACATGGAACATTACCAATTTATTCTAAACTTCAAAGTAATAAAAAAAGATTGTTAAGAGCTTTTTATAGAGCGACAGGTATGACTATGCTACTAGTTATATCTCTCTCATTACCATTTTTACTTTTTCCAGAATTTATTATTAATTTAATTTTTGGTAGCCAATGGCTAGAGGTAACAAAGTTTTTACATTGGTTAGTATTAGCTGGAATACTACAAAGTTTCTCAGCTCTTTTTTATAGTTTATTTATGGCAAAGAAAGAATACTTAGCTGTTAATATTCATTTAGCGAGTTCTGTGTTAACAATGGCATTCTTAGTAATTATTCTTGGACAAAGATATGGTTTAGAAGGAGCAGCTATTGGAATATTTATGTCTAGACTTATTAATGTACCACTATTAATTTGGAGATTTTTGAAAGTTAAAAATGATTTTTAAAGGCATAAATATTAAAAAAATTGTTACAGCTAATTTAATTTTAATTGTAATTTTTTTATTAGCTACTATTTTAAGAACTTGGGATATTCCTAATAGAATTGTTTTTTTTGATGATGCTGCTTATGACATTAGACAGGCTCAAACAGCTATAGAAAATAAGACTATCCCATTGCTTGGTATTCCCTCAAGTTTGCCAAGGTTTAGACAGGGGCCAGTAACAGTCTGGGCAAACATGGCTTTGTCCTTACTATTTAATAATAATCTTACTGGTTTTGCAGTTTTTTATATTTTCTTATCTTTATTGGCGTTGGTTTTAACATATGAGTTTTGTGAGAAATATCTAAGTAAAGAAGTTTCAATTATTGCGACCACCTTAATGGCTTTATCTCCGCTAGCTATTGCTCAGGCTAGAATGCCATATCACACAAACCCAATCCCTTTAGCACTGATCTTATTCTTATTTGCATTAATGAGGCTTTATGAAAAGAAAAAGAATGGAGTTTTTTTTGCAGTACTTAGCTGGGCATTTTTATTTCAATTTGAATTAGCAGTTTTTCCAACCATTGCCTTAATTCCATATGTTTTATATAGAACAAATAGATTAAAAAAAGCAAAGATAAAAAGTCTACTTAAAGAAGCTACACCTGCTTTAGGAATCGGATTATTACCTCAAATTATTTATGATCTTCAAAATGGATTTTCTCAATTAGGACTATTTATTGTCTGGGTAGGATATAGGGTAGTAAGTTTGTTTGGTGGTAAACATAGTTTTGGCTCAGATAAATTAAATGTAGTGTCAGATGCATTTATTAAATATGGCGGTAGAATTTTTAGTGCTGATATTTTTTTGATTAACTTAATTTTCTTTGTAATTATCATTTACTCATTTGTTGTTATTTATAAAGGATTTAAGAAAAAGAAGTTAAATAAAGCTTTGGAAATAGTTGGTGTCTTTACTATTATTCTCACAGCTGGATATCTTGCCCATGGAGGGCCTTCAGAGGCCTATTTCCCACCATTTATAATACTATTTCCTATCTTGGTAGCTGTAGCCATGGAACAAATATTCAAGGGTAAATTAATGATTTTAGCGGGATTATTGATTTTATGGGGAGGTCTTAATATCAGATCTGTTTTTGATCATAACTTCTTTGTCAGTAATAGCCAAGATTTTTCATATAGTTACTCTGTTGGTGAACAAAAGAAAGTTGTAGAGTTTATTATTGATCATTCTGGTGGAGACTTTAAGTTTGATACAACCAGAGAGATTAGAAAGTTTGATTCTGTCTTTGATAATTTAAGACTACTCAGTGATCAACAAGGAGTATCTGAAAATCCAGAATCTAAAAAGTACTATTACATTGAGGAAAAGAACTCATTATTAAAGGAAGTACCTTTAACAAAAGTACAACACTTTCCATCAGTAGATGTTTATTATTATGAAGAGTAAGATTCCTCTTTCTGTCATTATTATCTATAACTCTAAAGCAGATAATTTATTTCTATCAAAAACAAAGCAATCAGTTCAAGAGTTTGAAGAAGTTATTCTTTTTGATGCCGGTTCAGAGCCGATTAAAGATTTTGCACAAGTTAGAAATACATCAATAAAAAAGGCAAAGAATGATTATGTAATGTTTATTGATTCAGATGAGGTGTTAGAACAATCATCAATCTCAGAAATTAAAAAATTTGTTGAAGAAAAAAAGTACGATTTAATTTCAATTGTAAGAACTGATGTGTTTATGGGTAAAGAGCTTAAGTATGGTGAGGCTGGAGCAATCCATCTAGTTAGATTGGGTAAAAAAGATAAGCTTAAATATAACAGGGAGGTCCATGAGACTGCCATAGTGAAACCTAATTACTTGTTAACAGGTTCTAGTATTAAGTTAATTCACTATTCTCATGTTAGTTTAAGTAGTTTTATTAGCAAAGTTTCTCGTTATGCATACTTAGAATCAAGGTTAAGAACACAAAAACCAAGTTTAGGTTTACTTGTAGAGTTATTATTCTTTCCACCACTAAAATTTTTATATAATTACTTAATTAAGCAAGGCTACCGCGATGGTGTACGTGGATTTATTTATGCCGTGATTATGTCTTTACATTCATTGTTTGTTAGAGTGAATATATTTGAGAAACATTTCAATAAGATCCATAATAAATCTAGCTTATAGATCAACACTTGATAAAAGTGATAGTATGAATATATGGATGAAATATTTGGTAAGTCTAAGTTTTTTTGGATAATGTTTGTATCATTATTTTTGGTTTTATTTCTATTTAGTTTTTTAGTTTTACCTAAATTTGTAGCATTATTTGTAAACTCCTCTAAGCAAACTAGTTTTGAAGAGGTTGACTATCACCAATCACTGCAATTTACCCTTGATGATGGAGCAAAACTAGAAGAAGTAGAACAGATTTTCTCTGATATTTTTGCTAATGATCAATATAAAAAAGTTAATGTAATTATTACAGATATACCTCAAGCACAAAAGATAACTTGGATAGGAGAAAATAATCAGGTGATAAATCATCTTGGATATGATGTTTATCAAGAAGGAGATAATCTAAGTGTTTATTTATATAATAATACTGCTGCTTTAAGGACATTTGGCTGGGATGTAGAAAAAATAGCCAGAGAAAATGAAATTTTATTGATTAAGGCATTAATGTACCAGCGTGGGTGGCCACTAGAAAAGATTAATGAAGAATCTAAAAAAGTTTTTCTGTCACTACATGATCAATATTCACAACCACTATTTTTAATGACCTATGATTTTTAGAAAAGCTTTACTAGTTGTTACTTTTGCCTTGATGTTATTCTTATCATTGGGAAAAAGTGATACTCAAGCCGTCTGTAGTAATATTATTACTATTTATTATCCAGCTGGTTGTGAGACGGTCTGCTTACCTGAAGATTTAGGCTGTGTAGAATGTAGCTCATATGAAGGTTGTATCGGTCCAGGAGGACAACCGCCTGTTAATTATGATGGCTATTGTTATGAAGCTGATGGTTGTGCCTGTCCTGACGGATTGATAATTAGTTATTTAGAATCCTGTGCTGAGGTGCTTAGTCAGACTTGTGGGAATTTTATTTGTGAGACCAATGAGAACTGTTCTAGCTGTAGTGTTGATTGTGGTAGTTGTGCTAGTCAGAGTTGTGGAGATACCTTTTGTACTGGTTTTGAGTCATGTTTAACCTGTAGTGAAGATTGTGGGGTTTGTGATGTAGAGAGTGGTAGCTGGTGGCAAAGTAAGGGTGGGTTAGTAGGTTCAAATGCTACAGATGGATTAGCTATCGAATCAAATGTCCCAATTAATACCTGCGAACTACCAGACTGTGATCCAAGTTTAATGAGCACTGATGAAACAGGCTTAAGTAATTCTGCAGGCTATGTTTTAACATTAGGTGGAGCATTAAAAGTCAATGGAGGAGTAACAGCTGGTAATACTAATGTTTTTTCTGTTGGCACTGGTCAAACCAGGTATTACGAATACTATGATTTCTTTTTTAGAAATACGAACTTTGGTTTGCTACCAATAGATGATTTTTTAACAACTTACAATGATGCAAAAAAACCAACTTATGCCCCACTTAACTTAGAGTATTACAGAAAGGGAGATTTGACTATTTTAAGTCCATGGAATGTTACTAGTGGAGAACAATACGTAATTTTTGTAGAAGGTGATTTATATTTAACAGATGGAGATGGATTGAGTGATGAGCTAATAAAGGTAGATAATGGCGGATTTATTGCATTTATTGTTGAAGGAAATCTTTATATTGATGAGTCACTTGGAAATTCTGATTTGTTGAATACAACGGCTAATATTGAGGGGGTATATATTGTGAATGGAGTAATTGAAGTTCAAAGTAGAGGAGCTAGTGCTGGTGGAGATGATAGATTTATTGGCGAAGGTACTTTTGTAGGTTGGAGTGGGGTCAATTTAAATCGTGATTTTGATGATGGATTGGGGAGAGATGTCCAAAACTTGGATAAGCCTACAGAACAATTTATTTATCGACCAGACTTTATGGTAAACTTGCCTAAAGTATTAAGATCTTCTCCTAAAATATGGCAGCAAACTCAATAATTTTTTATATTATTTTTTCTGTTCTATTTATTCTTGGCCAGTTACAAAGAATTGAGCTTGGTTTTTTTCCACCATTTTATTTACACGATTTTATATTATTTTTATGGTTGTTAACAATTTTAATTACAAATTGGAAAAAAGCTTTAAAATTAGTTAAAAGTATTAACTTTAGTAAATACCGACTTGAGATATTATTTTTGTTGTGGGTTGTTATTGGCTGGCTAGTAGCATTTATAATGGGAGACTTAGGATCAAAGTTTGTTTTTTACACATTACGTTTTGTTTGTTATGGCTTGTTATTTTATTTTGTTAGCAAATTTAAATTGATTAAAAATATATTCTTAAAGTGGGGGTTTTATCTTACTGGATTCTATATTCTACTGACTGGATTATTTCAGTATGTTTTTTTACCGGATATGAGGTTTCTGAGTATATTGGGTTGGGATGATCATTATTTTAGGTTAATTGGTACTCAGTTTGATCCAAACTTTATCGGTATCATTTTAGTTTTACTTTTTATCAATTTTAGTCAATTAAAGATAAAAAATAGACTCTTAATAAAAAATTTCTTCTTATTTGTAATCTTAATTGGATTAGCTTTAACTTTTTCTAGATCTTCATATTTAAGTTTTACTGTGGCACTTTTATTACTTGCAAAATTAAATCCAAAAAAATATTTATCAGGAATAATGTTATTAATTTTAATTATATTTGCACCAAAACCAGGCGGTGAGGGTGTTAATTTGATTAGAACTGCAAGCATATCTGCAAGAGTAGAGACATCTCAGAAAACTGTCACTAGCTTAAAGCCATATCAGTATATTGTAGGGCGAGGGTTATTTAACCAAAACAAATCAAGTTATTTAAATAAAGATTATTTTAGATCTGATCATGCTCTTTTAGAAGATAATTTTATTTTATTAATTTTTAATTCAACTGGGATTGTAGGCTTAGCATTGGTAAGTTTCTTACTTGGTAAACATCTATTACAGCTTTATAAAAAAGATCAAGTTGGAGTAATTAGTATTTTGGCAGTATTAACTCATGCCATGTTTAACAATAGTGTCTTTCAACCATTTGTTTTTATTTATTTAACCTGGAGTTTAATAAGCAAAGTTGACAGTAAGTTCAAGTTCTGATTGATTGCCTGCTTTATCAACAGATCTGATTGAAATTTTATTCTCACCTTCTATCAAGGAATATGTGCCTGCAAAGTTACCTTCACTGTTGGCAAATGATAATCTTCCACCAATATATACTTTAGCATTTGGTTCTGTAATTCCTTTAACAGATGTTATTTGGTTTTTTCTTAGAGTAATACTAGACCCATCTTCAGGAGTTTCAATTTCTATAGTTGGAGATTCAGTATCTAAGATAATGTTGTACTTACGGCTTGTTAGAGATTCATTTTGAGATTCATCAATTGCATAAGTTGTAATCGTATTTTCTCCTTCTGTTAATGAAGTTTCAAAAGAAAATTCTCCCTCATCAGAAATTGTCTTTTTTTCTACTTCTTCTCCGTTGAGGACTAAGATAACTTCACTCTTTGCTTCTCCAAATCCAGAAATTTTAATTGATGCTGAATGAGTAGCTTCAACTGGAGCATTGAGAATTGGAACCTGAGGTGGAATATTATCTGAAGAATTTGTAATTACATCCCCATCTAAAACATTGAAAGCAACTCTGACAATGTTTGGTAAAACTAAAAATAGAAATCCTAATATTAAAACAATTGTTACAAAAATAATTAAGGCAGTTTGTTGTGCTAATTTTTTTTGTTGTTTCTTAGCTAGTCTTGATGAGACTGGTTTGTTTGTTGGCATCTTAAGATCATTTTAACACAATCCACTTTCTAACCTCTTTGGAGAGATTAACCATGAAGTGAACATTATG
>Ga0224496_10002738_pt1 | contig 10391 bp, 13 predicted proteins | sample SF_Jul11_sed_USG_2_FD_168127 | JGI IMG/M metagenome (GOLD analysis project Ga0224496, IMG submission 168127) | Sediment microbial communities from San Francisco Bay, California, United States - SF_Jul11_sed_USGS_8_1 | ecosystem: Environmental > Aquatic > Marine > Sediment | place: USA... | reverse complement strand
AATAAGATTTGTTCATTCAGCCAGTGGATGAACACCTTCGGATTCAGTGAGTTCTTAATCCTTATATTATCCTAAGCCAGCCGCGAAGGATTTGTACCTAGATTGCAGATGATATGGTTAACCGAGGCCCTACGTGGGAATTTGTCCTGAGCCATCCCGAAGGTCTCAGGATGACATGGTCCTTCAGGTCTGACTGAAATATTTCATCGCTCCGAAATCATCGAACATGGCCTAATCGATAAAGTTCAAGTTTTTATTATTTTTTTCCGAGATCCTGCCATTATCCTGGAATCACAAAGTCGTAGTGTCCGACCAGGCCATCCCTCATCTCTTTTGAGGGATCGGGTGCATAGTCGACAATGACGCGCTCCTGTTCTTCCGGGGTGAGTCCGGCATCCAGGATCACTACATCCTTCGGTAGCAATTCCTGATTCAAGGCGTTATTGGGGACCTGGTCGCCTCTGAAATACAGTTGGGTGACAAACGTTGGAGTTTTCGGAGAGAGGATTTTGAAATGCAGGTGCGAGGGCCGATAGAGCCCAGCCTGGAGATCAATGGGATAAAATCCTGGCACGATCGTTTTAAACCAATATTTCCCTTGCTGATTGGTAATGGCCTTTCCCCAATATTGGAAATGGGGGTCATGGATTCGATGAATGATCTCGCCGGTTTTGGGATGTGGAAAGCTGTGCGTCCCCTCGTCCCCTTTATGGTTGTATCGGCCTGAGGCCGAGGCGCTCCACATGATGAGGACGGTATCGGGTATCGGCTGACCGGTTTTTGCATCAAGTACCTGACCGCTGAGTACAATCTCTCGCCCTTGGGCTTTTCCCTTGCGACCTTTCACAAAGGTCAGGTCTTGATCGTTGGCCTGGCTGATGGAGAGACTTGGATCTGGGTTTTCTCGAATGGCATCCACTTCATCCCCGTCATCTGGGAAAAAAGGCCCCAACGCTTGTCGCGGCGTGGATTTGGTGAAGACTTTTTCCAAGCTGCGAGAGGTGATGAATCCGCCGACCGTCAAGCCTGCAATTCCCTACCCATGTTTCAGCAAGGCTCTTCTCGACCAGAATGTAGAAGTTGTGTCATGCATCGATGGCTTCCTTGTCGCGTTATGGATGACGTTCGGTCCGTGGTCTTTCATTTTTGGTACCTATGTTGATGGCTTGTTATAGGGAATACCTCTACGTGAATAGAAATGCCTTGATTCGCAGAATTTCCCTAAACGGTTTTTCGTGGTTCCAAACAATTTGTCTGGAGCGCAGACAAGATTTCTTGATGCGCATGGCGTTGATTCGTTGAATGATTTTTCCAACGTGGTATGGCATGTCTCGAACAGAATTTCTCTGTAGCAACAAGAGAGTATGGTCAGTCTGAAAAGAATGCGAAAAGAGATAGCATAATATCAATGGGTTACCTCTGCAAGGATAGTTGAAAGTAGAATGCGATAAATGGCACATCCCTTGCTCATCTAATAGAGTCTAAGAGCCGCCTCAGGAGACGATGGCGGGGTGATTACTCACAAAGGAGGATGACATGTCGCGATCAAAAATGAGTGTTCTTCGGTTGGTGTGTGTGGGTATTTCCTTATTCGCTTTCAGTGGGGTTACGGCATTTGCTGCTGATGAAGAATCTAGCGATCCTAGTGAAAAGGGCCCGATGGGTCAGGTGGTCTTAGGTTCGATTATCGCAATTGAAGGCGAGAGCTATCAGATTCGGAATGAGGATGGGGCGACGATGTCGTATCACGTTTCGAAAGAGAGTAAGTTGAATGATTCTGACTTTAAGCCTGGTGATCATGTGATTGGGTCGGTGACGCCAGAAGGCCATGTGCTCGCCCTGACGAAACGATTTTCTGGAAAGACAGGCGCGTAACAGGCGCTGCCAGGCTTGAACATACATCCGAGATCGTGGAGTCGAATCGGAGACCCGTATTGGCGGTCTCCGGTTCGGCTCTTTTTTTGTGCCGAGGAACCGGAGGAGTATCCCTTTACTCGGGTTGGGTGTCTGGGCTATCAATGAGATATTGTGGACACGTTGCGGCTTGTGTTTCTAATTGTTGGTATTGGCAGGGAGGAATATCTTCTTTCAGGCGCCGGAGGAGAATGCGGAATTTCATGTTGGGAGGAATGTCACACACCCAGACATGCATGCCCGTTTCTAGTTCTTCAAAATGTTTGTTGACTTGGAAGCCCGGACGATCCATGAAGTAGGCGGAGAGAAATCCGGTAATGCCCTGAACCACCCAGGGGTGATCTTTGATATACCGATAACTGGCTCGAAGTTCGACTCTTTCGTTCATTGGTAGGGATGCAAAAGTGTATGCGAAGAACTATTTTGGTCGCGCGGGATGGTCGATGAACCTCTTTGCATCTTACCTACCCAAAGGGAGAAAAGAAATGTTAGAGGAAAACTTCATACGGAGTACTCATGAGTGAGCGTGATTCCTGCAAAATTTGCGAAAAGGTCTGGCCTTCCGACGATCATTATATTGGCGATTTGGGTCTGACCAAGGCGTATTTGTTTGAGGATCAGTTCTTTGCAGGTTGGACCGTCCTCATTTTTCAAGACCATCGCACAGAATTATTTCAATTGACTCGAAATGAACGTGAGTTGGTGATAGAAGATGTGAGTCGAGTCGGGGAAGCCTTGACGAAAATTTTCGACGTCAGAAAGATTAACTCAGAACTGCTCGGCAATCAGGTTCCACATATGCATTGGCATGTCATTCCCAGGCTTCAGTCCGACCCTGATCCTGTACAGCCCGTCTGGTGTGTGGCCCACGAACCCGTTCTGCTGACGGCCCCCCTCCTTTCAGAGCGTATTTTCCGGTTTCGGTCGGCGTTGGGACTGTCCTCCGCCTCTCCTAGAGTTTCCTGAAAACATTTCCTCACAACAATTTTTTCTTTTCAAAAAAAAGGCCGGGTCGCCACAACATCGGGCGACCCGGCCTCAGGTCGATCATCAAGAATTAATCGTGGTCTTGACCTTTGCCATGCTTGCCTTTTTCGTGGCCTTTGCCCTTTTCATGCTTTCCTTTGTATTCTTTCATCTTTTCCTGCCGTTCCTCTTGCATTTCCTTCCACTTCTTTTGTTGGTCCGGCGTCAATTCGGCTTCAATTTTCCCCATGGCCTCTTGACGCAGTTCTTTCATTTGAGCATGTAGCGCTTCCATTTTTTCATGCTTGTCTTGAAGAATGGGGAGAATCTTGTCCTGCTGCTCTTTAGTAAGATCCAGCTTTTTGGTCAAATGTTCGAGCTTCGCTTTAGGGTCATGCCCATAGCCATAACCGTCTCCATCGGCCAAGGCTGCTCCGGCACCAATGACCAATGCGCTGCCAAAGACGCTGGCAACTAACAGTCGAGACATCCATGCTGTTGAACTGACTTGGGTCATCTGGCTTCTCTTGAAAATTTCCATTCTGTCCTCCTTTGAATGTGAAAATAGTGAATAGAGTGTATTAGGTTGCACCTCAAAGTATATCAAAGATTGCGTGGTGCATGTTTTGCGGAGATGATTTGGAAGTTATCGCCAGGTTCTTTGACGGTCTGCGATGGAATTGCGAGCAATTTGGTGTTAGTCAGCCCCACCATTTCTGGAAAATGTAGACATTTACCCTCTTCAGGTTGGAGTCTTCGAGAGATCGATCAGCAAGGGTGACGATCGATTTTCACATGGTCGGAGGGTTCTTCTGGTAAGTGAGAAGGCTGCCTCAGGTTTGAGGCAGCTTTCTCGTTCTTCAACTTGGGGGAGAAGTTTAGGATGATTGTTTACTTCGTCGGTTGGGCTGTGACCCATTTTCCCTTGTTGAATAACTCATCGTAATCCCAGAGAAAAAACCAATTCTTTTTTCCTGAATCCTTGTCGGATAGGTTTTGTTGTGGGATCGATCGTGATTGGGCATAAATGTCAGTGAGTGCCGGTTGGGCTTTGACCAGTTCCGGGGCATTAGTTTCACACAGCACCTCTTGCCACACCATTCGACCATCAGATTCCTTGATCGTTTTCGTCAAAGTCTGATATTCGGCTGGAACAGGAATTCGCTTTTCCGTGGCTGGTGTGATCAGTTTATTAACCCTGACGGTCTTATACTCGGCTGGGATCTGCACGAGTTTTTTCGTAGCCGGAGCTTTGACGACTTGCTTGGTCACGGTCTGATATTCGGCCGGTACTTCTTTTAAACACATGATTTCACCCGTAAAGTTGTTGACCTTTTCGACTAACCCACGACCTTTTTCCCATCTCGTCGTGGCTGGTTTGACGAGAAGTTGTTCGGTGACCGTTTCGAATTGAGCCGGAATAATCTGTTCTTCCTCATAGGCAGCCCGGACCAGGACTTGTTCTTCCACAATCTCATATTTGGCGGGAATGATTTCAATTTGTTCCGAGGCCTCTCGTTTCATGACCTGTTCGGTCTCTGTCCGAAATTTTGCGTCTTCAAACGCGCGTGCATAACATTTACCCGGTTGGGCATTGGCTGGAAGTGCCATGTCTCCTGCTGGGATGAATGTTGGAGGGGGAGCACTGGCCGGAGGAGATGCTGCCAAAACAGTCTGGCCGAGGCCCAGGGTAAGAAATGACACTCCCAAAATTAAGAGTCTGTTCGTGGTCTTCATGAGAGGGTACCTCCTTAAGGTAGATGGTAATGGTAGAAACATTTGCTTGCATGTCTTTATCGCAAGTTGGATACCAAGGAGGAAATTGGATAATTTTGTGAATGATTACAACAAAAAGAAGAAATTACTGAAAAGGAGTGTGCCAGGAGATGAAACAGACTTAGGACAGACTTTGTGTCAAAGCATGTCAGTGTGAGACATTGGTTATCATGAAGCTGAAAGGCTTTGGAGTGGTTCCCGAAAACGAATGGCCATTAGGGCTGGAGGGAAGAAGACGAGGAGTGGGTGCCACGGTTTAAGGAGCCTGAAGTGGAGGTATGGTTGCGATATCTTGTGGGGCGTACGTTTATTTGATGCCGATGACCATCGAGTCTGGGCCAATGAGATGTTCCACACGAGTTTCGCGAAATCCGGCTTCCTGTAGCCAAGCGGTGCAGTCGGCTCCTGTGTAGTCGAACCCTCCAGATAATTCGATCAGCATATTCAGGCTCATGAGTAAACCGAAGGCGTTGGTTCGGCGTTCGTCATCAATCAATGATTCAAAGATGATGAGCGCCCCACCATCTGGGAGGGCCTCGTAGGCTTTGGCGATCAAAAGTTTTTTCTCTTCGAGATTCCAGTCATGAAGGATATGCCCCATAGATAAGACGTCAGCCTTGGGTAAGGCGTCTTTGAAGAAATTTCCAGGAATAAACTGTAACCGATCATTCAGTTTAAATGACTGAATGTATTCGTCAAAAATTGGCCCGGTCACGGGAAGATCAAAACCTCCACCGGTCATGTGAGGATGAGCGAGCGCCACTTGTACGACGAGCCCCCCTTGAGCCGAACCGATGTCATAAAAGGTCTGGTGCTGAGCCCAGGGAAACTGTTGGGCAATGGCCTTGCTGGCGCCCATGCTTAATCCGGTCATGGACTGCAGAAAACTTTTGAGTTTCGCCGGGTCGGCATAGAGGGTGCCGAAAAAATCCCCGCCTTCCTTGGACTCGTTTTGTGGAAGACCAGTCTTGAGACCTTCCGTCAGGGAACCCCAAAACCCATAAAGTCGGGCATTGGACATTTCTAAAAAACCACCGATGTAAGAGGGCTTGCCCTTGTCGAGAAAAAGGTCGGTTTCCGGGGTGTTGGTATAGAGGCCGTTTTGGCGGTCCAACATCCCTAGGGCGACCAGGGCATCGAAAAAATCACACGCACTTCGTGGATGTAATCCAAGACGGGCTTGTAAGGTGGCTGCATCAAGCGGCTGGCAGGCCAATTCGGTAAAGATTTCTAATTCCACGGCGCTGAGCAGTGTTTTGGAACCCCAAAAGGCCATGCCAAGTTTCATAATATGTTCTGGTGATGGATCGCCCATGGTGTTCTCCTGAATCGAAAGGAAGGAAGAGGGAATGCCAGTTAATCTCCGCCTTGGAAGGCATCTTCTTCGTGCTCCTCAATGACTTCCTCGGTCTCGATGCCCAAGCCTCCTTGAAAGGATTCTCGAATGGCCAGAATGTGTTTCTGCGTTGGCGTACCGTCGATTTCTTTGCCAAACTGTTCCAAAAATTGGTTACAGGCATCCAAGCCATGCTGGAAGTATCGAGCCAGTGGACCTTCCGTGACTTGTTGCCAGGTGATATATATCAGATATTCTTGGAATCGCTGAGACTGAGGAAGTTTCTCGCCAAATCCTTGAAGCACTTCAAAGGCCGCTGTGGCTTTCGGACCTTGTTCCGTCGAGAAAATCTCTTCGGCTTCAAGAATGGCGGTTTCAAAATCTCCCAGTTCTCCCTGTTGTTCGGCTTGCTGAAGAGCTTGGTGTGCGGCTATGGCTGGATCAAAGTTCATGAGTGCCTTTCGTGTGGTGTTTGGCCGTTTGTGAACGGTGCGAGGACATGGAGATGGCGGTCATTTCCCTGGCTTCTTTTGCGCGAAGGCTGCACGTGTGTGTTGTAAAAATTTCCCTAATCCATCCATCGCTTTATGAAAGAGGTCGGCCCCTTTCCAGGTTTGGGTATTGAGGTCTTGGTGTGTTTCGGCCCACTCAAATGCCACGGGAAGAGGCATCAGCCGAACCGGCCCTCCGGTCAGGTCGGCCCACAGTACACTCAAGACCGTGCCGGCACGGAGCGGAATGTGGAGCACGTCAACAGGATTTTTTTCGGTGTCTTCACACAGGTCAGCCGGTGAGGTGACCAAATATTCCCGGCAAGCAGCCGGACGATGTTCATAAATGGAGCAGGCATCGTTTTCGAGAAAAATACAGGGAATCCGTAAAGCATAATATGCCCGATTAATGGGGTCGACTTCCGCATCGGATTTCTGGCGAGGAGACTCGGCCAAATCTTGTAACAATGGGAGGAGGCCTGCGGTGTGTAACCGTGCGCGTGTTTCTGTCAGACGGTGTTCGATGCGTTCTCGGTGGTCTTGTGGTAAGGTTTTCATCATTTCTGCCAGCCCAAAGGCTTCAGGTGGGGAGACCGGGACCATAATGCGTTGGCAACAGGCGGCGCATCCCTTCTGGCAGGAAATGCTTTTTCCGGTTTGGAGCGTCTTCGAAACTTCAAGGGCCTGCGCTTGTTCGCCTAATGACCGAAGCACGGGCACAATGTCGGTAATAGGTATGACCCCGGTGGGAACATCCACTTGGGCATGCATCTCACCTGCAGTCGTATTGATGGAAAGATTGAGACGTTCGGAAGACATTGGCATAGTCATCAGTTCAACGGCGGATCACATATCTCTAGGGGGAGGTATTCGGGGAGTGTTGAATGATAATTTTCAAGGGGCTATATGTCTACAGTCACGCAGGTTATCAGAGGCCTCGGGGTGGTTCAAAAAAGTTCGTCCAGCAAGGCCGGAGCCATTTTATCGCGCAGAGCGTACTTGCGGTACGTGAGCACGGAAAAATGGGGAGAACGCCGCTGGCGGCTATTTTCAATCGCCCCATTTGAATGGTAAGGGGAAAGCATAAGCGAATGTCTACTCAACAATCTAGCCAAGAGTCTCACGACTGGAATAAATTTTGTGATCGGCGTGGTCATGACCTGATGGCGTTGGCCGAGAGGGTAGAAGAGAGCTTTCTTCGTCGAGATACCGAACATCCGGTCTTCTGTGGATGTATTGATTGGCATTCCAGTGTTCATGGGGCATATGCGTTATTCACGGCGGCGCGACTGACCGGCCAATATCGCTGGGCTGCAATAGTCGACGCAGCTCTCCAGCCTGAGTGTTTGGAGGCGGAATTGGCTTCACTCAGCCTAGGAAAACTTGACCGTGAGTTGCCCTATGGTTTTGCTTGGTTTTTGAAGTTGGCGAAAGAACGGGAGCAGGGGTGGGGAAAATCCGACTTACGACTTTTGGCTACGGAAATCGCCGCACGGTTAGAGCAATGGATTCTTTCTATGTCCGATGAAGCTGTGATCCACCATGCGCAACGTCGGGAATATGGCAATCTCCCATGGGCGTTGTTAAATCTATGGGAATGGAGTGAATGGAAAGGAAGCATAGAGTTAAGCGAGAAGCTTCGAGAATTTACTCGATTGCGGATGGTTCCTCTTAATGAAGTCTTGCCTCCGTCATATGACACCATCACTCATGAGTTCTTCGCAGCCTCTCTTCAACGGATCAGAACGATTCTGACTATTCTTCCAAAAGAAGAATCCTCGCAGTGGTTTGAGTCGTTATGCTCCAAGAATATTTCTATGGAACCCATCCGCACAGCTCCGACGCCACATTCTGCAGGACTCAACTTCAGCCGGTCCTGGGCCTTCTGGACGCTCTTTCAATCCACGCAAGATTTGGCATTCCGTGATCTGTACGTCCATCATATCCTGACCCATATGAACCTCCCTGAGCACTGGCGCGATGACTATCGCAAACATGCCCACTGGGTCCCCCAATTCGGCATCTACGCCATTGCGTTGAGTATGGAGGACAAAGGACCCGAAACCGTTTTTACCTGAATGCATCGCCTCTGGACTCCATCCCTTTCTTTTCGTTATTGCCAACAACTCTAATCGGGAATTCATCGTTTTTTTTCACAGTAATCTCTTTTCAAGGAAATGCCGGGTCTCGTCACGGCAGACGAGCCACTTTTGTTTCGGCAAAAGTGGCCAAAACCATTTTGGCCGTGTCCTGGCCCTTCGGGTGCCCTGCGCAGTTCACCGACACCGGCGGCGGGCAAACTCGCTTCGCTCAAACAGTGCCCGCCTTTGCTCCGGTGACGGTTGCACCGCTCGGCCAGGCCACAAGGCCAGTGAAGTCTGCGGAACCAATGAATCCTTGTTCTTCGTGGAAGACTCACTCGATGAGCGTATCCTGAGTCTTATCCAAGGGCTCGGACAAGGCCCGTCTTTAGATGAGAGCGTTCGACCCTTGGGCCAACTGGAAGGCGTCAGAAATTAGGAACTGAAAGAACTTGTTGAACCTGAAGGCTGCGCACCTTGGTTATGCCGAAAGGAAGGACCAAATGGAGAGTTGCATTTATGCTTAAAAAATTGGCAGGAAGGATTTCAATTGCCAATTCATGTAACAGATCGCTGTAGTCGGTTACATTTTTTATGATCTCATGGCCTTCGCCACCTTTTTTTTCGCAAGAGATAACCGTTTTTTGGCGAGGTAACATTCATGTTCTGCTTCCCCCACTTCTTTTAGAGCTTCCTCTACATCTGAACCGGGTAGCCATGATTGTATGATGGGCACCTCATTCTGATTGTTGCTTACTATTGATGTTGTGCTACCAGAAAGAATCCCGAATCTATGTTTGCAATATTGTCCATTGTCACCTGCTGGGCATGTACAGAAGGCATTTAAGTTGGTTTTTGTTTTTGTAAATGTCACATGGTAAGGCTCAGAAGCAGACCCCTGAACTAAAAACTTAATTACATCCATTAGAAAATGGCTCCATGGGCCGCAATTTTAAACATTTCTTTTTTTGCATTTTTCGTGGGAACATACACAGCTTCCTTAACTAAAGCCTCCACTCCTTCGTGTTTCAGATTCATGATGGGGAAAAAGGCGATTTCGATGGTGGGGGCAATGGTGTTCCAGTCAATTAATCCGGCAAGTTTGGGAGTAAGGATCTGTGGCTCACCAGAAACGTGATTTCTTAGTTTCGAAAAAACCTTTAAATACTTGGCTTTTGAGATTTTATTGGAAAGGTCTCGTGCCATCACAAAAACAGGGTTTCCTTTACCAAATTCACCAGACTTTTTTTCAGTTTCTTGTAATTTCCGGTTCACCTCTTGGACGTTTAAAGGGATTGATGGCTCTTGATATTCAGTTTGTAAAACCGCAACGTTTCCGGTCCACAACGCTGTATATAATCTCCCCTGTGTCGTTTGAAGCTGGCCGTCTCCTACTTTTTTGAAGTTTTCATAAAGGTCTACTCGTATTTCAGACATCCAATTTTTTTCAAAAACACCCCCAGTAGATTCCCCTGCAACGGTTGCGGCATGAGAGGGATATCGAACTTGTAGCCAATACTGAATATGTTTCGTGGCTTCAGACCAACTTTCTTCATAGGCTTTTCGGGTATCATATAGCGTGTCGCCTTGTTCAAACCGACATAATGCCACTGCATCACCAAATGCCGTTGGTACCGCCCAAGCAAATCCCGAAAAAAATTCCATATCTGTCTCCTCTAAAAGAATTCTTATACTTTTTGCCTCAACCACAAGCCCATGTAACAAAATGGGCCATTCGGTTACATTTTCAAGGAACCTCAGGTTGTTGACCGAAGGTAAATTCTTTTCAAATCAATGCCTTACAAAACCCTATGTTTATTGAACAGG
>Ga0224496_10002736_pt1 | contig 10399 bp, 7 predicted proteins | sample SF_Jul11_sed_USG_2_FD_168127 | JGI IMG/M metagenome (GOLD analysis project Ga0224496, IMG submission 168127) | Sediment microbial communities from San Francisco Bay, California, United States - SF_Jul11_sed_USGS_8_1 | ecosystem: Environmental > Aquatic > Marine > Sediment | place: USA... | reverse complement strand
CCGGGCGGCATAAAAGTTTCGTTAAGCGTTATATCAGTATTACGACTGAGGATCTCACCCAGGGCAATAGTACCATCATGGCAGCTCAAACAGAGCATAGAGGCACCCGTAGGCTGACCAGGAGAGCCTACAACCGTTGAACTCGAATAGGGAAGGTACGTACTACCCGATGAATTTCGATTCCACAGAGGAGCAACAGGGTCTGAATTATGTGGTGTGTGACAAAACACACAGACCTCCTGTTCATCTGTTGCCTTGATTGTTCCGATTCCACTAGTCGACAGGTTGTGTCGCGTATTCACTATACCCGCCTGCACATTCAGTGATACAAGCACAATCATCATAGCCAAAAATATTGCAGGCAATCTCATTGAACAGCTCCAAGATAACTAAACATCTGCACTCTTCGATTATGTGAATCAGCCACATAAATAATTTGCTGTTGATCAATAAATATCCCTGTAGGCAGCCAGAACTGCCCTGCTGCCTGTCCCTGTTCTCCAAAACGCATGAGAAAATCACCGGTTTTAGCAAATAACTGAACACTATGAAACAATCCATCTACAACATAAATATTCTCATCCCTGTCTATGGCAACACCCTTTGGCCGGGAATGATAACCCGTTGCATCACCCAGTTTACCGAATTTACTTACATACTCACCACTGGCATCAAATATCTGAATTCGAAAGTTAAGCGAATCTGTAATCAATAACTGGTTATTATTGTAATTAATCATGGTTGGATAATTGAATTCACCATCCGCATGTCCCCTGCTACCAAACTGGTGAATAACACGGCCATTCCGGTCAAAATGTATGACTTTATGTGCGACAGTATCAACCACATAAAAATCATTATCCAACGCACCCAATGCCAGGCCAGTTGGCTGTTTAAGCGCTATTTCCGTATCCAGCCTGTGTGCTATGAATTCACCTGATTTAACGACAAACAGGGACCCCAATGCCGAATCAGAAATAATCAGGCTGGATTCACCATCCAGCAACAGGGCAACGGGCGACAGCAATGGCCGGTTGTTTTTTTGTTGAATAAGGTGATATGAATTATTACCCTGGTCAAAGCGATGCACACCCTTTGCACCAGGATCAGCAACATAAATAACACCGTGCTGGTCACGTACCACAGCCATTGGTCTTACCAGATAAATACCAGGGCTACCTGTAAAAAAATCCACGAGTTTAGTCCATACACCCCTGTTAATACCAAGATCAGCTGGTTTACTAAATGAACCCTTATATTCGATTTTTGCCTGTGCCGGGAATGCTGGCCAGACGATTTTTTGTTGTATCTGCTGCTTATCGTTCAGGGGGTTTTGGGCACAACCGTAAATCATCAATAAAGCAAACAATACTGACAATTTCATACTGGGGATATGAAGATCACGTAGTTTCATTATTGACTAAAAGCGCCTTTGTATTAGCATATTAACTGACCATCGATTTCGCTCAATAATACCCTGTTCTTCAAGCTGGTGCCTGATATCAGCTCTAAAATTAAGCTGCCTATAACGCCAGTCAAACTGCATACGATTATTACGTAAACGTCGAACTATTGCTCCCCCTGTATCCTTCTCAAAACTTGACTCAAAACCCATCTTTACACGCAACCATGGCCTTGACTGGATTCGTACAATTAATGATTTGAGATCAACATCCTCGTCTGAATTTTTATTATCGATAGTTAACCATCGACCATTCAGGCGCAAATTGGTCATAGCAGGCAAAGGAAGATTTACAAACATATCCATATTATTTTTATCATAGGGATTGATATCTTCATCATGCACTTCAAGAGCCAGCTCACCACCAACATTAACCTGCTTAGCTAATGGCCTGTCTACACGCAAGCCCAGCACTATTCCATCAGAAGAGTTTAACCGGATAGTTGGTATCCCTTCCTTAAGATCCTGCTCAGTCTGATAATATTTCATATATATATCATAATATTTTTCAACTGCCAGGTTTATATATATTCCCTGGCTTAACTGGTCATATTTTATAGTGCCACCTGTCTTATAACTGTAATCAATTAACACAGTTTGACCATCGACGATATTGCCACCAGCCAGTCGCTGTATAAAGACCTGGCTACCTATAACAGTGATGCGATAATCAAGATCTTCAATAAAAACCTGGGTTCGACCAGAATTTGAAACAATTATCGTGGTAATGTCTATGTATTCTCGAGCAATATTTTCCTGCGCGATACCACTCAGGACATACTCATCGCCATAGACAGGCAACAGACTAACAACTGAGGTTTGATCTCGGTAATTAATACTGGCATTGTAACTAAACTTATACTCTCCATAATCGGCTTTTATTTTATCTGAAATATTAAATTTACCGCCACTATCTTCAAATTCGAATCCGGTCGATTCATTGCTATGCAAATAAACATCAAAACTGCTACTTAATGAGTTATCAGAATAGCTTACTCCCGTCCTGATTTTATTATTCTCTACCTCAATATCCTGCTCTTTTGTGTTATTAACCTCTAATCGATAAAATGATTTTATATTCTCATTATGCTTCCATCGCATATTTGGAACAAAGCTCCATTCCTTTCTTTCAGGGAAATTCACCTGCTCACGATAACCAATGTTATTAACAAGCTGAAACTCACGCTCAGATCCAAATATATTTTTTGTATTTATGTTGGTCGTAGCAACACTGGTTTCTCGCTCCTCTATAGGTAGATAAGCACTGCCCGACCTTGAGCTTCTATTATTATTCTGGTGACTCAACTGAAAAGTATTGGCGCCACCATAGGAATGAGACAAATCCAGTTTAACCTGCTCGATAACATCATCTACTATTTGCTCCGCGCCCTGCCCTAATGTTGACTGCCTGAAGGCTGAAAGCCTCGTCTGCACGGGAAAAAATGGACTAAGCAGCGAAATATCAGCACCGTATTTCACATTCTCCTGCAAATAGCCGCCTGTCAGGCCAGTTGAGACTGTTGGTGTCTCCTTATTGTAATAAAAAGATACCGGGTAAGGTCGCTTTGACAGAAAATCCAGCTTTGCGGAAAAGTTTATCAATGACTCGCTCGAATCATAGCTCTGGACTAACGAATCATATTCTGTCTGATCATAAATAACTCCCGCGCCAAGATTTATTTTCAGGAAATTTGGATGGTAAACGTAACTGTCAGTATTAATCGTTAGCTCTTCTTGCCAAACAGGCCTTTCAGATTTCTGGATTAATATTCCCTGGCTGTAGATTTCGTGATCATCTACCAGATACCTCAAGGATAATGCCCCATCATAATCAAGCATTTTAAAAAACCTGATTTCTTCGGCATAAACAATGGCACTACTTAATAAACTCAGAATAAAAAAGAAACTTATACATCCTGTATACGCGTATAAAAACAGATTATTTTTCTGTATTTTATTAACTTTCTTATTGTATAACTTCATCAGGCTTGCTGCTGGAATAATCCACACCATCCATTTGTCCGTAGCCAAATACATTTAACTTGCTAGCGCCAAACTGACTGGTAACGAGCAGAATATATTCCAGCTTAAATCCTGGTTTGGCATATTTCTGAAAATAAGAAACATGATCATAGTCAACAAGCACATCTGCTGGCAGGTTAATATTATCCTTACGACCCCCAGGTTCGCCAAAGAACATTAGCATTTCTCCTTCTTTACTAATAATCTGTATATTCTGGAATGCTGCATCTACCACATAGATATTACCGTCACGATCAATACTGATACCCTTGGGGCGAGCAAACTGGCCAACGCCAGTACCAACCTTGCCCATGCTCCTTATAAATTCACCATCAAGTGTAAACTCCTGTATGCGGAAATTACCTGTTTCACTAATATATAAATGATTATCCGGACTTAGTGTCATATTGGCCGGAAAGAACAGCTCACCTTCAGATGAGCCTACTTTACCAATTGTATATAATTTTTTATCAGTATCCTTGTCATAGACCTGGATAATATGATTTTTTATATCACTTATAAATAATCTTTCATCCACGATCAGGATATCTGCCGGCTTAAACGATTTACCATCACCTATAACCTTTACAAACTCATCATTCTTATCAAATACAATAACGACATTTCTTATTGTGTCAGTTACAAATCGACTACCATCATCATCGACAAATATATTGATTGGCTTGTTCATCTTGCCACTAAATGAACCGTGTACCATATCAAATTTATTCTGTTTGAGGTCAAACATGGCATAACCAGAACCACGTATATCCACCAGATAAATAATGCCATCTTTTATACTTACACCATAAGGTTTCTTGACCCCGGCATCATCCTGCTTGTCATCACCCAGCACAAAGCGACTGAATGCGCTCTCATCATTAATTAAATCGGCAGGTCCTGACAAGCTGGTAAGATACTGAATCCTTGGTGGACTTGGCAATGGGGGATAGAAGACATATTCTTCTTTTTTCTCAGGCGTAGTACTACAGGCCGATAAGCACTGCAGTAAGAGCATACAGACAATTAATTTTATTGAGGTGACTTTCAGCATCATATCTTCTATAACAACCCGATTATTAAGTACGTAAATATACTTTAGCACTTAATCCGCTGAATTTTACTTGAATCTTATATAAACAGGCCTCCATGTGGAGGCCTGTTGACCACAGATAAATTACTTATTGTGACATGTCAGACATAAGGCACTACCATCCCTTGTTACCTTCAGGAATGGTGTTGTCATTGTATCAGCATCATCGACAAAGCCATTATGCACATCATGACAGGATGAACACTGCACACGGCCATCTGACAACATTATGCTGGCAATAGTCCCTGAACGTGTTTTTGTGCCGCCACCTATAGTTACATTGGTTGCTGATGGATCGTGTAATCCTGGGTCAGTGCCTGATAAGGCAGTATCGTATAAAATTGAAATAGGATGATCATTGGTCAGGCTGCTAGTGTCACCACCTATTGCCTTGTTACCAGCACCTTCGATAACAGCCATAGTAGATGTTCCGGTTGTTCCACCAAAACTATCCAGCGCTGTTACACCATCATGACATGATAAACATAAAACAGATATACCCGATGGATTGGTTCCATCTGCAGTTGCATCCATTGAACCTGAAACTGTCGAGTCATACATAGTAAAGTTCTGCACAGTTGTTGCGTGATTCCACAACGGAGCCTGCGAGGTACTTGTATCTGAATTATGCGGGGTATGACATGCAACGCAAATTTCACCGCCTGTCCATCCCGATCCTGAAAAATCATGCGCAGTTCCAACAATTGTTCCCGCCTGAACTGACGAAAACAACAGTAGACTTCCTGAAACCACTACACTGGCTGCCTTTAACGCGGCAGTAACATTTATTATTTTCATATATCACCTCTAAACATTTGGTCAGGCCAATTCCCTGTTGTTATCAACATCCATAAACAACAAGCTAGTTAGATCATTTATCGCCTATACATATAAATACCTTAATCGATGGGCATTCTATGTGACTTTTGTCACGCAATACCGCGCATCATAAACATTCTTGATAATGGTCAATTTATATCAAAATATCTCAATCTGGATATATGATAAATCTCATATTCTTACCCCGATTAAATTAATGACCAAACCTTAACAGGTTATATATAAAAATAATTTCCTAAAATGATTTTCTTGCAAGCAAAAAAAAGCACAGTATTTTTACTGTGCTTTTGATTAATCTGTAACGCATATTGAACTGCGTTACACCATGATTACGCGATTACTTTGCAGCAATATCTTCCAGCTGCTTAGCTCGAATAACCTGGCCATCCAGAGCAGCATCCTTAGCTGACTTGCCATAGGCCACTGCCATTAACGTACTGTAGTAGGTCACGGGGATATGGAACTTGGTACCATAAGTTGCATTGATCTGGTCCTGATAAATTTCAACATTCATCTGGCAGACGGGGCAAGGTGTCACGATCATATCTGCGCCATGATCATAAGCCGCTTCGATAATACCTTTTACCAGTGCCTGTGATTTCTGTGGCTCAGAGAATGCCAGTGCACCACCACAACATGAGACTTTTTTCTCATAGGTCGGGATAGACTCGGCACCCATAGCTTCAACCATTTTATCCAGGTACTGTGGATTTTCAAAAGATTCGCCATCAATACCGAATGGACGATTAGTCTGACAACCCACATAACCGGCAATTTTGATACCTTCAAGCGGTTTTACGACCTTCGCTTTCATCGCATCAAAACCGATGTCTTCGATCAGCACTTCTGTCATGTGACGCACATTCGGCATTTCTTTCGAAATTTCGAGATGGGCTTCTTTCAGTGCCTGCTCGGTACCTTCACGCATCACATCACTGTGCTCGAGACGCTCTTTGGTTTCACGTGTAGCTAACCAGCAGGCCGCACATGAAGCAACGATTTCCTGGTTAGGATTATGCTTTTCAGACAGCGCAATATTACGTGCTGACAATGCCAGACGAGGCAACTCACCACCACCGGAATAACCGATAGATGCTGAGCAGCAGTTCCAGTCTGGAATATCGTTGAGTTTGATATCCAGTGCATCACACACACTGTTCAGTGAGCGCTGCAGGTTAGAACCAGATGCACCTTTCTGTGAGGAGCATCCTGGGTAATATGAATATTCTTTAGCCATTATTTACTCCTACCTTATTGGTTGCCAGAAATGCGCGCTTCTTCAATTTCCTGCGCTTTCTTGATCATGGCTTTTAGGCCTGATTTATCTTTCACACTATGACCACCCAGTATTTCCATAGGATCAAGACGTTTGGCTTTAAACATACCCAGGCCAATACCACTGGCAGCCAGTGCATTCTTGATGCCCTGTACAAAGCCATCAATGAAGTACAGTGTAATACCCAGTTTAAGTTCGTTAACACGACCATTGGCCATCAGGTTATCCCAGAATTTCTGCGAGAACTTTAATGTAGGCTGATTTTTAGGTGCAATACCCAAACGTTTACCATAGTGCGCCAGGCCATGCATGATGTGCGTGATAGGCAGTTCGCGAGGACAACGTGCAATACAGTTGTAGCAAGAGGTACACATCCACATTGATGTCGATGACAGTACTTCTTCACGCTTGCCGGCACGGATCATCATGAAGATTTCCTGTGGCGGATGATCCCAGTAAGGACCCATTGGGCATGAACCGGCACATACACCACACTGCATGCACATTTTTACCCAGTCGCCTTCTTCAACATTCGCTTCAACTTCTTTAAGGAAGTCATTGCGATATTTATTAACCATCTGGTTATTTAAATTACTCATCAATAGTCTCCTTAGAACTTGAATGGGCTCATGCCGATCTTAAGAACGGTATCAGCCATGTCGTTGATCAGTTGTGCTGTACGCTCAACATCTGTGATAGCAACTTCATAGGTGGCTACACGCTCTTCTTCAAGATTCAGTGTCTGTAATGTATCGGCAATCTTGCTCATACGAATATGCGCAATTTCAGAACCCTTCACGAAGTGACACTGGTAATCGTCGCCCTTCTGACAGCCCATCAGGATGATGCCGTCGTAACCAGAGTTCAATGCATCCGTTAACCAGATGGTGTTAACCGAGCCCAGGCAACGAATAGGTACAACACGTGCGAAGGCACTGTATTCGAGCTTGTTCTGTGCCGCCATATCCAGTGCAGGATAGGCATCGTTTTCACAGGCCAGCACCAGAATACGTGGCTTTTCATCAAACTCATCAGGCATATCAACATTCTTGATCTGCTGGCCAACAGAATCGACCGAGTAGTTCTCGAAGGAGATGACACGTACCGGACAGGCACCCATACAGGTACCGCAACGACGGCAGCGTGATTCGTTGTATGATGGATAACCTTTCTCATCTTCGTTGATCGCACCGAAGGGGCATTCCACAGTACAGCGTTTGCACTGGGTACAACCTTCAATACGGAAGGTGGGGAAACTCAGGTCACCTGAACGTGGATGTGCCGCAGCACCCCTGGCTGCATTTTCCACTTCCTGGATGGCCTTCATCGCGGCACCTGTCGCATCAATAGCAGCCTGCTGGCTATCCATTGGACGACGTACGGGACCGGCAGAGTAAATACCGGTACGACGTGTTTCATAAGGAAAACAGATAAAGTGTGAATCGGTAAAACCATTTTTCAGGTGAGGAAGATCCGTACCCTGGCGGTAATCCAGGTTGAGGATAGATTCAACAGAAATCGCAACTTCATGCGCTGCTGCAGAGGCCGCTACGGCATCTGCATCATCTTCATCAACAACCATGGGCACAGCGTATGGATCAGGGCCTGAATTAGCAATCTGTCCTGTTGCCAGTACCACCAGGTCAGCCGGCATAGACTGTTCTTCATTGAGGATCTTGTCCATGAAGTTGACGGTCAGCTCACCGCCATTGTCTTCTACTGTACTAACACTTGATTTAGTAAAGATAACGCCCTTCTTCTGGCCTGAACGGTAAAAGTCTTCGCCGCCCGCACCCGGTGTACGCAGGTCGTCATACATGATGACGGTATCGACATCCGGATTGGTGTCCTTGAAGTACATCGCCTGTTTGATACTGGCTGAACAACAGAAACCAGAACAGTAAGACAGGTGACCTTCTTTTTCACTACGCTGGCCGGCACACTGTACAAAGACCACGCTCTGTACTTCTTTACCGTCTTTACGCTTGATTGGACCACCGTTAGCTGCCTTGGCCAGGGCCTCGAGTTCCAGCTGGGTAATAACGTTATCTGATTTGTCATAGGCAAATTCAGTGAGGATATTGGCATCAAACTGCTTCATACCCGAGGCCTGGACGATAGCACCAATACTCAGGTTAGTCGTTGCACCACTCTCGGTTGATACATCCACATCAAAACGACCCGGCGCACCGGCTGTTTTGGTCACTTTAGAATTCAGGTGAACCGTGATGTTGGCAGCCGCTTCAATTTCTGCAATTAAACTCGCAACCGTTGTATCTTCTGGATCGGCATAAGGTGATTTGGTCGGTATACGTGTATGCAGCTCAGCCATAACACCACCCAGCTGACCTGATTTTTCAATAATGAAAGCAGGATAGCCGGCCTTAGATGCCTCGAGTGCCGCCGTCATACCGGTGATACCACCACCGACAACCATGATATTTTTGTTCAGTTGCTGCTCACCACTACCCTGGGGCACTTTCTGGAACTTGGATTCAAAACAGGCCATGCGGATATAGTCATCGGCCATTTCCTGTGTGGTTTCATTCGCTTCGTCATTATCGGGGCGAACCCAGATAACGCCTTCACGTAAATTGGCACGTGACACGGTGACATTCTGGAAACTGAAGGCCTCCACTTTTGCACGACGTGAACAGGCGCCAATGATGACATGATTGGTTTCACCCGAATCGATGTCGGCCTGGATCATGGCAACGCCATCGGCGCTACACAGGAAGTCATGAGATTTAGCAAATTTCGCTTTGCCGTCGCGGGTTGCCGTGCTCTCTAACTGGCCACAGTCAAGGCGATCGCCTATTCCACAGCCTTTACAGATGTATGCACCCATTAAAATTTCGTCTGCCACTAGTTTAGCCCTCCGATCCAGCAACGCGATTAACAACCTGGATAGCTTTCAGCGCGCAAGCCGTTGCACTTTGAACTGCGCGGTTAACATCCAGTGCGTCAGAAGCACAGCCGGCTGCAAAGACGCCGCCATTCGTGCCATCGTTTTCAATGAAACCATGCTCATTAATACTCAAACCTTCAGGCAGAGTAGAGACATCGATGCTTGGCTCCATACCCACGGCCAGTACTACCAGCTCATGAGCCGTTGCATAACGGTTGTAACCCTCGGTATCGACACCGTTCAGTACAGGATTGTTATCCTTGTCCTGTTCGATGAAGGCCACCTTGGACTTGATAAATTTAACGTTTTCATCGCTCTGAACTTTCTTGTAGAAATCTTCAAAACGGTCAATGGCACGAATATCGATATAGTAAACCGTTGATTTCGCACCCACCTCAGAGGCATAGGTGGTCTGTTTCAGACTCGCCATGCAGCAGATGCGTGAGCAATGCTTCAGGTAATTGCGGTCACGTGAACCGGCGCACTGAATGAAGGCGATATCTTTCGCTTCTTTACCATCGGATGGACGCAGGATCTTGCCGCCGGTAGGACCCATAGGGTCGTTCATGCGCTCAAATTCAACCGAGGTAATGACATTCGCGTAACGATCATAACCGTAGGGCTGGATCTTGTTAGCGTCATAGGGCTTCCAGCCGGTGGCATACACCACGGCACCCACTTTCAGTTCAACTGTTTCTTCCTGCATATCCAGGTCGATTGCGTCGAACTTACAGGCCGCCTTGGCTTTATCCGCATCGGGTGTACCGATCATCGCAGGCTCGATCACAAAACGCTCGG
>Ga0224496_10002735_pt1 | contig 10399 bp, 6 predicted proteins | sample SF_Jul11_sed_USG_2_FD_168127 | JGI IMG/M metagenome (GOLD analysis project Ga0224496, IMG submission 168127) | Sediment microbial communities from San Francisco Bay, California, United States - SF_Jul11_sed_USGS_8_1 | ecosystem: Environmental > Aquatic > Marine > Sediment | place: USA... | reverse complement strand
CGAGCTTGCAAAAGATCTTCCGCTAATTTCATAAATTCGGCAACCTGAGTACGGTCGGTGGTTAATAGTTGCGCTGTTTGATGAATCTTTTTTCTCACAACATGAAGAATCGTGAGTACTGTGGGGGCAAGAAAGCCAAAATTTCTTACAAAATCTATGGCCTCTTGAGCATCAGGCGACCCATCGGTCGCCAGCAAAATATTCATCCCCTTCGTGGATTTTTTGAGTCGAGACTTTCCCCGCACGATCAACACCGAGCAGGGTGCCTCATTCAACACCCACTCGCTCACACTCCCAAGCAGAAAACCTGCAATTTTAGATAGACCCCGCGTCCCAAGGACCACGAGGTCGATGTGATGCTCGGTAATGGTTCTCAGAATTTCCGCCCCAGGGGAACCATCCGTGACTATAGAGTGAACGACGAGGTTTGAACTCCGAAACGTTTCCTCCATGCGACTGAGAACGTTTTGCATTTTAGTCGCTGCGTCTGCACGAATACGGTTGACTTGTTCTACCGTATATAATGAACGCCCGGAGATTCCCAACCGAAGCCATTCATCGAGTGGATTGACGTGGAGCAGATAGAGTACAGACTCCGCTGGAAACTGAATTCGCCGTAAAATTTCCGCTGCGGCTTTTGAATCCGTGGAATCATCCACGGCCAGTAACAGGTTCATAGATAAACTCCTCTCTCATTTTTCGAAGAGAAACGTTCTCTCTCTGGCCTTACCTTCAGTGACCCCATCGTTGTTCTTTTCCTAACGGGCTTGGGGAAAGTTTGGTTTTTTCACAGTCCGCTCATTCACGTCCTAACCCTTTGTCCAACGATGTTTTCTCCCCACGATAAAATTAGTGACCAGCCGAATGCAGATAATTGGCTCAAACGGCTGTCTATCCATAGAATGTTTATCTACAGACGATCACCATAGCGCCCATAGAACCACTTCATCATAAAGGGCGGCAATAACGTGGTAAAGGCAATGACTATGACCATGCCCGCATAAATCTCATTGCTGAATATTTTGCTGACTCTTCCTAACTCGGCGAAAATGAGACCGATTTCACCACGGGGGATCATGGCCATAGCGATCACCCAACGCACGGCCAATGGTTCTTTGATAAGAAATGCGCCCACGAGCTTACCAACAATAGCGGCTACCAGCAGGGTCAGCGAAAAGCCCCAGATAAAAGGCGACCCCCAATCGATCTGGCGCAGGTTCAGGGAAAGGCCCACAAACACAAAAAATATTGGCGTAAACAGATGGACAATGGGCTTCATCTGCTCCTCGATGCGGTGCGCGAAACCCTCATCGGTGTGAAGGGCAATACCCAATGGTAGAAAGAAGCGTCTCGAGAGAGCTAGGCCAGCGGCAAATCCGCCAAGCAACTCCGGCGCCCCTAAGGCATGAGCCAGCCAGGCAAAGAACAGCACAAGCGTGACGATGGTGGTAGGGAGCAGACCGGGGATCACACTAACCGCATCAAATCGCCTAATGATCAATGAAATCAACTTGGCGGCTACGGGTGCCAACACAAAAAATGCGCCGACGAACACCAGCACTTTGCTAGCGTTAAGCAAGCTGACTCCTCCTCCGATGGAGAACTCGTAGAGGAGTGCGAGCAGCACCACGCCCAAGATGTCGTCCAAGACGGCGGCACCCAATACAATTTGCCCCTCGAGTGCCTGCTGACGTTTCAGATCAGACAACACCCGCACAGTAATACCGATGCTGGTCGCGGTAAGGGTGCCGCCGATGAACAGAGACACTAGCAGCGATAAGCCGAATACCCAGTAGCCCAGCGCAAATCCTAATACCAGCGGCAACACAAATCCCGTTATCGCCACGACGAATGATTTCAGTCCAGTGCGTACTAAGCGTTTGACGTCGGTCTCCAAACCGACCTCGAACAGCAGCAAGATAATGCCGATTTCAGCCATTAGCTTGATGGCCTCGACCGGTTCAATCCAGCCCAGCAGGCTTGGTCCCAATACCACACCGGCAAACAGCTCGCCAATCACTGAAGGTGCCTGCAAGCGTGTCGCCAGTTCTGCGAACACCCGTGCCGTCAGGAGAATGACTAGCAGGTAAAGGAAAAAGTCATGGGTTTGCATTACATATCCACCACGGTATCAACTACCAGGCATTCGAGCTGTCTTGTCTCCACGCATGAGCCCACAATTACCCGAATCTATGTCTTCAACACCACCACAATGACTTAGCTGGAACCCGCACGATTACCCTCCAGATTTTCCAATCCTTTGGAAGTGGATGAGACCAGTTGCAAGGCACTTAACCTGTTGAAACCCTTTTTTATTCTTTCTAGAACCGAAATCTGTCACCAAACTTGATGGGCATAGAGATCAGATTTACTGCCTGTCGACTCACCCTCACCAATGCCTGTGAAATTATCTCATGGAGATCATTGGGCGTCATGAAGGTTATCCAGTTATGGCCTTTTGGCCCGTTTCCGAACAACCAGCACAGAACACTCGGCATGCCGAACGACTTTGTGTGACACGCCTCCCAACATCATGACTCGTCTGAGTTCCGTCATTCCCCTTGACCCTACGACTATGAGATCTGCTTGAACATCTTGCGCAGCTTTGAGAATTTCATCCGCCGCATGGCCCTCGGTCAGCTTGGTGTTGACTTCAAGCTCTTCCCCCATCAGGTCACGCTGTGTTTCCTCAAGCAGCTGCGTTCCCGCTTGCCGACCCGTCCGCCTACATTCTTCCGCAAATTCTGTCGCGTCCATTTGAGCCGAGACCCAAGCCATGGTTATCAGAGCCACAGGCTTTTCCACGACATGAAGGATCGTGAGGCGTGAGGATTTTGGAAGCTTGAGGGTTTTGAGTAAATCTACCGCTTCTCGAGAATCTGATGAACCATCCATGGCCAAGAGGACATGAAGACCACGGGAGCTGGTTGCGGTGGCCTGTGGCCCACCGCGTACGACTAACACGGAGCAAGGGGCATCGTAGAGCACCCACTCACTCACACTGCCCAGAAGAAACCGCTTCATCCCTGATAGGCCTTTGGTTCCCACCGCCACAAGGTCAATTTGATACTGGTTAATGGCCGTGAGAATTTGGGCTCCGGGGATCCCTTCCACAACAACGGGATGAATCTCAAGACCTTGCACGTGAAACGGGGCCGCCAGACGATTCACTAACTGACGGGCATTTTCCATCGACTTCTGCCGAATTTGCGAAAGTTGTTCTCTCACCTGCCCCGACATACGAGGGAAATGATCCGGCCCTGGCAGTTCCTCTTGAGGTTCTTCCACGTAAAGGAGATACAATTTAGAACGAGCCGGGAGCCGAAGTGCCTCCACAAATGTGGTTGCCGTTGAAGAATTCTGTGATGAATCCACTGCCAGTAACACCTTCATGGATGGGTTCCTTTCTCTTTTGCCGAAAAAACCATTCTCGGTTTGGCCTCATTTTCCATGGACAGCCATTAAATTCGCTTCCTTACAGAGCTTGGGAGAACGCGTTGCCTTTTTCACAGTCTGCTACATTGCCCCCCAAACGGACTGAACAACCATGTTTGCTTCCCCGCCATGACATCGTCACCCAGATTCCCCGAAGATTCCTAATCGTGAATGTCCGTAAGAATGACCAAGGAGCCAAAGCCATTCAGGGACGGGCTACGACAATGGAGGCACACCAAGATCAATAAAAATTGTACAGGCTTTATTACGGAGAGTCGTGAAAATGCTCCCTCCACCATTGAACGTTACCGCATCCAGGCGATCTCGGGACATTCCAAAGGCACCGCCGCATGAAGATGGGCTGGAACAATGCGAGGGGTGTAATGGTCTGCCGGGCGAATGGCTGGAGCTTTCCCGCTATAGCGGTACGCATTCACGAGGCCGGACACCGGATTTTTGAAATCCAACATAATCCGATTAGAAGGATGGTCACCGTGCCGGTCCGCATAGAGTTCGACACTCACCATCGCAGGATCTAGAGACCCACAATGCACCTGGACCTCAAAGGACCAGTCTTCTTCAATCTGAACAACATGCATGTCGCCAAAACGGAGAGTTGTCCAATGGGCTTGGATAGACTGGTGCCATTGATGAATGTCTTGAGCCAACTTGCCCCCGTTTGCCGCTCTGAGATGATAGGCATTTGAAGCCGGCAGATACGCATTCGCCACATACTCTCGCACCATGCGGTTACTGCTGTACCGGGGTGTCAGCCGCGACATGCTCGTGCGAACCCGCTCGATCCATCGCCGGGGAATGGCCTCATGATCTCGGGCATAAAACTCCGGAATAATCTGATACTCCAAAAGATCATAGAGTTGAGCCGCCTCTTCGGCATCTGACAGACCATCAAGATCGGGCCCATTCTTTCCCAGTGCCCACCCCACTTCCGGGGTATAGGCCTCCGCCCACCAGCCATCGAGTTCCGAGAGATTGAGCCCGCCATTGACTAATACTTTCATCCCACTGGTTCCGGACGCTTCTAACGGTCGACGAGGGGTATTCAACCAGACGTCAATACCCGCGACTAATTCTTGAGCCAAGGTTATGTCGTAATCTTCTAAAAACACCACCCGATTTCGCAGCGCGGGCTGTGCCGCAAATTGCGCTAGAGCCTGAACGAGCCGTTTCCCTTCCTCATCATGGGGATGGGCTTTCCCGGCCATGATCAATTGAACGGGGTGCTGCTGATCGCAGAGCAACCGAATCAGCCGGTCCCGGTCCGTGAGTAACAGCGTGGGCCGCTTATAGGCCGTCAACCGTCTGGCAAACCCTAATGTGAGCGCATTGGGATCGAACGCATGCCGGGCTTCTTCAATCAAGTCTTCAGAAGCTCCATGTTCTTGACATTGGCGCACGAGCCGGCGCCGAACATACTGAATTAAGGCCTGTCGCTGAGAGACCCGAAACGACCAGAGGGTCTCATCGTCGATACAAGTGATCTGAGAGCACAAGGTTTCAAGCGTTCCGACCCACCGCTCCTTTCCGCACGCACTCGTCCATAAGGTATCAGCAAATTGAGAATCCCAGGAAGGCACATGAATACCGTTGGTGATATGACCCACGGGGATGTCCTCTTCAGGCCAACGCGGAAAAAGGGGTTGAAAGATGTTCCGACTGACTTTCCCATGTAATTGACTGACCCCGTTCATCCTTCCGCTTCCTCTCATCGCAAGATAGGCCATATTGAACGGTTCATTGGCATCACTGGCATCTCGACGACCTAAGGCCAAAAGTTGATTGACCGGAACGTCAACCAATGTGGAAAGTAATTGCGCGTAAGGTCGAATCAGGCTTGGCTCATACCGGTCAAAGGCGGCTTCAACGGGCGTATGCGTGGTAAACACATTTCCCCCTCGCGTGGCAGCCAACGCCACAGGAAAGGACTGGCCGGTGTTGGCCATAAAACTTTGGGCCCGGGCAAAAATCACAAAAGCCGCGTGGCCCTCATTCAGATGGCATACTTCCACGGGAATCTGTAATTCCTCCAGGATTCGCCATCCAGCAATTCCCAACACGATTTCTTGCAACAAGCGCTGTTCTTGCCCGCCCCCATAGAGTTTGGCTGTGATCCCTCGATCTTTGGGGGTATTTAGGGGATCATTGCTATCTAAAAGATACAGAATGACTTTGCCCACCCGGGCTTGCCACACTCTCACCAACAGGGTCCGCCCCGGCAGCTTTAATTTGATCCGCAACCATCCTCCTCCCGGGTCCTGAACCGGCATCACAGGCAGACTCATGGGATCATTATAAGGAAACACTTCAAGTTGCCAGGCCTCGGGATTCAAAATCTGACGGAAATACCCCTGCTGATACAAGAGACCGATCCCCACGATCGGCACTCCGAGATCACTGGCGGCTTTCAAGTGATCTCCGGCTAAAATTCCCAAACCTCCCGAATAAATAGGAAGGGCTTCGCTCAGGCCAAATTCCATACTGAAGTATGCAACGCTACGGAGTTGGGTCGTGGGATAGGTCTGTCCAAACCATCCCGGATCATTGAGATACCGGTTGCGCTGTTCTACCCATAGACGCAAATCATTTTGTAATGTTGGATCCTTAGCGGCCTCTTCCAGTCGGGCCTGCGAGACGCTTTGCAGGATGAAATACGGATTCCCGGTACGCTCCCACGCCTCAGGATCCAGCTGTTCCCACAGACGGTCACTGAAGTGACTCCATGTCCATCGAAGATCCAAGGCCAATTCGTTTAGCCCCTCCAGACCTGGAGGCATGGAGCGACAAAAAAAATAAGAAGATGTGTTCGATTCGTTCTGATTGTTTTTCATGAACAAAACTCCATCGTGGCTAAATGACGATCTTTCAATTACTCACCGCTATGGTACAACCAAACAGCTTGTTGAACATTTTCAAAAAAACGGGTGGTCATGTTTTTTAGACTACTATAAAAATAGAGGCCATCCTGGAGATGTACATCCTCTCTGAGAGGTCCATAAGCTTCAGCTCATAAAATTTAGTGGAGAAACCATTAGTTACGTTGGGTCGTTCATTTGGATTAGCAAGATTGTATCCAGAGTCCTCGCTTCCCCAATCCCTGCCCGGATGCAATCTATCGGTCCCGCATTCTGCGAAAGAAATTGACTTTCTTGGGTCATAAGGCCCTTCCCCCCAAAAATTAAATCTTAGAGGTCTCCATCGCTATCAATGCATTGCCTCCTTTTCTTATTTTTATGATGAACGAGAGGGAGAAAATTGGGGAATAAAAGGACAGTTCATCAAATTAAAGATGTCGCAAAATGCTACTCTAGAAAAGCCTTTTATCAATGAGCCCAGGGTATGTTTAAAGAAAACGTTTTAGGAATCATATGAGGATTACGCTTTTCCCGCGAAAAAAAGTTGGCATATAACTTGTTATTATTTAAGCACTATAATAAGAACCGTTTAAACCTCAACGCCATATGAAGGAGGGCTCTCATTCATGATTATGGTTATTACATTTCAAGAGGAATTTCGCAATAAAATTTGCTCTTTCCTGGAGGGCAAAGGGTATAGGGTCTGTATTCCCCCTCATAGACAGGATATGTTGCCGTTGGTGAAGGAGAAAAATCCTTTGGTGATCGTGCTTGATATGTATGTGTCTGAGCCAAGCGCCCTGAAGGTGTTGAGAGAACTACGAGCTCAAAACTATAAGGGGAAAGTCGTCCTTTTGGCCGGAAAATCAGTCAGCTCTTTGATATCCGAGACATGGCATTTCGGCGTGGAGCAGATAATAGGAGGATTTCAAGGAATTGGTGAATCCCATAATCTTGATCAGGTGGAATCAGCTATCAAAATGGCACTCCATTCGGGCATTGCCAACCGTGCCTTTGAATTGTATGAGGCACGAGGCCGGACCCAAGGGAACCATTTTGAGGACTGGTATGAAGCCGAACGTCAAATTCTCAATAAGCACTCTCCGCTGTTTTCATCATTACGAATCGAAGTGAAAACCGAACCGGAAAAAGTATCCAGGAACCAAACAAAAACAGTTATGCCCGAAACCTGAAAGGCCTGTGACATAGAATACAATTTGGAATGTCGGACCGCGACATGATGGTTTGTGTCTATCATCGAGAGTCCGGAAACGGGGTTTTTTTATTGTAAGCGTTCCACTCAACGATTTTTCATCTCATCCCACCGGCAATTATCGTGAATCTGGACAGAGCCAGTGGCATCGTATTGCATCCCACCTCCCTACCAGGGGCCTGGGGGATCGGTGATTTAGGGCCGACCGCCAAATTCTAAAATCTAAGAGACTCACTGAGGAGTCCCAATGCCCCGATCCTCTTAAGGAAGTACCAGAAGAGTCAACGGTTTTAACCCAGAAGACAAGGAAAAGTGTCTCTCGTAATAAAAAGCGGACGACCAAATAGCCGAGTCGAACAGCATGGTCAATAATCCAAACAAGAAAACCAGGATTGCACCCCAAAGGACAAAATGGTATCAACAACCCAACAGAGTGCTTTCATTCGCTGGTTCCAGGAGACTGGGATTCAAGATATTCAAATGGTTGGGTGCGAAGAACGCCTCGCTGAAAGAGATGTTCCGGGAGCTTCCCTCCAAAGGGGTGAAAGTCCGCAACAGGTTTACCATAGATAGGCCAAGCTCGATGCTCGGATCAAGGAAATTTTAAAAATCTCCATACGCACCATCTCACCCAACCTCCGTCAACTAAGGTAAAACAACTTGATGCAGATTGAATTTTTGGGGGCGACACAAGAAGTCACGGGTTCGTGTTATTTACTTCACGTCGGTAAGTATCGGGTGCTGGTTGAATGTGGGTTGATTCAGGGCAGTCAAAAAAATGAGCGCCATAACTTTGATCCATTTCTCTTTGATCCCAAAGGCATTGATGCTGTGGTGCTCACCCACGCCCATCTTGACCACTCCGGGCGCCTGCCGTTGTTGATCAAACGTGGCTATAAAGGGCAAGTCTATACGCATGCAGCCACGGTAGAGTTATGTGCCATCATGCTGGAGGACGCCGGCTATCTGAATGAAAAAGAGGTGCAATGGGAAAACAAAAAACGCGAGCGTAAAGGCCTGAAGTTAGTGGAGCCGTTGTATACCCGTGAGGAAGCGCGTTTGGCTCACAAACACTTTCGGTCTCTCGAATATGGCAAGACCAAGGAAATTTTATCTGGCGTACACCTGACTTTGCGAGACGCAGGCCATATCCTGGGTTCCGCCATCGTTGAGTTGGAACTGCATGAAGGGAAGCACTCTTGTAAAGTTGTGTTCAGCGGTGACCTGGGCCATAAAGGATCGCCTATCCTACGAGACCCTGAAGTCGTGACACACGCAGACCTGGTTATCATGGAGAGCACTTATGGCGACCGTCAGCACAGGGACTGGGATAAAACCTGGCAGGAGATGGGTGAGATCATTGCCAGTGCCCGTAGCGGGAAAGGCAACATATTGATTCCCGCTTTTACTGTCGGACGTACCCAAGAACTCTTGTACATGTTCAAGCGCTACTATGATGAATGGGGTCTTGGGGATTGGGAGGTGTTTCTGGATAGCCCGATGGGAATCGAGGCCACCGAGGTCTATGGCAAGCATGCGAAAATCTACGATATCGAAGCCAAACACATCTTTGAACAGGGGGGAGATCCCTTCGACTTGCCGAATCTGCATCTGTCTCAGCACAGCCAAGATTCGATGAAAATCAACCGGCGCGAATCGGGTGCCATTATCATTGCCGGTAGTGGTATGTGTACTGGTGGTCGCATCAAACACCATTTGAAGCACAATATCTGGCGCGAGCACGCCCACGTGATGATCGTCGGTTTCCAAGCCAGAGGCACCCTGGGCCGCGCTCTGGTGGATGGCGCCAAGCATATTCAATTGTGGGGCGAGACTATACAAGTCAAGGCCAAGGTGCACACCATTGGCGGCTTATCTGCACATGCAGATCAACGAGGCTTGATGGATTGGTATCATCACTTCGAGAAACGGCCGCGTGTCGTGTTGGTACATGGCGAACCTGAGGCGATGGACGCGCTAGCGCATCGGCTGAAGAGTGAATACCAGGCCGATGTCGTGCAGGCAAATTTTCAACAGATGCTACCCCTCTGAAAGTTGTCCCGATTGTGGGGTAAGCACTGGGATTTTTAGGACAGCCGTGATTGATGTTTGTTGAGTTTTTCGGATTCGAGAACGGCATTCAATTCTTTACCTATTAAGAGCGCTAATCCGCTGAGGTAGAGCCAGATCCTCAGGACAATTACCCCTAACTCATACCTATCGCCAGACCGTTACAATCAGAATTGCATCATGCATGTGAGCACTCATGACCTTAATGCAAGGGTGTGTGAGTGACCGCCGAACCAGGAAAAGAAGCCACTTAGTCAAAAGCCGATGTCGAAGAAAGAGCTGCAGGTGGGTTGAAATATCTCGGCACCCACGGGCGTGGAATTCATTGGGAGCCGAATCCTGATCCTGGTGGGTTTGTTTGAGCGACTACCAATGGCAAGACATTAAGACCCTAGGAACAATTAATAAAGGCTTCCTCGAAAGGAGATCAGAATGAAAATTTTGGTAGCAGTCGATCCTTCACCATATGCGCGCGAGGCCATTCGATTTGTGAAGTCGGTGGATTGGCCGAAAAAATCAGAAATTTATTTGATCCATGCTATTGAATTGAAAAATGCGCCTTCTCTGATTTCGTCGGATGGGCCTTTCGGTTGGGATAGCGTCATTTCCCAGGCAAGGGAAAGAATGGAAACGGAGGCGAGGACTTTTCTTGAGAAAATTAAACGAAAGATTCTTAAACGGCACCCTCATATCATTAAATCCCTCGTGGTAGAAGGGCTACCTGGTGCAGAAATTCTACAGGCGGTGAAGGACTATCAAATTGACCTGGTCATCTTAGGAACGCGTGGTCTTTCCAACGTTAAACGGT
>Ga0224496_10002734_pt1 | contig 10400 bp, 6 predicted proteins | sample SF_Jul11_sed_USG_2_FD_168127 | JGI IMG/M metagenome (GOLD analysis project Ga0224496, IMG submission 168127) | Sediment microbial communities from San Francisco Bay, California, United States - SF_Jul11_sed_USGS_8_1 | ecosystem: Environmental > Aquatic > Marine > Sediment | place: USA... | reverse complement strand
CCAGCGGCCCGGCCGCCGGTCTGTTGGCCGCTGCCGGCAAGCAGCTGAACGCCGGGCGATTCGAGCAGGCGGCCGCCTCCCTGGAGCGGGCCATCCGGATTGCCCCGCGGGACCCCTTGGTCTGGCACGCCATGGCCTGGACCCAGTTTGCCCTGGGCCGGTTTTCGAAGACCGTGCAGTTCTGCCTGAAGGCCGACACCCTGTTGACCGGGCCTGATCCACTGCGGCGGGCGAATTGGGAGTTGCTGGCCCATGCCTATCAGCGCCTGGGGCAGATCGACAAGGCTGCGGTCGCGCGCCAGAAGGCGGCGCGTCGCTGAACTTGGCACCGGGTGGTTATCCCGGGGCCGCTGGTCAAGCAGCGGTCAGGAAGTGGCTCGGGGGCCGTTGGCGGCCAAGGGTTTGCACTTTCCGCCGGAATGTGGTAACCAGTGGCAAAATTCACCGACAGGCTTTTCAAAACTGGTCGCCGGCGGACGAGGGAGAGACGTTTCGCGGCGCAACTCGCTTTGCATGAATCATGAGTCAAGACGCTTTATCGCAACAATCCCAAGAAAAAAAAATAGAGTCATGCCGGTCCGGGTGGGATAGCGTTGGCAATCTCCTCCGCAAGGCAATCGGTCACCATGAGGCAGGCAGGCTGGATAAGGCAAGCAGCTTATATAAACAGGTTCTGGAGCAGGCCCCGGAAGATCCCCACGCCCTGATGAATCTCGGGATTATTCATAATAGCCGCATGGAACTCCAGGAGGCGCTGGGTTATTACCGGCGGCTGCTTGCCGTGGTGCCGGATCATTTTCAGGCGGTCTACAATTTTGCCAATGCCTGTCGGGACGAAGGCCTGGTGGCGGAGGCGGTGGCGGCCTATCAAAAGGCACTCGCCATCGAACCCGGTCACCCCGACGTCTTGCTCAATCTGGGCATTGCCTATTATCTGGAGAATAATGCCTCAGCCGCAGCCGGTTGTTATGAGCAGGTGCTGACTGTAGATCCCAACTGTCATCAGGCCCATTATAACCTGGGGCTGATCCGTTTTGACCAGAAGCGGCTGCCCGAGGCCATTGCCTGTTATGAACGGGCCCTTGGTCTTATTCCGGATGATGTGGACACCCTGTTCAACCTCGGCCTGGCCCTGCAAAAGGCCAAACGGCTGCCCGAGGCGGCGGCCAGGTTGGAGGAGGCGGTGCGTCTGGCCCCGGACGATGCGGAGTTTCACAACACCCTGGGCACAATTTACAAGGCCGCCCAGGAGCTGGAGCGGGCCGAGGCCGGTTTCCGCCGGGCCTTGGCCATTAAGCCGGGCTATGGGGCGGCCTGGACCAATCTGGCTATCGTGCTCCACATTCTAGGTCGGATCGACGAGGCATTGGCCGCCTATCGCCAGGCCATGGCCCTGGGGCATAATGTGGTGGCTGCCGAGTATATGATTGCCGCCCTTTCCGGCGATGCGCGAAAAAGCGCGCCGCGACAATATGTTACCGAGCTGTTCGACAATTATGCCGCCGGGTTTGACAAGAGTCTGACCGAGGATCTGGGTTACAAGACCCCCAGCCTGCTCCGTCAGGCGGTTGGTGCTATCGCGCCGGGGCCGTTCGCCCGGGTGCTCGATCTGGGCTGCGGTACCGGCCTGGCCGGGGAGGCCTTCCGGGACATGGCCGGGCACTTGAGCGGCGTTGATCTGTCCCCGGCCATGTTGGAGGAGGCGGCCCGCAAAGGGATATATGATGCGTTGGCCGCCGCCGACCTGGTCGAGTATCTGGCTGGGGCTACGGTGCATTATGATCTGATGGTGGCCGCCGATGTCCTGATCTATCTGGGCGAGTTGGAGCCGTTGTTCGCGGCGGTGCGTTCCCGCCTGACCGGTGGCGGGCGGCTGGCCTTTTCCACGGAAAGCTATGACCGCCCAAACGAATATTGCCTGCGACAATCGGGGCGTTACGCCTATCATCCAGGTTATATCGAGGAGATGGCCCGCCGTTATCGTTTCACCACGGAATACTGTGGCCAGGAGCCGGTCCGCATGGAGCGCGGCGCGTGGATTGCCGGCCATCTGTTTGTCCTGCGGTTGATCGACTGAACCGCATCTCTGCGGTTTGCTGGGGGCGGTTCGGGTTTTGCTAATTTTGGGACTGGCCTGGAGAAAATTAAATGAAATCAGATGGATCGCTGCGGAGAATGGTGCCGGTTGCCACCGGCGTTTTATGTCAATGCCGCGCCCCCGGATGTTCGCGCCAGGGCGGAATTGCGCGGATTGTCTGCCAGCTCAAGGCGTTAATCCAGTTCAGCAAGTTGTCGGAATTCTCTCGGTCGCTGTTTTTCGCTTGATCAGGGCAAGCTGCGCCACGGCGAAGAGAGAATCGGCCAGCCAGAAGAGGACCAGGCCGGCCGGAAAGAAGGCGAAGAACAGGGCAAAACCCAGGGGCATCCAGATCCAGGTCTTGTCCTCATGCGGATTGACCGTGGTCAGGTACTGCTGGCCGATCATGGCCAGCCCCATCAGGACGGGCAACACAAAATAGGGATCCTGGACCGACAGGTCGGTGATCCACAGGCCCAAGGCCGCCTGGCGGAGTTCGATGGCCCCGTTGAGCACCTGGTAGAGGGCGAGGAAGATGGGGATCTGGATAGCCAGGGGCAGGAAGCTGCCGACCATGGCCTTGCGCAGTTGCTTGCGCAGGTCGGGGAGAAGTTCCGCGGCGTCGGCGGTCTCCTCGTCTTCCAGGCGATAGATTTCATGTTGGAGCTGGGGCATCGCCCGCAGGGCTTTCAGGTTGTATTGGCTTACCGGGAAGAGCAGGAGGCGCAGCAGTAAGGCCAGCAGGATGAGGCAGAGCCCGTAGTTGGCGACATACTGCCGGATGAATTTTAAGAGCCCCAGCCCGGCCCGACCGAGAATCTCGAAGCTGCCGTAATCCATCATCCTGTCCAGTCCGGCGTGGTCCGCCCGCAGTGACTCGGTCGTCAACGGGCCAAGGTAGAGGTGGTAGGAATCCTGTTGGCTGGCGCCCGGGGCCAGGGTCAGGGCCGGGGTGGAAAGGGTGGGGTAAAGCTGCCAGCCGCCCAGGGGTTGCAAGGTGATCGTATGCCCCGTGCTTGCCGGAATCAGGACCTGGGTGAAATAACGATTGCGGATTCCCACCCAGTTCACCGGTTGGTCGGGCTGGAACGGCTCCCGGACCTCCTTGGTTTTTCGGCGCTGCACACGGTCTTCCGGTCCGTTGAGCCAGGCGACCTGTAAGTCCTTGGCCTCATCGTCGTCTCCCGGGGCCATACCGAAAAACGGCGTGATGCGGTAGCCTGCCGGTAGGGCGATGGGCGCGTCGCCACGGTTGATCAGGGTCAGTTCCATGGTTATCCCGTATTCGCCGGCCGGTTGATAAGACTTGATAATCTCCAGCTGGCCGGGCAGTTCCCGGCTGAACACCACACCTTCACCGTTTACCTGATAATCATAGGGCAGGTCGTCCGGATCCTCGAAAAACTCCGGCAGGTCGAGTCGAATCCCGGCCCGGGTCTTGAGGAGCCCGGCGATCAGTTCCACCGGTTGATCCTGCTTGGTTGTGAACTCCTTGAGCCGTGCCGAGGTGATCCGGCCGCCATGGGGCGACAAGCTCAGGGCAAGCCGGGCGGTTTCGATGCGCAGTTCCTGTTCGTTGTCCGGAAAGGGGGTGGCGGCCTCGGCAACCTTGAGGGAGGTGTCGCTGAAATAGCGGTCCATGACCGGTTCGTAGAGAAAATAGCCGGCCAGCATGATCAGTGCGACGATGATAATCTGCCTGTTGCTCATTGGTGCCTCGATGGGAATCTTGCCTTTGGGGCGGGGGATGATCAGGGTAGCGGTTGTTATAAAATAATTCGGCCGGAAAGGCAAATGGCGCGGCCGCGCCAGGTGGAAAATTTCAGGGGCGGGGCCGGTCAAATAATATATGCGGCCGGTTGCACGCCACAGACCGCGGAATTGTGGGATTGGTGAATCTCGTGGCAATAGTCCCCAGTATCGGGCCGGCGTTCCGCCAGGTCAATGATCTTGCCCCGTTGGTAGCCGCCGTCGGCCAAGGGCTCCAGGATCACCACCCGGGGGCGCAGGCGTTCAAGCTTCTTTTTGCCGGCCGGACCCATCACCAGGCCGAGTTGGCCGTTTTTGAGTTCCAGCAGGGTTCCCAGGGGGTAAGGCCCCAGCATGGCGATGAATACCTTGAGCAGGATCGGATCATAGTCGGACCCGGCCCCCTTTAACATCAGGTGGATGGCCCGGTCCGGACTCAGGGCGGTATGGCGGTATTTGCGCGGCGAGGTAATGGCGTCGAAGACATCGGCGATCGCCACGATGCGGCCGAACAGGCTGATCGGTTTTGACCACGACTTGCGGGGGTAGCCGGAAAGGTCATATTTGAGATGGTGCTCAAAGGGGGGCAGCAGGATCTTGCTTTTCAGGTCGCCCGCGGTCTGCAATTTAATGATCTGGCGCACGCTGTTGAGCGAATGTTTCTGGATCTCCTCGAATTCCTTGTCGCTGAGGCGACCCTCCTTGTTCAGGATCTCCACCGGGATTTCCACCTTGCCCAGGTCGTGAAACAACGCGCAGATGCCCAGTTTCTCCATTGCTGCGGGCGACAGGCCGATGCGCGCCCCCAGGCACATGGAGAGGATGGCCACGTTCACCGAATGGGTGTGGGTGTAATCGTCATAGTCGCGAATGGTACTCATGCCCAGGAGGACAGGCTCCGCCTCCAGGATGAGGTCCGCCATTTTCTGCGCGATCCGCACCGCCTTGCGGACTCCCACCACCTTCCGATCGGTTAGCTTCCGGGTCACCTCCTTGAGGGAGGCCAGGGCCTGGGAGTAGGTGCGCAGCCCCCTTTCCCGCCGTTCCTGCTCCTCGTCGATGCGCAGGTCGCTGGCGGTGATGATCTCCACCCACGAAAACTCCTCGGTCAGTAAGTCGGCCAAGGAGGCATCAGGGGCGGCGGCGGCCGCGCCAAGGATGCGCACGAAACGGATGGCGGATTGGGGGGTAATCGCCTGGCGGTGGGTTGAAAATCGTAAGCCCGGCAGGTTGAGTTTCTCCATTAGCTCCCGGAGCTGGTTGGTAACCATGGCGGTGCGGTTGAGATAGGGCACCTTTTCGGCCTGGAGAAAGAGGCGACCGGCGGCCAGTTGCAGGGTCAGGGTATCCTCGTGAGCCCCGAACCCATGGATGGCCCGCAGAAAATCCTCCACCGCCTCGGTCAGCAGCTTGTTGTTGTCCTGATGAATGCGGGCCGTCTGCAATAAGCGCAGCAAGGCCCGCAGGAAGTCTTCCCGCAGGGTTGGCAGGTGGCTGGCGCGGGCATCCGTGGCCGGTGGAGCGGGTTTGTCGCTCATCTTAGAGGTGTCCCCGTGATTGCGCCGCCTTCCGGACCGCTGGAAACAGGCTGTGGGCGGCCTTGCTCAAAGCGGCCTCGCCTTCGCTTAGCATAAGTTGGCCCAAGGCCTGGGCGGCGGCGCGGCGATGCACGGCCTTGCCGAAGCCCCAAATGAAGTTCCAGCCCCGGCCCAGGAGGACCTGTTCCAGAAATGGCAGGCTGAGGCTGGACCCGCACCTTCCCAGGGCGCGGTAACAGGCCTCGACCTGCTGCTGGTCGATCAACTTGGCACCCCGCCTGGCCAGATAGTCCAGGAGCAGCCGTTCGTTGCCGGGCGAACGTTCCCGGCCCAGAAAATCAACCACCATGTCGCGGATCGCCGGGTCCGGGTCATCGATCAGAAAGAAGAAGTCGCGGGCGTCGCGGGGGTTGGCGACAGCCAAGGTGCCTAGGGCCGCCCGGCGCACGGTCGACGCGTGATGGCGCAGGAATTTAACCAATATCTTGGCCGGTTTTTCATCGTCCCGGCCGCCGATAATCGGCAGCAGTCTGGCCAAGAGGCCTTCCGGAGCCTTGGCCAGCAGCTTTTCCAGGGGCAGTGGATCCTCGGCGGCCATGTGTTTTATGGCGTCGATCACCACCTGTTGCACCGGGGCGGCAAGGGCCATTTCCAGGAGCGGGGCCAGGGTGGCAACGGCCGTGGGGGGAAGGAGCAGGAAAAAGTCGCGCAGCCAGGCCAGCGCTTGGGGCTGTTTGGCGTCCACAGAGGCCAAGAGGGCTTGCAGTTCCGGCAGCTGGTCGGGCGTAAGGATTGTCGTGAAAAAATCCGCCAACCGGGGGGCGACCCAGGGGTTTTCGGGCTCATCGCTCATGGCTGTCAGCCGCAATCCCTCCAATAGTTTTACGGCCAGCCGCAGTTGCCCGGCGAGCAGGAAACGATAAAATTCCTCCCGCAACAGGGAAAGGGCGGTTTTGAAATCCTCTTGGTCCTTCTGTTCGCGCAGGATGATGAACAGGATGTCCAGCGCATCATCGTCCGAGCCCTTGACCTCTTCCGCCGCGACCAGCCGGCGGATAATCTGCTGTTCCTCGCCGGACAGGACGCAGAGGTCGGTATCGGGCGATGATTCAGGCATGGCCAGGAAGGGCGGCGCGTTTTCCGCCGGGCGCTCATCCTGAATTGCCGAGCCGACGTGGGCGGCGCGATTAAGTCGGGCAAGATCGATGATGCCGTCCGCCTCCCACAACACATCGGTGGCCTCATAGCGCAGATGCGGGAGATTGAGATCCCAGAGGGCGGTGGCCACATCCCCCTCGGCTTCTTCCCTCTTCTCCTTGTATTGGTTGAGAACCTGCAGCAGGGCGTCGACCTCCTCGATTTGGATGCCCGGCTGGAACTCGAGCCAGGTGATGCCGTCGCCAAACAGGGAAAAGGCCAGGCCGGCTTCGCTCTCCTGGTAAATGGATTCGCCTTTGTACTGGAATCCGTCCTTGATCACATAAATGCGCAACGCATCATGGTTACTCAGATGGGACTGTAGGCCGCCATGCACGTTGGCGAGAAACTTCCTGGAGACGGCATGTTCGGCCGGATACATGGCGCGGTTTTTGAGCGCGGTTAGAAACAATGAAACCACATGGCGCGCCGCTTGTAATTCCCGGGGGGAGAGCGGGGAGGGGTCGATCTTGGTTTGGATGTTGGTCATTTTTGCCCCAAGCTGTATGGCAGGGCGGTTCAGGCAAGGCCGGTCGGCATCAGGCTCGATCCGCATGAACCACGATGCTTAACCATTACCAGAAGCGCGGGTTTAAGGCAAGGGGGGGCGGCCCAATCAAGGTTTCAGGTCGGCGACTCGCCAGGCGAGCCGGTGGCCGCCTGCCAGCAGCCGGTGGGGTTGGCGAGAACCGTGGCCACCACCTCCCGGTCCAATTTGCCGGTGTCGGCCATGGCGGTTAGGATGGGCAGGAGATCCTGGAGCGGCATTGATGCACGGTATGGCCGGTTTTGGGCCAGGGCCTGGAAGATGTCGGCCACGGCAACAATCCTGGCCTCGGTGGTCAGGCCGACATCTTTTATGTGAAAGGGGTAACCGTCGCCGGCCAGGGTTTCGTGATGAAAGGCGGCCATCTGGACGATTCCGTCGAAGCCCTCAATCCGGCGGAGGATCTGAAAGGTTTCAAAGCTGTGGCGCTTCATGGCGGCGCGCTCCTGATCGTCAAGCGGCCCGTTCTTTTCCAGGATTTCATCCGGCACCACCAGCTTGCCCAGATCATGCAAAAGGCCGGCAATCTCAATCTCCCGGCACGTTTCCATGGGGAGGCCCATCCGGGTTGCCAGGTATCCGGCCAGATTGGCAACGCCCAGGGAGTGTTCGGCGGTGAACGGGCTCTTGGCGTCGACAATGGCGGCGAACATCTTGGCAATGCCCAGCAGTTCGGCATGGCTCAGCAGCTTGGGTTTGCTGTCCATGGCCATGTCGGCAAGGTAGAGGTTCAGGTGATTGGGTTGCAGGGTCAGCCAGAAATACTCGCTGTCGCTGATGCGCATGAAGGCGTCCAGCAACTCGGGGGAAAAATTATGACCTCGAAATTTGGCGATGGTGCGGCGGATTTCGTCTTTGGCCAACAAGAGATTGGCGGTGCCGGCTTGCGCCACCAGCATATCCACCCGATCGGTCAGGTAAATACAGTTCGTGAGCCGGGTCAACTCGGCGGGTAGCCCCAGTGTTTCCAGTTCGTCCCAATGGGTGTGATGGTAGCGGATGGTCGGCGCCAGGTCGGCGAACACTTCGAGTCCGGCCAGCAGGTCATGACCCCGCAGGCAATGACTCTCGGTTCCGGACCATTCGAGTTCGGAAACCAGGTTGCGATGCACGATGGTGGAGGAGACCCCGCAGTCGTGGAGCAGGGCGGCATGGTATAGATGATCGAGTTGGTCCGGGACCATGCCGAGCTGGCGCCCGCATTCCGTGGCCATGAAGGCAACGCGTTTGCCGTGTTGCACGTCGTCGATGCCCACCAGGTCCAGGGCGTCGGACAAGGCGGTGACCACTTGGCGGAAATCGATTTTGTTCATGATCCTCTCCCGGTGTGCGAGTAAGCCAGGCAAATGGGCGGCTGGCTCTGACATATTATTAGCCTAGCAGTTTGTTGCGATTTTTGTAAAGCCGCAGGTGGGACGCAAATTTGGGGCTGGGTGGGGGACAAGAAAATGGCGGCCCCGTGGTTGTGATCGGGTTGGTTACCAGTCAGCAGGGGCCGCCAGGCCTGATTTTGTCTCGGCGGTTCAGTTACGCGGGCATGCGTTTTTGCCGGCCCGGACAGAACACGCCTGCTGCTCGGCAAGAGCCTTCAACTTGAATGGTCCTCCACATAATTACCATTGGTAGTTATGCGGATCGATATTGCCTTTCTTCATCAGCTCAATGGAGAAGTCAAGGCTGGAGGCGTCAAAGGGCACCATTTCCGGAGCACCAAAGGTATTTTTGGCGGCAATGGCCGCGGCAACAATCTTTTGGCGATCTTCGGCGGAGATTGCATTGGAGGCCGTAAGTACATTGTCCGGGTTTTTCTCGATTGATATGTCGGGAATTTTGTACATGTCCAAGCCGGGATGATTTTGCTTGTTGGCCTCCCACCACCAATTTTTTACCACCCCGGCCTTTGCCGCCCCAGCCTCTACCGCCTTGCAGGTGGCGTCATGATTCGGGGTCGGCATTGCGGCCTTGCCGACAGTGGCCGCCTTGGCACTTGATTCACCGGACGACGCTCCTTTGGCAAAGGCGATTTTTTCCGGGTCGTTTTTCAGGATGGCGGCAGGATCGAGGCCTTTTGGGTAAACAAGAACACCGGAATAAAATTCCTTGCCGTTTTTATTCTGCGCCAGCGGCACCCCAATCCCGCGATCCTTGATTATCGCCTGCACAAAAGAGCCGACATAAACAATGTTTGCCTGGTCAGATGCGAAAGACCTAAGGATTTCCGGATAGCTTGGCGCGATTCTCGGCCTGATCGTCAAGCCGGAATGGTCCGACAGGGCGTCGGTTATCACTTTTGCCTGAGAAGACTTTGCCAGCCAGGAAGGCGGGAACCAGCAGGTTATGTCGGTGGCGTCGGCCGGGGTTGTGAAAATCGAAAAGAAGAATAAGCATGCAAGGCCAAGTGAGATAAAGTTGTTCATCCGCGTCCCTCTCCGTTGAATGTTAACCGTTGCCCGGTAATGAGAAATGGCCCGGTAAGATAAATCCGCCCGGCACAAGGCCGTCAATCTGGCAATGTTGCCCTGTCAGGTTTTGCGCAGGGAAAGTGTAAGTATTCTTAACTAGTTACATTGTTTATGCTAGCGGCTGCAAAATTTAATTGCAAGAAGGACGTGTGCCCCAAAAAGGCCGGGATTAGCGGTGGGATAACTTGGTAACTCCAAGTCGGCGCTTATTTCTTTTCCCTAAAAGAGGGTGAAATATACTGGAATAATTTGCAGTTCATGAATTCCTTCCACAACTTTAATTATTCCAATCAGCCACACAAACCAGAGGGTATCAAAGATGTGTCGGCGAAATATTGCGGGATTGACCAGGTAGGTTGAGGGCTCGTTTAATAGTGATAAGTTTGGGAAAAAGGTCGGGGTCGTGTTCAGGTAGTTGTCGAGCTCATGGTTGTGCAAGTTGTGTAGTTCAATCTCCTCGCTTTTTATAACTGCTGGATAATACATAAGGAAAAAGAAGGCGAAGAGTAACGGAATGGTAAAGGTCTCTGTCGCTAGTCCGCATCCGATCCCACCGATGAAGGTGAAGAAGTATAGGGGGTTGCGGCATATTGAATAGGCTCCCTCGGTGACCAGCCGGTCCATTTTGTAGCCGGCAATGTAAAGAGAACACCAAAGGCGTCCCAGAGAGGCTATCCCGACAAGAAAACATGCGGAAGCAAAGGGGGAGACTCTGACCGTAGGGTGGGTTGCCCAGAAACTGGTTGAAAAAGATATCAGTAGAATCAGCAAGAGAGCAAAGGCTAACGACAGGGGGAGGCGGGCTTTCAGTAGCTTGGGTCGATATTGGC
>Ga0224496_10002732_pt1 | contig 10400 bp, 11 predicted proteins | sample SF_Jul11_sed_USG_2_FD_168127 | JGI IMG/M metagenome (GOLD analysis project Ga0224496, IMG submission 168127) | Sediment microbial communities from San Francisco Bay, California, United States - SF_Jul11_sed_USGS_8_1 | ecosystem: Environmental > Aquatic > Marine > Sediment | place: USA... | reverse complement strand
GGATATGCTGGAACGCGACGGATTGATTGAACGTTTCCGGGGCAGGGGAACCTTCGTCACGGATCGCGGCAAGGGATTGCACCGAATCAAGCTGGGCCAGAGCTGGCATACCCTGGTCGAGGCGCTGGAAGGTACCCGGCCGCGTCTTCTGGAAACCATCGACGATGCCCTGCCGCCTGGCGGCGAGGGGCTGGGCTGCGATCTTGCAGAGTCCTATTGCCGTTTGAAGCGCGTTCATGTGCGCGACAATGTGGCCTTCGCGGTGATGTATGTGCATCTCGATCAGCGCTGGTACCAAAGGGCGGCGGATCGTTTCAATCATGAACTCATCATTCCTGTCTTGCGGTCCCTGAAAGGTCTGAAGATCGGTCATGCGCATCAGTCGCTTTCCATCGGCTGCGCCGAGCCCGAAGTCGCGGCTCATCTGGGTGTGCCCATCGGGGTGCCGGTCGGCATGTTGCGCCGGGTGATTTGTGACGAAGACGGCGTTGCCGTTTATGTTGGCGACTTCACTTATCGTGGCGATCTGATCCGCATGGATGTCGATCTGATTCTGCCGGAGGACGGTGACGGGTGACCCGCGAACTTGACGTAAAAATAAAACGTGGCGGCGACGACGGCGGTTACGAGAACTTCCGTGTGCCCCAACGCGAGAACCAGACCGTTCTGGATGTGGTCACCTGGATTCAGCGCGAGGCGGATCCCACATTGACCTATCGCTTTGCCTGCCGGGTCGGGGTATGCGGCTCTTGCGCCATGACGGTGAATGGCCGGCCGCGCTGGACCTGCCGCACCCATGTCTCGAAGGTCGCGGGGGATGGCCGGCTTGTCATCGAACCCTTGGAAAATATGCCGGTTATCAAGGATCTGGCGACCGACATGACCGGGTTCTTCGAAAAATGGCAGGCCGCGCGCGGGCGCTTCGAGGCGGCGATCAGCCGCGACGATCCGCTGGTTCCGATCCTGCCCGACAGTCCCGAACGCCGCGCCGCGGACGCCGCCATCGAATGCATCAATTGCGCGGTCTGTTACAGCGCTTGCGACGTGGTCTCCTGGGACCAGGATTACCTGGGGCCGGCGGCCCTAAATCGCGCCTGGGCCGCACTGAACGACGTTCGCGACGGCGATCGCGCGGGCCTGTTGCGGGCCGTGAGTGGGGATGCGGGCTGCGGCAATTGCCATTCGCATCAGTCCTGCGCCGAACATTGTCCGGTGGAAATCAATCCGACGCGATCCATCGCCGGTCTGAAGCGGGCGTCGCTGGTGGCCCTTTTGAAGGGGGAAAGGTGATGAACATGCGCCTTTACTTCCTGCAACGAGCCTCGGCCGCGATCCTTGCCCTGCTGGTACTGATACATCTCGCCGTCATTATCTATGCCGTTCAGGGCGGGTTGAGCGCCGAAGAGATTCTCGGTCGGACGCGTGGCAACCTGGGGTGGGGACTGTTCTATGGTTTGTTCGTCGTAACCGTCGCCATTCACGGCTCGATCGGCCTGCGCGGCATTCTTGCCGAGTGGACGCGTCTCGGCCGGCGGACTGTAAATGGCGCGGCCTGGGCAACGGCGGCGCTGCTTCTGGTCTGGGGACTGCGCGCGGTGCTGGCCGTTGTCGGCGAGGGCGCGGCATGATCCGGCCTTCGCGCAATCACCCGGGTTTCTGGGCCTTCCTGCTGCATCGCCTGTCGGGGCTGGCGCTGGTTCTGTTCCTGCCGGCGCATTTCCTGGTGCTGGGTTCGGCAATAAACGCCTCGGCCTTCGATGCCGCCATCGCCTGGACCGACCGGCCACTGGTGAAATTCGGCGAGTGGGGGATCGTGGTGCTGCTGGCCCTGCATATGACCGGTGGAATTCGCCTGTTGGCGCTTGAATTCTTGCCCTGGTCGGAAGGCCAGAAAGCGCGCATTGCGATAGGCATTGGCGCGGCCCTTCTATTTGGCGCCGCGCTGGCGCTGGGACTGGTATGACATGACGGCGATCCGCACCGAACAGACAGACATCCTGATCATCGGCTCCGGCGGGGCGGGGCTGTTTGCCGCGCTGCATGCGCACAAGGCGAACCCGGCGCTGGACATCACCGTCGCCGCCAAGGGGCTGCTGGGCAAGTCCGGCTGCACCCGCATGGTTCAGGGTGGTTACAATGTCGCGCTGGCGGCTGGCGATTCCATCGAGCGCCATTTCATGGATACCATCGTCGGCGGCAAGTGGCTGCCGAATCAGGATCTGGCCTGGAAGCTGGTCAATGTGGCGGTGGAGCGCGTTCGCGAGCTGGAAAACGAGCTAGGTTGCTTCTTCGACCGCAATCCGGACGGCACGCTGCACCAGAAGGCTTTTGCTGGGCAGAGCTTCGACCGCACGGTGCATAAGGGCGACCTAACTGGCATCGAGATCGTCAACCGCCTGGCCGAGCAGGTATGGGCGCGCAAGATCAACCGCATGGAGGAACATCGCGCCATCGCGCTGGTCCCCGCGAAGGGCGGCGAGGGCATCGCGGGTGTGCTGTTCATCGACATGCGCAGGGGCGATTTCGTGCTGGTGCGGGCCAAGGCCGTATTGCTGGGCGCGGGCGGCGGGCCGACCATGTACCGCTATCACACACCGTCGGGCGACAAGAGCTGCGACGGCATGGCGATGGCGCTGCGGTCGGGCCTCAGTTTGCGCGATATGGAAATGGTACAGTTTCATCCCACCGGCCTGCTGGCCGGGCCGGATACGCGAATGACCGGCACGGTGCTGGAGGAGGGCCTGCGCGGCGCCGGCGGATATCTGCTGAACGGCGCCGGCGAGCGCTTCATGTTCAACTACCACGAACATGGCGAGCGGGCGACGCGCGACGTTGTCAGCCGCTCGATCTATCGGGAAATGCGCGATGGCCAGGCCACGCCGCTGGGCGGCGTCTATATCGAGATGAAGCATCTCGGCCCGGACTTTGTGGCTAAAAAGTTCAAGGGCATGGTCACGCGTTGCGCCGATTGCGGTTTCGATCTCGCCGGCGGGCGGGTCGAGGTGGTGCCGACCGCCCATTACATGATGGGCGGGATCGAGATGGAACTGGATACCGCCACCGCCATCCCCGGCCTGTTCGTGGCCGGCGAGGATGCCGGCGGCGTGCATGGCGCCAACCGGCTGGGCGGCAACGGGGTCGCCAATTCCACTGTCTATGGGGGCATTTCCGGCGATGTCATGGCTGAATTCGTCGGCCGAGAGGGCGCCTTCCGCGAACCGGACATGGGTGCTGCGGAAGCCGCGATGGCGTCGTCGCTCAGGCCCTTCGGGGGCAAGTCCGGCGGCCTGTACGGGCTGCGCGACCGCCTTGATAATCTGATGTGGGACAAGGTCGGCATCATTCGCGAGGCCGGTGAGATGCGCGATGCGCTGGCGGAACTGGACGATATGACGGCGGAACTGGAGGTCACGGGTATTCCCGACACGGGCCGCGAGTTCAACATTACCTGGCATGACTGGTTGAATCTGGAAAGCCTGTTGCTGGTCTCGAAAAGCATCGCGGTGGCGGCGCTGGCCCGCGAGGATTCGCGTGGGGCCCATTACCGCGAAGATTTTCCCGATACCGGCCCGCTGGAGGAAACGACATTCACCGCCGTGACCATGGCCGCCGATGGCGCCATGAAACCAGAGCTCAGGCCCGTTGAATTCACCATCGTGAAGCCCGGCGAATCCCTGATCCAGGGCGAGGCCGGTGCGCCGCCGGAGACCGCGCGCTGATCCGCTCCGGATATTTCCCGTCGCCGTAAATCGGCCCGCGGTTGCCCTCTCTTCCATCGATATGCACAAACCTGCATAATGTCTTGTGGCCACCGTCCATCCGATCTTGTGGCTGTCCGTCTTCGCGCCAACAGGAGTTTTGCATGAGTGCCGACCCCATCGTTATCGTCTCCGCCGCCCGCACGCCCATGGGCGGTTTTCAGGGTGAATTGTCGTCCGTTACCGCGCCCAGGCTGGGTAGCATCGCCATCGAGTCGGCGCTGACGCGCGCCAACGTGAAGGGCGAGGAGGTTGGCGAGGTGGTGATGGGCTGCGTGCTGCCGGCTGGCATGGGCCAGGCACCGGCGCGCCAGGCGGCCTTTGGCGCCGGTATCCCCGATGCGGTGGGTTGCACCACGATCAACAAGATGTGCGGTTCGGGCATGAAGGCGGCGATGTTCGGGCATGACCTGATTGCGGCCGGATCCGCCGATATAATCGTCGCCGGCGGGTTGGAAAGCATGTCGAACGCGCCCTATCTGCTGGATCGCGCCCGTGGCGGTTATCGTCTTGGCCATGGCAGGGTCCTGGACCATATGTTCATCGATGGGCTGGAAGACGCCTACGAGCCGGGCAAGCTGATGGGCGCCTATGCGGAAGATACGGCGGAAAAATACCAGTTCACCCGCGAAGCCCAGGATGAATTCGCCATTACTTCGCTGAAACGGGCGCAGCAGGCGACCCGGGACGGGTCTTTCGCGGGCGAAATCGCGCCGGTTACCGTGAAGTCGCGCAAGGGCGAAGTGACGGTGGAGGCCGACGAGCAGCCCGGCAAGGCCAACCTGGAAAAGATACCCACGCTGAAGCCGGCTTTTCGCGAGGGCGGCACGGTGACGCCGGCAAATTCCAGCTCGATTTCCGACGGCGCGGCGGCGCTGGTGATGATGCGCATGTCCGAGGCCGAGAGGCGGGGATGCAAGCCGCTGGCCATCCTGCGTGCCCATGCCACCCATGCCCAGGCGCCGGCCTGGTTCACCACCGCGCCGATCGATGCGATCCGCAAGGTTCTTGATCGCGCCGGCTGGGACAAGGACGAGGTCGGGCTGTACGAGGTCAACGAGGCCTTCGCCGTTGTCACCATGGCGGCCATGCGCGATCTGGATATTCCACATGACAAGATGAACGTGCATGGCGGGGCTTGTGCGCTGGGCCACCCCGTGGGCGCGTCGGGCGCGCGCATCATGGCGACGCTGATGGCGGCCATGGCGAAGTACGATGTCGATCGCGGCGTGGCGTCGCTGTGCATCGGTGGTGGCGAGGCCACGGCGGTGGCTCTCGAAAGGGTTCATTGACGATGGGCGACCTGGTGACGATCCCCGCGCGGCGGGGCAAGGCGGCGCGGATCGCCAAGGGCAAGACCATCAAGGTGATCAATACCCATGGCACGCAAGTCGTCGATAGCTGGGCCTTCAATCACGACGAGCCCTGGGAATTCATGTCGATGGAACATATGCGCGTTGCATCGGGCAGCATTTTCCCGAAGGTCGGCGATGCGCTGGTAACCAATCGGCGGCGGCCGATCCTGACCTTGCTGGAGGATACCTCGCCGGGAATTCACGATACGTTGATGGCGGCCTGCGACAAGTACCGTTATCAGCTTCTTGGTTGCGGCGACGATCACGAAAACTGTACCGACAATCTGCATCTTGCGTTGATGGAAATCGCTTTCACCGCGCAGGAAACGCCGGCGCCGCTGAATTTGTGGATGAATATTCCGGTCAATGTCGATGGCGGGCTGGATTTTCTGCCGCCGGTCTCCAGGCCCGGAGATTATGTGGTGTTTCGCGCCGACATGGACGCGGTGGTCGTCTTTTCCGCCTGCCCGCAGGATCAGGTGCCGGTTAATGGCGCCGATTGCATCCCGGTAGAGGCGCATTTCGAAATTCTTTGAATCCAGTTGGCTCCTGTAAACCTTTAATTTGCAAATGTTTGGTAATATTAGCGGGTTGGGAGAGAAGGATTCGCGTATTTTGTATGAATTAGCATGGAATCGGGCGCTTCTGGCGGCCGCTGCCGTTTGTTTCGGGCTCGCCGGTCCGGGGCTGGTGCTGGCGCAGGATTTGCGTCTGGAGCCGGTGGACGAGGCGTCTCGCAATCCGGGATTTGCGGCGTATCGCGCGGCCCTGCTTGAGGCCGTGCATCGTCGCGACGCGGATTATGTAGTGTCCCAGGCCAGTCAGGATATAAAACTTTCTTTCGGTGGCGATTATGGCCGCGAAAACTTTCGTCTGGCCCTGACGGGCAACGATGAGTGGCAGGGGGAACCCTATTGGCGTGAATTGCAGACGGTGCTGGAACTCGGTGGCGTTTTCATGGAAGACGGCGCCTTCTGTACGCCCTATTTGGCCTGTATCGATGTGCCGGGTTGTTCACACTGCGATCCGTATGAGACGGTTTATGTTACCCGGAAGGATGCCGTCGCACGCACGGCGCCCAAGGCGAATGCTTCGGTGGCGGCGAAACTGTCCTGGAGCGTGCTGCAACTGGATTATCAGGCGCAGGGCACGGAAGGCTGGTATCCGGTGAAGCTGCCGCCCGGGCGGACGGTATATCTGTCGACCGAAGATTCCCGCATGGCGATCGATTACCGCGCCAGAATTGAAAAGACCGCCGAAGGATGGCGGATAACCGTATTCATCGCAGGCGATTGAGACGAGAGAGATAGAGAGCATGCCGACAGTTCTTATTACCGGGGCCAGTCGAGGGATTGGCGGCGAATTTGCCCGGCAATACGCGGCCGATGGCTGGCGCGTGATTGCGACCTGCCGCAACCCGGACAGTTATGACGGCGCGGGCGAGGTCCATGCTCTCGATGTTGCGGACGCCGATAGTGTGGGTGCGTTGGGCAAGGCCATGGCCGGCGAGAAGATCGACCTGCTGATCAATAATGCCGGCATATACGGCCCACGTAATTTGCCTTTCGACGCGCTGGATTACGATGCCTGGGAACAGGTTTTGCGCATCAACCTGATGGGGCCGATGCGGGTGGCGGCGGCGCTGGCGGGGCCGGTGATGTCATCGCAAAAGAAAAAAATGGTTTTTATTTCTAGTAAGGTTGGAAGTATTTCCGATAACACCAGCGGAGGATCTTATATTTACAGATCTTCGAAGACTGCGCTAAATATAGCGGTCAAAAGTCTTTCGCTTGATATTTCTGAAAAAGGGGTTATCTGTCTTTTGTTACATCCCGGTTGGGTGCAGACGGATATGGGCGGCGCGTCCGCCCCCATCGACATGACGACCAGTGTCAGTGGCATGCGCGCGGTTATTGAGCGCGCCGGTGCGGCCGAAAGTGGCCGCTTTTTTAATTATGACGGAACATCATTACCCTGGTAGGCGGTTCGCCGCCCTTGTTCGTTAGGAGATTTTGAGAATGGCCGATCCGGCGATTATGGATGCATTGATGACGCTTGGCGGCGTTGGTTTCACGACCGCCGGCGCCTGGGGTTTCCTGGTGGAGCCGCGGATGGTGAAGGAACGCCATCTCAGGTTGGAAAGCGCGCGCTGGCCGGGCACTTGCGGCGATCTGCGCATTGCCGTGCTGGGCGATTTTCAGGTCGGGGCACCCTGGTTCAAGGTCAAGCAGCTCGACAAGGTGGTTGAGCGGGTCAACGCGATGGAGCCGGACCTTATCGTATTGCTGGGCGACTATGTGATCGAGGGCGTGCTGTTCGGCCGTTTCGTTCAGCCGCGGGAGATCGCGCGCAGCCTGTCGAATCTGAAGGCGCGCCACGGGGTGTTTTCGGTGCTGGGCAACCACGACTGGTGGCATGACGGCGAGGAAATCCGCCGCGAGTTGGAAGAGGCCGGCATTCATGTGCTGGAAAACGAATCGGCGTCGATCGATTTGCCCGGGGGACGGATCTGGATCGCCGGGCTGGCCGATGAATCGACGCGCGAGCCTTGCATGGTGACCACCTTCGATTCCATCCCCGAGGACGAGCCGGTGATCGGGCTGGTCCACGACCCGGTCACATTTTTCGGCATGCCCGAGCGCGTCGCCGTGACCTTTGCCGGTCATACCCATGGTGGCCAGTTCCGCCTGCCTTTCGTCGGCACGCCCTATCCGGTCGGCGGCACGCCAAGGCGCATGGCTTACGGACTGGTCGAGGAGGAGGGGCGGCATCTTTACGTAACCTCGGGCTTGGGAACCAGCGCCGTGCCGGCGCGTTTCAACATGCCCCCGGAAATCGCCATGATAACGCTGGCTGCGGGTTAGCGAGAATCTTCGTGGTATTCGCGACGATAGGGCGCACGCCGCGCCTTGGGCCATACCCGGAAAGATGGTAATGATCTTCAAGTGACGGGCGGGTCGGGAAACAGTATTCTACCGCCAAGATATGATATGCCCCGGTATTCGGGCATGATGACGGTCACGGGCGCGCGTCCGCAAGATCGGAACCCGCAATTCTATAGCGAAGGGGCATATGGCGATGGCGGAAAGGTCTACTATTGGCCAGATAATAGGCTTTCTTTCGAAGCTTGTTTTATTTCTGGTTTTGCTGGCGGCGGGCGTTGGTGTCTGGAGCGTCATGCACGAACCCGGCGGGCTGCGTTATACCCAGACGAAGATTGCCTCGGCGCAATGGCCCCAGCATTGGCAGCCAATCAGGGTCGTTGTGGTCTCCGACCTGCATGTCGGGTCGCCATATGTCGATCTGGACAGGCTTGAAACCGTGGTCGCACGGATAAACGACGCAGAGCCGGATATTGTCATGTTGCTTGGTAGCTTCATGCCCGGCGATTTCTTTACGAATCCGGTCTCGCCGCGAGATTTCGCGCCTGTGCTGGGCGGGATAGAGGCAAAATATGCCGTTCTGGCGCTTTTGGGCAGGCGGGATATGCAGGACGGCGGCAAGCTTTTAACCGCCGAGTTGAAAAAGGCGAAAATCACGGTGTTGTCCGACAGCGTGGTATCGATAAAGCTGGCACAGAAAAAGCGTCTGTCGGTTGTCGGGTTCAGCGACGAGCCGTCCAATTACCCCAGGGTGATGGCGGGATTGCCAAAGGGTGATCCGGCCTTTGGCATGGTTCATAATCCGGCCCGTTTCAAGGCTATTCCGCCAAAGGTCGACCTTGTGTTCGCGGGCTTTACCCATGGCGGGCTGGTGAATATTCCCGAATTTCCGCTGCCCGTCATGCCGAGCGGCGTTCCCGGTAAATACGCCTATGGGCTGATCGAGGAAAATCAGCACCAGATGTTTGTCACCGGGGGCATCGGCACCGACGAATATCCCATTCGGCTGAACAACATGCCCGAGATTCTGGTGGCCACCATCGTGGCGAAATAATAAACATAAGTAGCAATAAACAATAAAATCAGGATAGCGAGGTCTCATGCCAGCCCCGATCGATTTCTATTTCGATTTTTCCAGCCCGTATGGATATCTGGCAGCCCGGCGAATAGAGGATATCGCCGCGAAACATGGCCGGGATGTCATCTGGCGGCCGCATTTGATCGGCGCTGCATTCGCCACGACCGGTTCCAAGCCGTTGCTTGAAATTCCCATGAAAGGCGATTACGCCCGCATCGATCTGCCGCGCACCGCCCGTGGCCTGGGGATTTCGTTCAGGATTCCCGAGAAATTCCCGTTCTTGTCGGTGGCTGCGGCAAGGGCTTTCTACTGGCTGTCGGACAGCGACCCCTCCAAGGCGAAAGAACTGGCGCTGGCTCTTTATGATCGGGCATTCGCCGCGGGCGAGGAAATCTCCAGCGCCGGTGCCGTGATCGCGGTCGCTACCGGGATCGGTGTCGATGCCGAGGCCCTGCAGGCCGCGCTGAATGACCCGGACGTCAAGGCGCGGCTGAAGGCCGAGGTCAATGCGGCCATCGAACGCGGCGTTTTCGGCTCTCCCTACATTTTCGTCGATGGCGAACCTTTCTGGGGACATGACAAGCTGGACGAAATCGATCGCTGGCTTGAAACCGGCGGCTGGTAGGGCCCGGTCATGACGGTTCTCAAATCAACCATAGACAGCCGCACGCCTGAATTCGCCGACAACAGAACCGCCATGCAGGCCGTGGTCGACGATCTTCGCGCCGAGATCGAGAAGGTCAAGCTGGGCGGTGGCGAGGCCGCGCGGCACAAACATACCGGACGCGGCAAGATGCTGCCGCGCGAGCGCGTAAGGGCGCTGCTGGATTCCGGCTCTCCGTTCCTGGAATTGTCGCAGATGGCGGCCCATGGCATGTACGATGCGGATATCGCGTCGGCCGGCATCATCACCGGCATAGGCCGCATTGCCGGCATTGAATGCGTGGTGGTTTGCAACGATGCGACGGTGAAGGGCGGCACCTATTATCCCGTTACGGTGAAAAAACATTTGCGCGCGCAGGAAGTTGCCCGCGAGAACAACCTGCCTTGCGTCTATCTGGTGGATTCGGGCGGCGCGAATTTGCCGAACCAGGATGAGGTCTTCCCCGACCGCGATCATTTCGGCCGCATTTTTTATAATCAGGCGACCATGTCGGCCGCCGGCATTCCACAGATTGCGGTGGTCATGGGCTCCTGCACCGCCGGTGGCGCCTACGTGCCGGCGATGTCGGACGAATCCATCATCGTCAGGAACCAGGGCACGATCTTCCTGGGCGGGCCGCCGCTGGTGAAGGCGGCGACCGGTGAGGTGGTGAGTGCCGAGGAT
>Ga0224496_10002731_pt1 | contig 10403 bp, 9 predicted proteins | sample SF_Jul11_sed_USG_2_FD_168127 | JGI IMG/M metagenome (GOLD analysis project Ga0224496, IMG submission 168127) | Sediment microbial communities from San Francisco Bay, California, United States - SF_Jul11_sed_USGS_8_1 | ecosystem: Environmental > Aquatic > Marine > Sediment | place: USA... | reverse complement strand
GTAGGCCGGATCGATGATCGGGGGCGTATTCATGAGGGCCACGGGCAGCAATGCTCTGCGCACGGCGGGTGCTACGCGCACCGCGGTATTTGCGGATGGGAGGGGAGGGCCAGATCGATGATCGGGGGCGTATTCATGAGGGTCAGGGGCAGCAATGCTCTGCACACGGCGGGTGCTACGCGCACCGCGGTATTTGCGGATGGGAGGGGAGGGCCAGATCGATGATCGGGGGCGTATTCATGAGGGTCAGGGGCAGCCGGGACACACACGGCCGGAATGGCGGGTGCTCCGCGCACGGCCATATTGGCGGGTGGGAAGGGTGAGGCCGAAAACCCAGGGGGTTGAAAAGGAGAAGGGCCGCGCGTCGGATGGGGTGAAAACGCGCGGCCCTTGAGGAGGACAGTGGCCATCCTGGCCGCCGTCCCAGGGAGGGCCGGAAGTTCCGCCGGATGGGGTACAGCGGGAACTTCCGGCTGGAGGGAGCCTGGGGCCCCCGCCATGTTGGGAAGGAGACGGTGCGCCGGGGAGTGGGTCCGGCGCCGTCCTGAGTCAAAGATTACGACGCGAACCTGAACTGAACCTGAACAAAGCATTTTTTTTTGGCAACGGGTGGAACCCGGCGGGTGCGGGGGCTACCCCATCCGGTCCAGCCGCAACCGCCCGCGGGCGTCGAACAGCCGCGCCACGGTCAATTTGAGGGCCATCACCTGGGCAAAACCGGAACCGGCGGCAATCAGGAACATGATCAGCAACTGGAACCGCACCGCCTCCACCGGCGGCGCCCCGGCCAGAATCTGCCCGGTCATCACCCCCGGCAGGCTGATGATGCCCGCCGCCGTCATGGCGTTGATGAGTGGAATGGTGGCCGCGTGCATGGCCTCCCGGCGGATGTCGTGCATGGCCTGATCGCGGGTTTCCCCCAGCATCAGCCGCTGCTCGATCTCGTCCCGGCGGGCGGGCACCGTGGCCAGCAGGTGATTGAGCACCAGCGCCACCCCGCTCATGCCGTTGCCCAGCATCATCCCCAGCAGTGGAATCGCGTAGCGCGGGTGATACCACGGCTCCGCCCCCACCACCGCCAGCAGCGCGAACAGGGTGACCGCGAACGACGACAGAAACAGCGGCCCGGTGGCCAGCCACCGCCCCCACGGCCCCACCAGTTTTCGTTTCAGCCGCGCCCGCACCTCGTAGCCCGCCATACCCACCATGGCCAGCGCCAGCGCGCCGATCAGCCACGGATTGACAGTGGTGAACAGGGCCTTGAGCACGTACCCCACCAGGATCAGTTGCACCGCCATGCGCACCGCCGCCACCAGCAGGGTGCGCTCGATGCCCAGCCCCTCGCGCAGGCTGATCGCCGCCAGCACCAGTACCGCCAGCGCCGCCCAGCCCAGATCCCAGGGGGAAAGCGTGATCAGGTTCATGTCCCCTCCGGGGCGCTGCGGATGCCCTCCGGGGTGAGGCGCAGTACCCGGCTGGCCACCCGCTCCAGTTGCGCCGCATCGTGCCCCACCCACAGTACCGGCGCGCCGGTCCGTTGCCGGTAGGCCGCCACCACCGCCTCCACCCGCGCGGCGCTTTCCGGGTCCAGATGAGCGGTGGGCTCGTCCAGCAGCAGGCAGTGGGGCTCCCGCGCCAGCAGGCGCAGCAGGGCCAGCCGTTGCCGCTGCCCGGCGGACAGGCGCGCCACCGTGCGGTCCAGCAGTTCGTCGGCCAGCCCCAGTTGTTCCGGTGCCACCGCCTCCCCCGCCCCGCCCTCGGGCAGATGGGCGCGGGCGGTGGCATGCCACCAGCGCGGATCCGCGGGCAACAGGGCCACCCGCCGCCGCCACTCGTGACCGGGCAGGCCGCTGGCGGGAACATCGTCCAGGGTCACCTCCCCTTCATGCGGGTCCAGATCGGAAATGGCCCGCAACAGGCGGGTTTTGCCCGCCCCCGAGGCACCGATCAGCCCCACGCACTCCCCCGGCGGCACGTTCAGGGTGTAGGGGCCCGCGCCCCCGGCGGAAAGTTGGCTTACGTTCAGTCCCGGCATTCCCCCATTGTACGGCGTGGCGCCCGTTACTGGACGCCGGAGGCACGGGGGAATATGATGTTTCAGTCTGGATTGAACGGTGTGAACGGAAAGGCCCGGGGGGCGCGCATGGATCAGGAAACCCGGCGGCGGACGGATGCCTTTATCGAGCGGATGGGTCTGTCCATTCAGGAGGAGGGCCTGCCCCGCATCGCCGGGCGCATGTTCGCCCTGTTTCTGATCCACGGCGGCCCGCTGGGGATCGACGCCATTGCCCAGCGCCTGAAAATCAGCCGCGCCAGCGTCAGCACCAACGGCCGCCTGCTGCGCCAACTGGGTTTTCTGGAACGGCTGGTGCGGCCCGGCGACCGCAAGGACTATTACAAACTGGCCGACGCCCCCTACGCGCGCCTGCTGGATGGCTACATGGTGCGCATCGGCGCGCGCATGGAACTGGTGCGCGCGATGCACGCCGGGTTGCCCCACGGCCCCGCCGGAGCCCAGGAGCGGCTGGCGGCGCTGGCCGATTTTTATGCGGAGGTCATGCACTCCACCGCCGCCCTTTCCGCCCGCTTCACCGCCACCGGAGGCGGCACCCCATGAACCGCCTGCGCGTTGCCCCGCTGCTCCTGTTGCTGGCTGCATGCGCCGCCGGACCGGATCCCGCCGCCGTGGGGGACGCCCCGGCCGCCCCGCCCGGCTGGAGCGCCAAGTCCCAGGCGGACGGCGCGGTCACCGGGGGCTGGCTGGCGGAATTCGGCGTGCCGCAACTGGAAGCGCTGGTGGCCGAGGCGCTGGCGGCCAACCCGGATCTGGCCATTGCCGCCGCCCGCCTGGACGCGGCCCGCGCCCGCGCCCGCATGGCCGGGGCGCCGCGCCTGCCGCAGGTGACCACCGGATTCAACGCCGCCCGCTCCAAGCGCTCCCCCTCCGGTCTGGCCGCCGGCAGCACGCCGCCGGTCACCCGCTTTGATCTGGACGCCACCGTGAAGTGGGAGGTGGACCTGTGGGGCCGCCTGCGCGCCGGGGCCCGCGCCGCCGTGGCGCAACGGGGCGCGGCCGCCGCCGATTGGAATGCCGCGCGCCTGTCGCTGGCGGCGGCGGTCACCCGGGGCTGGTTCCAGCTGGCCGAGGCCCAGGCCCAACTGGAACTGGCCGAGCGTACCGTGGCCAGCTTCGAGCGCAGCCGCAACGTGGTCGAGGACCGCTACCGCTCCGGCCTGTCCAGCGCCCTGGATGTGCATCTGGCGCGGGAGAACGCCGCCACCGCGCGGGGCACCCTGGCCCAGCGCAACGGGGAGCGGGACAACGCCGCGCGCACCCTGGAGGCGCTGCTGGGCCGCTACCCGGCGGCGGAACTGGCCGCCGCCCCCGTCCTGCCCGAGCGGTTGCCGCCGGTGCCGGCGGGACTGCCCGCCGAACTGCTGGATCGCCGCCCCGATCTGGCCGCCTCGCGCCTGCGTCTGCTGGCCGCCGGGTGGGAACACACCGCCGCCCGCCGCGCGCGCCTGCCATCCGTCGGCCTCACCGCCACCGGCGGCACCGCCAGCGACGTGCTGCGCAACCTGCTGGACTGGGACTATCTGGTGTGGAGCCTGCTGGGCAACGTCACCCAGCCGCTGTTTGCCGGGGGGCGCATCGCCGCCCAGGCGGAACTGGCCGACGCCGGGCAGCGGGAGGCGTTCTATATCTGGGCCGGGGACGTGCTGGCCGCCTTCTCGGAGGTGGAACGCGCCCTCAGCGCCGAAACCGACCTGGGCCACCGGGAGGCCGCCCTGGCGGTGGCCGCCGGAGAGGCGGAACAGGCCAGCGACCTGGCCATCTCCCGCTACCGGGAGGGGCTGACCGACATCGTCACCCTGCTGGAGGCCCAGCGGCGGGCCTTCAACGCCCGCAGCGCCCACCTGCGCACCACCCGCGAACGGGTGGCCAACCGGGTGGATCTGGTGCTGGCGCTGGGGGGAGACTTTCAACCCGTGAAATCGGCGGACCCGGTGTCCCCCATGGAGGAAAAATGAAGGGCTGGGTCCGAATCGCGCTGCCCGCGCTGGTGGTGGGGGCCGGGGTCGGCATCGGCATGGTGCTCATGTCCACCGGGCCGGAGGCCGAACGGCGCACCCCGCCGCCCTCGGTACCCACCGTGGAAGCGGTGCGCGTGGCGGAGCAGGATTTTCCGGTCACCGTCACCACCCGGGGCACGGTCACCCCGCGCACCCAGAGCACGCTGATTCCGGAGGTGGCCGGGCGCGTGGTGTGGATCAACCCCAACCTGCGCGGCGGCGGTTTTTTTGAAGCGGGCGACACCCTGCTGCGCATCGACGCCACCGACTACGAGAACGCGGTCACCGTGGCCCGTGCGGAACTGGCCCGCGCCCGGCTGGCGCTGGAGCAGGAGGAGGCCCAATCGGCCCAGGCCCTGCGCGACTGGGAGGCCCTGGGCATGGGCGGCGAACCGGCGGGGCTGGCCCTGCGCCGCCCGCAACTGGAAACCGCCCGCGCCGATGCCGACGCCGCCGCGGCCCGCCTCACCCAGGCCGAGGTGGAACTGTCGCGCACCCGCCTGCGCGCCCCCTATGCGGGGCGGGCGCTGGAAAAGAAGGTGGACGTGGGGCAATACGTATCCCCCGGCACGGTGCTGGCCACCGTGTATGCGGTGGATTACGTGGAGGTGCGCCTGCCGCTCACCGACCGGCAACTGGCCTATGTGGATCTGCCCGAGCGGTACCGGGGCGAAAACGCCGCCGGCACGCGCGGCCCGGCGGTCACCCTCAGCGCCCAGGTGGGCGGCCTCACCCAGCGCTGGAAGGGGCGCATCGTGCGCGCCGAGGGGGCCATCGACACCGCCAGCCGCCAGTTGTTCGTGGTGGCCCAGGTGGACGACCCCTACGCCCGCCGGGGCGATTCCCCGCCCCTCAAGATCGGCCAGTTCGTGGAGGCGGAAATCGCCGGACGCACCCTGCACCAGGTGTTCGTGCTGCCCCGTCAGGCGATGGAGGCCGACGGCGCGGTGCGGGTGATCACCCCCGAAAACACCCTCTCCCGCCGCCCGGTCACCGTGGCCTGGAGCGGCGACGACCGGGTGGTGATCGCCGACGGCCTGCGCGCCGGGGAACGGGTGTCGGTCACCCCCATGCCGTATGCCGCCGACGGCGCTCCGGTGCGGGTGCAGGGCGACCCGGAGCCGGAGCGCCGCCCCGGCGGCCCCGGCAAACCCGCACCGGACGGCGGCTGATCGATGCACGGCATGATCCACTGGTTCGCCCGCAACGAGGTGGCCGCCAACCTGATGATGGTGGTGATCCTCGGCCTGGGCTTCTGGTCCCTCTCCGAGCGCACCCCGCTGGAGGTATTCCCCGAGTTCGAGCGCGACGCGGCCACCATCTCCATGAGCTACCGGGGGGCCACCCCGCAGGAGGTGGAGCAGTCGCTGGTCACCCGCATCGAGGAGGCCATCGCCGATCTGGAGGGGATCAAGGAAATCAGTTCCAACGCCGCCGAAGGGGTGGCGCGCATCCGCGTGGAGTTTGAAAAGGGCCAGGACCAGCGCGCCCTGCTGGACGACATCAAGACCCGGGTGGACGCCATCAACACCTTCCCCGACGAGGCGGAGCGCCCGGTGTACGGGCTGGCCGTATTCCGCCGCGAGGTGATCAGCGTGGTGGTGTCCGGCGACCTGCCGGAGGCCCGCCTGCGCGCCCTGGGGGAACGGGTACGGGACGACCTGACCGCCCTGCCGGAGGTGAGCATGGCGGAACTGACCGCCGTGCGCGCCCCGGAAATTTCGGTGGAGGTGAGCGAACACACCCTGGAGCGCTACGGCCTGACCTTCGATGCGGTGGTGGACGCGGTGCGCCGCTCGTCGGTGGACCTGCCCGCCGGGTCCATCCGCACCGGCGGCGGCGAGATCCTGCTGCGCACCCGGGGGCAGGCCTATGTGGCGGACGACTTCGCGCGCATCGTGGTGCGCACCCGCCCGGACGGCACCCGCATCACCCTGGGCGACATGGCCCACATCCGCGACGGCTTCGAGGAGGAACCTCTGCGCGCCCTGTTCAACGGCCGCCCGGCGGCGCTCATCGAGGTCTACCGCACCGGCGACCAGAGCGCCCTGGAAATCGGCCGGGCGGTGCGTGAATACGTGGGGCAGGCCCGCGCCCACATGCCCCCCGGCGTGGCCGTGGATTACTGGCGGGACCGCTCGCGCATCGTGCAACTGCGCCTCAACACCCTGCTCACCAGCGCCTGGCAGGGGGGCATTCTGATCTTCCTCACCCTGGCCCTGTTCCTGCGCCTTTCGGTGGCGGTGTGGGTGTGCGTGGGCATCCCGGTCAGCTTCATGGGGGCGCTGGCGCTGATGCCGGAGCTGGGGGTGACCATCAACATCATCAGCCTGTTCGCGTTCATTCTGGTGCTGGGCATCGTGGTGGACGACGCCATCGTCACCGGCGAGAACATCTACAGCCACCTGAAGCGCGCCGAATCGTCCATCGAGGCTGCGGTGAAGGGTGCCCAGGAGGTGGCGGTGCCGGTCACCTTCGGCCTGCTGACCACGGTGGTGGCGTTTCTGCCGCTGCTGTTCATGGAGGGGCGGCGCGGGCCGATCTTTGCCCAGATTCCGCTCATCGTGATCCCGGTGCTGCTGTTCAGCTGGGTGGAGTCGAAGCTGATCCTGCCCGCCCACATGCGCCACGTGAAGGTGGGACGGCATCTCCAGCACGGCCCCCTCACCCGCCTGCAACGGAAAATCGCCGACGGCCTGGAACGGGGCATCGCCATCTGGTACGGCCCCCTGCTGGCCCGCTGTCTGGAACGGCGCTACCTGACCGTGGCCCTGTTCGTGGCGGTGTCGTTCGTGGTTCTCAGCTTCTTCATCAGCGGCCGCTACGGGTTCGTATTTTTTCCCCGCGTGCAGAGCGAAACCGCCCGCGCCACGCTGGTGATGCAGGCGGGCACCGCCGCCGAAACCACGCTGGCCCAGGTGAACCGCATGGGCGCGGCGGCGGAAACCCTGCGCACCCGCTTCACCAACGCGGACGGCACCCCGGTGGTGCGCAACGTGCTGGTCAGCGTGGGCGAGGCTCAGGGGGGCGGCGGCCAGCCGGGGGGCGGCGGCCGCTCCGAAACCGGACAGGTGAGCCTGGAGTTGACTCCACCCGAGGAACGCGGAGTGGACATCACCACCACCGAGATCGTGGCCGCCTGGCGCAAGGCCATCGGCGGTGTGCCCGGCGCCAAGGAGTTGAGCTACCGGGCGGAGATCGGGCGCGGCGGCGACCCCATCGACGTGCGCCTGTCGGGGCAGGATTTTGAACTGCTGGACCGGCTGGCGGAGGGCATCAAGGCGCGCCTGAGGGAATATCCGGGCGTGTATGACATCAAGGACAGCTTTGACGAGGGCAAGCCGCAGATCGAACTGGCGGTGCGTGCGGACGCGGAGCCGCTGGGGCTGTCCGCCACCGATCTGGGGCGGCAGGTGCGGCAGGCGTTTTTCGGCGCCGAGGCCCAGCGCATCCAGCGCGGCCGCGACGACGTGCGGGTGATGGTGCGCTTCCCGGAAGCCGAGCGGCGCAGCGTGGGCACCCTGGAGCAGATGCGCATCCGCACCGCCGACGGGGTGGGGGTGCCCCTGGGCACGGTGGCCGACGTGCAGGTGGGGCAGGGCTTTTCCACCATCCGCCGGGTGGACCGGGAACGGGTGGTGAACGTGACCGCCGACCTGGACAAGGAACGCACCGACGTGCGCCGCATCGTGGCCGACCTGGAGGTGTACCTGGCGGATATGCGCGCCCGCCACCCGGAGGTGCGCTACAGCCTGGAAGGGGAACTGCGCGAACAGGCGGAATCCTTCGGCAGCCTGGCCTACGGCACCGCCTTCACCCTGTTCGCCATCTACGCCCTGCTGGCCATCCCGTTCCGTTCCTACCTGCAACCGCTGGTGGTGATGCTGGTGATCCCGTTTTCCATCGTGGGCGCGCTGGTGGGGCACATGCTGATGGGCATGGACCTGAGCCTGATGAGCATGATGGGCATGCTGGCCCTGGCCGGGGTGGTGGTGAACGACTCGCTGGTGATGGTGGACTGGATCAACCGCACCCGCTCCCAGGGGGGTTCCCTGGACGAGGCGGTGCGCACCGCCGGGGTGGCCCGCTTCCGCCCCATTCTGCTCACTTCGGTAACCACCTTCGCCGGGCTGCTGCCCCTGCTGACGGAAAAGAGCACCCAGGCCCAGTTCCTGATTCCCATGGCGGTGTCCCTGGGCTTCGGCATCCTGTATGCCACCGCCCTGTCCCTGCTGCTGGTGCCGGTGGGGTACCGGATTCTGGAAGACGCCCGCGAGGTGGTTTCCCGCCTCGGCGGCCCGCGGGCATCCGCCGGCTAATCCGCTTCGACCGCTTCCGTCGCGGCCGCCCGGGTGGACAGCCATTCCTCCCACAGTTCGCGGATGCTGCGCCCGTCCTCGGTGTACCACAGGCTGGGGCCGCGAAAGGCGGGGCTCTCATAGCCGCGCCGCCCCAATTCGCGCCCGGCCAGCTTGCTCATGGCCCAGTTCCGCCCGCCGAACCACACCTGCCCGTCGCGCACCTCGGCCGCCACCTCCGGCACCGGCTCCCCCTTAAGATCCTTTAAGAACAGCTTTTGCCCTTCCTTAAGAATCCCCGCCTCCACCAGCGCGGAAAGGTTGGCGCGGGGCTGGCGCATGCGCGGACGGGGCGGGCCTCCCTGCCCACCGGGCCGGCCCGCCCCCCCCGGCCAACCCCGCCGGTTCGGCGCGGGCGGCCCCCATCCGTTGGAGCCGCCCGCGCCCATTCGACCCGGACTTCCCGGCCGCACCCGGTCGGAACAGCCGGAACCCGCGCCGTTGCCATCCAGCCCCAGCAGGCGACGCAACACGCCGTTTGGGGTGGCGGCAAAGCCGGAGGCATTGGCCTCGATGTGGGCAAACACGTCGTCGTCGACGTCGATGGTATGCATTTACAAATACCCTCCATTCCGGAAATAAGAACACAAACAAGATTTTTCTTATTTTAAGAATACGGAACGGGATGTCAAGAATTTTTCGAGCCGGCATTAATTCCCCCTCCTCCCTCAAGGCGCCGGAGAGCGCCGCCGACAAGAAAACCTGCACAACGGCATGCGGGAAACCAGCCGCACGCGCAACCGCGCCTGGCGTAGAGAGGGAACCATGGAAAAATACGATTTCGGATTGCTGGAAGGCGGTCGCGTGGTGGACCTGCGTCCCATGGGACAAGGCAACGCGGCACTGATGTGGAACGGCTCCTGCTGGGAGAGCTATACCGGCTACGTGGGCACCCTGCTGGACGCCCGCCCGCTCACCGAAGCCACCGCCATGCGCCTGCTGGGCGTCGCCCCCGTCGGGGCGTAGCGGCCCCTCCGCTCAGCCGATCTCCCCGTTCACCACATGGGGCGTGATCGGTCCCCCTTCCCGGGCCTCGATGAACACGCGCTTGATCTGGCGGTTGTTGGCCCGGATGCGCTCGCTCAACTCCACAATGGTCTGCTCCAGCTCCCCCGCCGACAGGTGGTCGGCAAAGTCCAGCGACAGGTTGAGCAGCACGTCGTCGGGGCCCATGTGCATGGTGAGCACCGCGTTCACCCCGTCGATGCGCGGATCGGCGATGGCCAGTTTGCGGATCATCTCCACCTCCTCCGGGTGGGCCGCCTCGCCTATCAACAGTCCCTTGCTTTCGTAGGCCAGCACCGCGGCGGTCACCGCCAGGATCAGCCCGATCAACACCGAGGCGATGCCGTCCAGGATCGGCATGTCGAAATTGTGCGCCGTCCACACCGCCAGAAACGCCACCAGCAGGCCCAGCATGGCCGCCGAGTCCTCAAACAGCACGGTGAATACCGTGGGGTCCTTGCTGCGCCGGACCGCCGCCAGCAGGCTCAGCGTGCCCCGTGAGCGGTTGAACTCCCGATAGGCCACCCACCAGGCGGTGGCCTCGAACAGCATGGCCACCCCCAGCACGACGTAGTTGATGGTCGGATCCCCCACCGGATGCGGGTGGGTGATGCGGTCGATGCCCTCGTAGATGGAAATGCCCGCCCCCAGCGCGAACACCAGGATGGACACCACGAAGGTCCAGAAGTAGACCTCCATGCCATACCCGAACGGGTGGGTGGCGTCCGGCGGCTGTTTGGCGCGCCGCATGCCGTACAACAGCAGCCACTGGTTGCCGGTATCCACCAGGGAGTGAATCGATTCGCTGAGCATGGCCGACGAGCCCGTGTGGGCCGCCGCACCGAATTTGGAAATGGCGATCAGCAGGTTGCCCGCGAGGGCGGCAAGAACAACTCTGGTGGAACCGGATGCAGCCATGGGAGCTCATAAGGTATCAGAAAGACCGCCCCATGACAGCCGCTTTTT
>Ga0224496_10002729_pt1 | contig 10410 bp, 8 predicted proteins | sample SF_Jul11_sed_USG_2_FD_168127 | JGI IMG/M metagenome (GOLD analysis project Ga0224496, IMG submission 168127) | Sediment microbial communities from San Francisco Bay, California, United States - SF_Jul11_sed_USGS_8_1 | ecosystem: Environmental > Aquatic > Marine > Sediment | place: USA... | reverse complement strand
AGTCGGCCGTTGGATGGTATAGCCAAGTGCACCTACACCTCGCGGAATGATCGAAATCTTATGTACTTCGTCAGTACCGGGTAGCGCCAGCGCTACCATGGCATGCCCCAGCTCATGAAAAGCGACCACTCGACGTTCTTTTGGATTAAGCAGGCGGTTACGTTTTTCAAGGCCGGCGACAATACGTTCTATTGCATTATTAAAATCTTCCATCGTCACGGATGCTGCATTACGCCGCGTGGCCAGCAACGCGGCCTCGTTGATAAGATTCGCCAGATCCGCACCGGTAAAACCGGGTGTCAGCGCGGCAATTTGTTCCACTTTGACATCTGTATTCAGCATCACTTTTTTCAGATGCACTGCAAGTATTTGCTCACGACCATTTTTGTCCGGCCGGTCCACCAACACTTGACGGTCAAATCGTCCGGCGCGAAGCAACGCCGGGTCGAGAATCTCTGGACGGTTAGTCGCAGCAAGCAGCACAATGCCACTCTTAACATCAAAACCATCCAGTTCGGCCAGCAGTTGATTCAATGTTTGTTCCTTTTCATCGTGCCCGCCCATACCATAGGCGCCACGGGCACGACCCAGCGAATCCAGTTCATCGATAAATATAATGGCTGGCGCCATTTGCCGCGCTTGTTCAAATAGATCACGCACCCTGGCTGCGCCCACGCCGACAAACAGTTCAACAAATTCTGATCCTGATATCGAAAAAAACGGCACCTCCGCCTCACCAGCCACAGCGCGCGCCAATAGTGTCTTTCCGGTGCCAGGCGGGCCGACCAGCAAAACACCCTTTGGCGCACGGCCGCCCAAACGACCATAATCAACCGGGTTTTTTAGAAAATTTATGATCTCGATCAGTTCTTCCTTGGCCTCATCAACACCTGCCACATCCGCGAAAGTAACCTTCGTTTCTTTCTCTACAAACACCTTGGCGCGACTCTTGCCAATCGACATCAATCCACTGCTCATACCACCGCTCATGCGGCGAATGATAAATAACCAGATCCCGATAAAAAGCGCCATCGGCAAAAGCCAGGAAAGCAAATCGCGCATCCAGGTGCTTTGAACGATACCCGTGTAAGTGACATCATGCTTATCCAGTTCTTCAGCAAATTCGGGTTCAACCCGCGTGGTAACAAAATCCGTGAATCCTTCTGAATTCGCTACCTTAAGCTTGCCATAAATATGGTTCTCGGTAATCGCAATCTCAGCGACCTTGCCCTGATCCAGCAAGCTTTGAAACCGGCTGTAAGGAATCGGCTCAACCCGGGTGTACTGGGTATACAGATTTTGCAAAAACAAAATGCTCAGTACAGCCGCTATGAGGTACCAGAAGTTAATTTGCGTCATTTTATCCATGCCACCCCTTTTGAGGGTTTTGAAGCGGAATCAGCATTAATCTTTCTCCGTCGTTTTACTTGAAATTATCCTTGAAAAACCTTTGTCGATAATTATTTTAGTTGCATTTGCAAGGCGATTATAAATGACAGCCATACCCGGAATGGGAATCTTTAGCAAGTTTGACCGAAAAATCAATCGCGGCTTTTTCACTGGGATCGTCCGTTTCCGCTGTGTAGTTTTTAATCAGGCGATCGATTTATTCAGGTTTAATGCCTATACTTAAACAAAAAGCATGATGCGCCGCTTCACAATAATGACAGTTTTTCAGCGATTCAGGCGGTACAGCCCCATCATCATACCAATTGTTCTCATATTGATTGCGCAAAGAATTTTGTCAAGAAAAAATACCATGATTCTTTTATGAAAACATTAGCGCCATAAAAACAGCATAATTTGCCATTTTGGTTCGATATAATGAAAGCTGAATAATTTTAGGCAAAATAATCTGTTATTCGTGCTCTCTAAGATTTAGCAAATAAAATAAACTGGAGGTAAATTTGGGTAAATTAATATTTATTATCATTATCGTGCTATTGGCTTATTGGATTATCAAGGCTCGCAAGCAACCAAACACGAAAACTGAATCGCTTACTGATGCATCTGAAGATATGGTGCGTTGTGTACACTGTGGGGTTCATCTTCCAGAAAGTGAAAGCATTGTCAGTAAAGGTAAATATTTCTGCAGCGATAAGCATTATCACAAGCATATAGAATCAGAATAATATTTATCCGTTAACTAATCTTTTATCACACAGCGGTGCCATTCAAAAGTATAGCCATAGGATCAAGCCTCTTTGAAAACAGTTAACGCTGAGCAATTCTGGCGCTCATTGATTTATTTCAACATCTATCGCCTGATTACTGCTGGCGGTGTGCTCGTTGCGTCATCAATATTCCTTTTTTCCATTTTTGGCGCCCACAACACCAAACTGTTTCATTCCGCTGCACTAGGATATGTATTTTTTTGCTGCATATCCATCGTACTCGCCAAGATACGCCACCCCAATTTCGACTGGCAACTTATATTCCAGATAGGTAGCGACGTTTTTTTTATTTGTATCATGATCTATGCAAGTGGCGGAATAAAAAGTGGGTTAGGTGTGTTGCTGATGGTTTCACTCGCCGGTGCAGGATTAATCAGTCGCGGTAGACTGGCGTTATTTTTTGCTTCCATCGCATCCATTGGCATGCTTCTCCAAGAGACCTATTCTGTTTTATATGTCGCAAATCACCAAGCCCAATATATGCAAATCGGGTTGTTCAGCATGGGGTACTTTGCTGTCGCCTGGCTAGCACATCGGCTTGCTACTTATGCTATCGCCAGCGAACAATTAGCAATACAACGTGGCACTGACCTAGAAAAAATGTCACAAATAAATCAGCTAGTGATTCATGACATGCAAGATGGCGTCCTCGTAGTAGATAGTAATGGTGAAATTCGACAACGAAATTTTTTTGCCGAAACCCTCATTGGACTGCAGTCAACCTCAGCCACAGCTGAATTCCCCAAACTTGCTGATTATGTTCCAGCGCTTGCGACTAGGCTGGCAACCTGGCACGGCAATAAGAACACGGAATTTGATCTGTTGCGATTACCTGCAAATAATGTACTGGTAAGAACACGCTTTGTGCCGATTAAAGGAAATAACCAGACAGGTGTGGTAATTTTTTTGGAGGATATGAGCCGGATTCAGGCGCAAGTTCAGCAACTGAAACTCGCCGCTCTTGGCAGACTGACAGCAAATATTGCGCACGAAATCCGCAATCCACTTTCCGCAATTAGTCACGCCGCTGAACTACTGGAAGAAGAGCAAAGTGCAAGCACAACTCGTCATCGATTATTACATATTATTCGCGACAATTCACAGCGCCTCAATAAAATTGTTCAGGATGTTTTGCAGTTGAATCGACGCGATATCGCTAAACCCGAAAACATCGACGTAGAAAATTTCCTGCGCGGCTTTATTGCTGATTTTTGCCTTACCGAGAAAATCGATAATGACATATTTGAACTCGATATAACTAAAAAAAATTCCATCGTTTTTGACCGCGGACATTTAAACCAGATTCTATGGAATTTGTGCCGCAACGCCTGGCGGTATTGTCGCAGAAAAAAGGGAAGTATCCAGCTTAGATCGTCTAATTGGCCAAACGAAAATAATATTATGCTTGACATTATCGATGATGGTCCTGGTGTTTCGCCTGTGCAGCTCAAACAGCTGTTTGAGCCTTTTTATACCACAGCGTCCAGCGGTACTGGGCTGGGTCTTTATATTGCGCGAGAGATATGTGAAGCTAACCATGCATCGCTTAATTGCATTGAAAATCCTACTGGCGGACACTTTAGAATTATATGTGAGAAAAGTCTAACTCATGACTAAAATATATGCACACGCAAAACCGCTTAGTGATAATGTCCCGATTCCTACCGTTCTAATCGTGGATGATGAGCCTGACATTCTAGAACTTCTGGAATTAACACTGGCGCGCATGGGCATGGAAGTAGAAAGCGCCATGTGTATTAACGATGCCAAGAAAAAGCTGCATTCACGTCAATTTCAATTATGCCTTACGGATATGCGCTTACCTGATGGCGAAGGATTGGAACTCGTTCGGCATATTATCAATCAATGCATCGGGTTGCCTGTGGCTGTCATAACTGCCTTTGGCACCCCCGAAAATGCGGTCGCTGCACTAAAATCAGGCGCCTTCGATTATCTGACTAAACCGGTTTCACTGGATCAGTTACGCTCTCTGGTAAAATCAGCTTTAAGCCTGCCCTCGATACAAGCCGAGAACGCTTTCAGCCCTAAACAAAATCAACGCGTGTTGCTAGGAGAATCTGTACCCATGCAGGAATTACGCGTAATGATCGAAAAACTCTCGCGCAGCCAGGCATCCGTTTATATCAGTGGCGAATCGGGTAGTGGCAAAGAATTAGCCGCAAGAATGATCCATGAAAGAAGCGCACGCCATGGGCAAGCATTTGTCCCGGTGAATTGTGGCGCCATTCCTGAAAATCTAATGGAAAGTGAGTTCTTTGGCCACAAAAAGGGGGCATTTACCGGCGCAATAAACGATCACCAGGGTTTCTTTCAGGTCGCGAATGGGGGCACATTGTTTCTGGATGAAGTTGCAGACTTGCCATTAACTTTGCAAGTCAAATTATTGAGAGTAATTCAGGAGAAAAAAGTCAGAAAAATTGGCTCGACAAAGGAAGAAAATATCGATGTCCGCATTATCAGCGCCACCCATAAAAATTTAAGCGAGTGCGTGGAAAATGGAAAATTCCGGCAGGATCTGTATTACCGCCTAAACGTTATTACGCTTGAAATGCCGGCGTTGCGCAAAATGCGCGAAGATATCCCGCTAATCGCCAAGACCATCCTGGCACGGCTATGTCAGGCGACAAAACGAACAACCTGCACGTTAAGCAAGGACGCACTTGCTGCGCTTACAAGCTATAATTTTCCTGGCAATGTCCGCGAATTAGAAAATGTCTTGGAACGCACACTGGCGCTTTGTCCGGACGCTAGCATTGGCCGGGATGAACTACAGTTAACCTCAACGGATACGGCGCGGGAATCAAACGCGTCAACACTCGCTGCGCCTGGAGATAAATTGCCATTGCAGGACTATCTTGACAGGCTAGAACAAGATTCTATTGTCAACGCGCTAGAAAAGACCAGATACAATCGTACTGCAGCCGCCAAATTACTGGGCATAACCGTACGCTCGATGCGCTACCGAATGGAGCGATTAGGGCTAAACACAAAAAGGCAGGATTAAAAGAAACCAGCCAGCGCTAAACTCAGCAGTCTCCGTTAAATAATTGTGTGATTATTCAGTACATCGCAGGAGCTGTTCAGATTGCCACTAAAATTCGTCAGTTCAAGGCGCATAATGTGCGTTTACTCGTGTAAATGATCATTTTGTAACACCGAAATGGCGAATTTTAGGGGTAAGCTGAATATTTACAAATAATTTACTGCAATTTTCGATTTACCCAAAGCGCCGCGGTAAATAGCAGCACCGCCCCACCCTGATGTGCTGCCCCCAATGAAATTGGAACAGCCTGCAATAAAGTGGCGATACCTAAACCTATCTGTATTACCAGCATTACCAGTAAAAGATGGCATGCCAAGCGCGTAGAATCAGTTAGCTGATATTTCCTTGCCTTAAACCAAAAAATTGGTATCAGAATGGCTAATAGCCAAGCAATCAAACGATGATCAAACTGGACTGTCGCCATATTTTCAAAGAAATTACGATACCATGGTTCCAATAAAAATATTTCCGGCGGGATAAAATGACCATTCATTAGCGGGAAAGTGTTGTAGGCCAGGCCCGCTCGAATACCAGCAACAAGACCGCCTGATAGCACCATGATAAAGATAAGGAAAGTCAGCGCAATAGAAAACCGATACAAACTTTTTCGCGAATGATTATCCGCTTGGTCGTTGCTTTCTGCCGCTCTAGTCGACAATAATCCAGTCGCCACCCAAAAAAGCGCAGCAAAAATGATAAATGCAAGACCTAAATGTGCAGTTAGCCGGTATTGACTCACACGAACATCATCTACCAATCCGCTCATCACCATATACCATCCCATCAGGCCTTGTAACCCGCCTAACACAAAGATACCCGTTAACTTCCACCCCAGCGGCCGATCAATATGCTTTCGAAGCAGAAAATAAACGAAGGGAACAAAAAATACCAATCCGATTGCGCGTCCCAACAACCGGTGAAAATATTCCCACCAGAATATGCCTTTAAATTCATCACGGCTCATACCTTTATTAACCTGTTGATACTGTGGAGTCTCCCGGTACTTTTCCAGCAGTTCATCCCAATCACCCTCGCTGAGGGGCGGCATCGTACCAACAATCGGCTGCCACTCAACAATGGAAAGACCTGAATCAGTCAATCGGGTGACACCACCGACAACCACCATGGCAAATACCAGGAAACAACAAATAAATAACCAAATAGCAATAGCTTTTTGCATAGATTTTAATAATAGAATGTTTTAGAAATTATAAAAAGTTAACTGCCTGGCGAGCATGATCAAAATGCAGGGAGCACTATCTTGTCGCGCTCATCTTTGGCTAATCTCCACTTACAAAATAAGGTAAGCCAGTCCACATTATTTAGCTCGCATTAACCGCTGTTTATCACGCGTCCATTCTTTTTGTTTTTCTGATTCACGTTTGTCATGCTGTTTCTTACCTTTAGCCAGACCAATTTCCAGTTTAATCCTGCCACCTTTATAATGCATATTAAGCGGAACCAACGTATAACCAGCTCGCTCAACTTTACCAATAAGGCGCTTTATTTCTCCACTGTGCAACAACAGCTTGCGCGTTCGTGCTGGATCTGGATTAATATGCGTCGATGCTGTCGATAAGGGACTAATATGACAACCAATCAGGTATAATTCACTATTACGAATGGTAACATAGGCTTCTTTTAATTGAACTCGTCCAGCGCGAATGGCTTTGACTTCCCAACCTTCAAAAACCACGCCCGATTCGTATTTTTCCTCAATAAAATAATCATGAAAAGCTTTTTTGTTTTGGACAATACTCATAGACGAAAAAAATTCAGATGGGTTATAACAATTTTTTTATTGGTAACGATTCAAACTGCTGCAGTATGGCTTCGCCACAAATAACACATACGCAGTTATAATGCTAAATAAATAATTGCGCACTGAATGGCTACCATTTATGTAACTATTTAGTACAGCAGTAACTGTTCAGATTGCCCATAAAATTCGTCAGTTCAAGGCGCGAAATGTGAGTTTACATGTGACAATGATCATCTTGTAGCGTCGAAATAGCGGATTATAGGGGTAAACTGGATGATTGCCCGTTTATTTTATCAGTTTTTCAATAATACCTCATTGAAACGAGGTAATTAGCTTATGGCAGAAATAGAAAAAACAGCGATCGTTGAATTCTCAGCAGAGCAAATGTTTCGATTAGTCGACACAGTCGAAAAATATCCTGAATTCCTACCATGGTGTGGTGGTACATCCGTAGATCCACAAGATGAGAAAATTACACATGCCACCATTAAGATTAATTATCATCATGTTAAGCACAGCTTTACCACAGAAAACACGCGGCAGCCGCCCGGTTTAATTGAGATGACATTACTGGATGGACCCTTCGAGCATCTGGATGGTCACTGGCGCTTTATTCCGTTATCAGAGAATGCCTGCAAAATAGAATTTCGCCTGCACTACACGTTTTCCCACAAATTGCTGGAAAAACTCGTCGGCCCAGTATTTTACATAATCGCCAACAGTTTTGTAGAGGCTTTTATTGAACGGGCAGAAGCTATATATGAAAATCCATGACCCACTATATAGCAGTTGATGTCGTCTACGCATTACCAGATATGCAGGTTATGAAGCGCTTAAATGTCACCGAGGGAACGACAGCAGACGTTGCTATCGCACAGTCTGGAATACTCGAAATGTTCCCGGAAATCGATCTAACCAAGAACCGGTACGGTATTTTTGGAAAGTTGATTAAATATGGAACCGTTTTGCATCACCGTGACCGAGTTGAAATTTACCGACCGCTTGTCATTGATCCTAAAGATGCACGGAGAAAACGCGCGACAATTTAGGAACTCGGGCACATGATGTGGGCTAATAAACTTGGACAACCTAGTTAAGAGATAATAATCTTAACAGGAGGTTGAGAATGGTAATAAGAAAGCAGTATTCCAAGGAATTCAAGCTGGATGCGGTCAGCTTGGCTCTAGATCAGGGTTATTCCATAGCAGAAGCGGCGCGCAGCCTGGAGATCAGGGCTAATATGTTGAGTCGCTGGATCAAAGAATATCAGGCAGATGATAACGGGCAGTCATTCAGAGGAAATGGAAAACTGACGCCGGAACAGGAAGAAATTAGACGCCTGAAGGTGGGAAACAAGCAACTCAAGCTAGAGAGACAGATATTAAAGGAGGCGGGCGGTCTTCTTCGCGAAAGAAACGAAGTAAAATTTTCGTTCATCACCCAAAAGAAGAAGACCTACCCAGTTGGCTTGACATGCCAACTATTGGGTGTGAGTCGTAGCGCCTACTATGATTATGTACAGCGCAAAGGTAATCGGCGTAGTGATCCGTATCATGAGGGAATGCTTGATGCAGTTCGAGATATAGCGAAATCCAGCCATTACACCTACGGCAGCCGCAGGATGAGAAAGGCGTTACATGAGTTGAATTATCTGGTTGGTCGCTGGAAAGCTCGAAGGCTGATGAAAGAAGCGGGTGTGCAGGTGAAACACAGGAAGAAGTACAAGGTGACAACCAAGAGTAATCACAAGCAGCCGGTATTCGAGAATAAGTTGAATCGGCAGTTCGATGTGGTTGGCCCGGATCAAGCCTATGTTGGCGATATAACATACCTCTGGACACAAGAAGGCTGGTTGTATCTGGCGGTTGTGATCGATTTGTTCTCCAGGAAGGTAGTTGGGTGGAGTATGAGTTCACGGATGAAAGCACATCTGGTTTGTGATGCATTACAGATGGCGATATGGCAGCGACGACCAGAAAGTGGGTTAATTGTGCATTCGGATCGGGGCTCGCAATATGCAAGTAAAGAGCACCGTCGACTGCTACAAACCCACGGCTTTATCGGTAGCATGAGCAGAAAAGGCAACTGCTGGGAAGGCAGTGTTTTACTTAAGACATTAACAGCAACACTTCGTTTGTTGGCCAAGCGCTGGTTAATGCTGTCAGCAGAACTAAAAGAACTTGATGCGACGCTTGATCATTTGACAAGTCAGTCAGCGAAACGTCTTCGGAATCAGTTTGGAGTCGGACCACAAACAGCTGCGATACTTATTGCTGTTGCAGGAGATAATCCAGAACGCTTAAAAAATGAAGCAGCGTTAGCTGCGTTATGTGGCGCAAGTCCACTGCAGGCGTCCTCGGGAAAAACTGTCCGCCATCGATTAAATCGAGGAGGCGATCGGTCTGCAAACAACGCGCTATGGGCCATCGCGATGGTACGCATGCGCAGTGAGTCGAGAACCCAAGCCTATGTGATGCGACGTACAGCACAAGGGATGTCGAATAAGGAAATTCAACGCTGCCTGAAGCGTTACATTGTTCGTGAGTTGTATCCGCTTATTCTCGCAGATTTGTCTGATGCGGCAACAATTACTTGACATAGGAGCGTCAATGCCGTTGTGGAAAGTTTCTTTGGTAGCCTTAAGCAGGAACGGGTCCAGTGGCGGAACTACCAGACTCGCTATGAAGCACAGCAGGATGTATTGCAGTATATAACCATGTTTTACAACAGCCATCGGTTGCATTCATACCTGGGGTACAAAAGCCCAAATCAATATGAAGCAGAAATGGCAAATATGAAAAAAGTTGCTTAACTGGAGTGTCCGGATTTACTTGACCAGGTCAGTTCTTCTATAACTGTCATCACGCTATAGTATTAAGGGCTCTTTATGAATGGATTTCACAAACAAGGATTGCTCTTTTGTCATCTCTTTTGGATTAATCACCAGTACATCTATTTTTTCTTCGCATTGTTAAAAAAAATCTCGGGTAACTTTCTGCGACAACTCAAATTCGGGTTGTTCTGAAAAAATGAGTAGGTCAATATCGCCCCCCCTGCTTGGCATCATCCACTCTCGACCCAAACAGAAATACTTGACCGCCGGATTGTAGATGTTGCAATGCACTTTTTAGTGCATTACGCTGAACATTGTCTAAGCGCATCGAGCAAAAATATCTCCAACAATCACACCAAAATTTTCACGGTAACGGGGTTTGATCTTATTCAAATGTATTTTCCATTTTTCATGACTCTTCACAAAAATTTGTGACGTTACTTAGAACTGAGAATGCGCACACCGACGATGAACCAGGCAGCAATTCTCATTATGAATGATTGAGCATTCCTATTGTTCTGGATTTTCATCTAGAAGTTGTCGCTATGTCTATAACTGAAGTTTCACACTTTTGATT
>Ga0224496_10002726_pt1 | contig 10421 bp, 11 predicted proteins | sample SF_Jul11_sed_USG_2_FD_168127 | JGI IMG/M metagenome (GOLD analysis project Ga0224496, IMG submission 168127) | Sediment microbial communities from San Francisco Bay, California, United States - SF_Jul11_sed_USGS_8_1 | ecosystem: Environmental > Aquatic > Marine > Sediment | place: USA... | reverse complement strand
CTCGACGTGACGTTCACCGTCTCGTCGTTCGAGCCGTTGTGATGGTTGCCGCCGCACCCACGCTGCCGGACCGGGGTCGCTCGCGCCGCATCGCCGGCGTGGTGGTCGCCGGTCTGCTGCTGACCGCCTTCTTCATGGTGCTCCGCTTTCCCTACGACCACCTGAGCGACGTGCTGGCGGGGCGCATCGAGCGCGCGACCGGGCTGCGCGTCACGATCGGAGACCTCGGGCTGCAGCTCCAGCTGTTCGGGCCGGGGCTCGGGGCCCGCGACGTCCGCGTGGCGCGACCCGACGGCACCGTGTTCGCCTTCGAACGCGTGGTGGTCCGCCCCGGCTGGTCGATCTCCTGGCTGCGAGGCGACCCCGCCTTCTTCGTCACCCTGCGGAGCGACATGGGCGACGCGGCGGGAACGCTGACGCTGGCGTCGCCGACGCGCTGCTCGGGCGAGCTCTTCGACGTCGACCTCAGCCGGCTCCCCGTCGCGGCACTGAATCCGGGGGCCGCGCTGGCGGGGCGAGCCGATGCGACCCTCGACGTCGCGCTCGGCGAGAGCGGCCCCGACGGAACGCTCGACCTGGTCGCGCGAGACGGCTCGCTCGAGCATCCCATGCTGCCGCTGGCGGTCCCGTTCGAAGAGCTCTCGCTGCAGCTGCGCCTGGGCGGCGAGCAGCGCGCGGAGATCCTCGCCTCGGAGCTCCGCTCGCCGCTCGTGACGGGATCGCTCACCGGCACCCTCGGACACGCCGCGAGCCTCGAGGCCAGCGCCCTGCGGCTCGAAGGCAGCTTCACGCTCAGCAGCAACATCCGAGGCGCACTCAACGCCCAGGGCGTGGAGATCGGAACGGGGGGAGCGGTCAAATTCGTCGTGATGGGCACGCTCGCCCGTCCCATCGTACGTTAGGGCGCATGGAAACCCTGCAGAAGGTCTTCAAGACCTTTGCCGATCCCACCCGGGTGCGCGCGCTGGCGCTGCTCGAGCAGCAAGAGCTGGCCGTCCAGGAGCTGATGGACGTGCTGGGCATGGCGCAGTCGCGCGTCTCCCGACATCTGGCGATCCTGCGCGAAGCCGGCCTGCTGCGCGATCGGCGCGACGGCACCTACGTCTTCTACCGATTCGCGGTCCCGGAAGCCGGTCCGTGGCGGGACGCGTGGGAGCTCGTGCGCGCCTCGCTGCAGCACGATGCGACCCGCGAACGCGACGTGGCCGCACTCGGCCAGGTGATGCAGGCGCGGGCCGCGCGCACGCGCAGCTTCTTCGACGCCGTGGGTCCGGAATGGGACGCGCTGCGCAAGGTCTTCAACGACGACGCGCTGCGCGCCCGGGCCATCTCGCGCCTGGTGGATCCCGGCCTGACGGTCGTCGACGTGGGCACGGGCACGGGCATCCTCGCAGCGGAGCTGGCGCGTCTCGGGCTGCGCGTCGTCGCCGTCGACCACTCGATGCGCATGATCGACGCAGCGCGCAGCAAGTTCGCGGCGGAGCATCTGGAAGGCATCGAGCTGCGGCACGGCGAAGCCGGCGCGCTCCCCCTCGCCGACCGCGAGGTCGATGCGGCGCTCGCCCACATGGTGCTGCAGCACTTGCCTTCCCCCGGCGAAGCCATTCGCGAGATGGCGCGCTGCGTGCGCTGCGGCGGAGCGGTCGTCGTCGTGGACTTCGTGCGCCACGAGCACGAGTGGATGCGCCAGGAGCTCGGCGTCACCTGGCTCGGCTTCGAGCAGACGGAGGTCGAGAGCTGGTTCCGAGACGCACACCTCGAGCCGCCCCTGATCCAGATCTACGCCGGCGCGTCCGCGAGTCGCGATCTTCCGGGCACGTTCATCGCTTCGGCGCGCCGATCGGAGTCGTGACGTGGAGGCCGGCGCGCGCGCCGTCCTCTTCGACGCCGCGGGAACCCTGATCGCGCCGCGCGAGCCTCCGGGCGAGACCTACGCGCGAGCCGCGCGGGCCTGCGGCATCGAAGCCTGCGCGCGCCGCCTGGGGGAGGCCCTCGTCCAGAGCCTCGCCCGCGCACCCCGCATGGTGTTTCCCGGCGCCGCGGCCGCCGAGATCGACGCGCTCGAGCGCGCCTGGTGGAGCGAGGTCACGGGCGCGACGTTCGAGCGTGCGGGCGTCCGCGCGGCGCCGGGGGCGCTGCGCGCGTGCTTCGATCGCCTCTTTGCCTGCTTCGCGAGCGCCGATGCGTGGATCGTGGCCGAGGGGGCCCACGCGGCGCTGGCTGCGCTGCGCGCGCGCGGATTCGCCACGGGCGTGGTCTCCAACTTCGACCGCCGCCTCTTCGGCATTCTCGACGGGCTCTCGCTGCGCGCACGGCTCGACCTGGTGGTGCTGCCCTCGCTGGCGGGGGCCGCCAAGCCCGACCCCGCGATCTTCGCGTTCGCCCTCGCAGCGCTCGGGCTGCCCGCGCAGTGCGCGATCTTCGTCGGCGACGACCGGGCGCACGACCTGGATCCCGCGCGCGCCGCCGGCATGCACGCGATCGACGTGCAAAGCCTTGCTACGCTCGCCGACTTGCCCGATCGCATCGCGACCGAGAGCCGACCACCGAATGAGGAGAAGCGATGAAGCCGCCGGCCCAGGCGTCGGCCCTGCATTTCTTTCGCGAGCACTTCGGACTGGACGAGCAGCGCCTGACCGCCACGCTCGACAGCGTGCTCGAACGCAGGATCGACTACGCCGACCTCTTCTTCGAGCACACGACGCAGGATTCCGTCGTTCTCGAGGAGGGCATCGTCAAGAGCGGCGACCGGCACCTCGAGCAGGGTGTCGGGGTTCGCGCGCAGAACGGAGAACGGCAGGGCTACGCCCACTCCGACGACGTCACCGTGGAGAGCCTCCGCGTGGCAGCGAGCACGGCTCGGACCATCGCGCGAGAGGCCGGCGGCGGCGGCGCGCTCGCGGTCGCCGCGAACGCGCGCGGCGCTCGAGATCTCTATCCCGTGGCCGAAGCACCGACGGACGTTCCCGTGCAGCGCAAGGTGGCGCTGCTCGAAGAGATCGACCGCTACGCGCGGCGACTCGACCCTCGCGTGAAGCAGGTGATGGCGAGCTGCATCGCGCAGCACCGCCAGCTGCTCATCGCGGGCAGCGACGGCACGCTCGTCGGCGACGTGCGTCCGCTCGTGCGGCTCAACGTACAGGTGATCGCCGAATCCGGCGACGGCGCGCGACGCGAAGCGTCCTACCAGGGCATGGGCGGCCGCCACGCCTTCGACCTGCTGCTGGAGCCGGAGCGCTGGCGGCCGCTGGTCGAGGAAGCGGTGCGCATCGCGGCGCTGAATCTCGAGGCGGAGCCGTGTCCGGCCGGTGCGATGACCGTCGTCCTCGGTCCGGGCTGGCCCGGCATCCTGCTCCACGAGGCCATCGGACACGGCCTCGAGGGCGACTTCAACCGCAAGAAGACCTCTGCCTTCTCGGATCGGCTGGGCGAGCGGGTGGCCGCCGAAGGGGTCACCGTCGTCGACGACGGCACGCTGCCCGGCCGGCGCGGGTCGCTCAACGTAGACGACGAGGGCACCGAGACGCAGCGGAACGTCTTGATCGAGAACGGCGTGCTGCGCGGCTATCTGCACGACCGCCTCAACGCGAAGCTCATGAACACGGCGCCCACGGGCAACGGCCGCCGCGAGAGCTATGCCCACATCCCCATGCCGCGCATGACCAATACCTTCATGCTGGCGGGCGACGACGATCCGCAGGACATCCTCCGCTCCGTCGAGCGCGGCATCTACGCCGTCTCCTTCAGCGGCGGTCAGGTCGACATCACCAGCGGCAAGTTCGTGTTCAGCGCCAGCGAGGCCTATCGGATCGAGAACGGCAGGCTGGGAGCACCGCTCAAGGGCGCCACCCTGATCGGCAACGGACCCGACGTGCTGACGCGCGTCTCGCGCATCGGCAACGACCTCGCGCTGGATCGCGGCGTCGGCACGTGCGGAAAGGACGGCCAGAGCGTGGCGGTCGGCGTGGGACTCCCCACGATCCGGGTGGACGAGCTCACCGTGGGAGGCACGCAGGGGTGAGCGAAGCGATGCGGCGCGCACCGCTCGAAATCGTGGAGCACGCGCTCGCATGCGCGCGCAAGGCCGGCGCCGGCGCGGCGGACGCGTTGCTGATTCAGGGCGACACGCTCGAGGCACGCGTGCGGGGCGAGGAGATCGACTTCGTCAAGCAGGCGCGCGAGCGCGTCCTGGGGCTCCGCGCGCTGATGCCCGGCGACGCGGGCGCGCGCTCGGCCCTCACCTCGACCAGCGACCTGACCGACGCCGCCGTGGCCCGCATGGCCGAGGAGACCGTGACCCTGGCGCGCGCCACCGCGGAGGATCCCGCTGCCGGTCTGCCCGAAGAGCCGTTCGCGAGCGATTGGCAGGGGCTCGACCTCGGCCTCAGCGCGGCGGAGGATCGCTCGGTATCGGCGGAGGCGCGCATCGAGGACGCGCGTCGCGCCGAGGCCGCGGCGCGACAGGCGGATCCGCGCATCGTCAACTCCGAGGGCTCGCAGGTGAGCTCGGACTTCGCCCAGGTGGTGTACGGGAACAGCGCGGGATTCCTCGGCGCGTACGAAACGGCCTCGCACGCCATCTTCTCGGAGCCGATCGCCCGGCAGGACGGCTCCATGCAGCGCGACTACTGGATGAGCGTCGCGCACCGACTCGCGGCCCTCGAAGACCCGGCGAGCGTGGGTCGGCGTGCGGCCGCGCGCGCGCTGCGCCGCCTCGGGGCGAGCCCGGTGCCGACGTGCGAGGTGCCGGTGATCTTCGATCCGATCACCGCGGCGAGCCTGCTGCGGCATCTGGTCGCCTGCGTGAGCGGCTACGCCGTCTACCGACAGAGCAGCTTCCTGGCCGGGAAGCTCGGCGAGCGCGTGGCGAGCGCATGCGTCAGCGTGATCGACGACGGGCGCCTGCCGGGCGGACTGGGGAGCCGGCCCTTCGACGGTGAGGGGCTGCCGACGCGCCGCAACATCGTGATCGAGCGCGGCCGGCTCGCGACCTACCTGCTCGACAGCTACGCGGCCCGCAAGGTCGGCGGCCGCTCCACCGGCAACGCCGTGCGCAGCGCGGGGAGCCCGCCGAGCGTCGGCGCCACGAATCTGTGGCTCGAGCCGGGCGAGCGATCCCTGGAAGAGATCGTCGCCGATACGCCGCGTGGCCTGCTGGTGACCGAACTGATCGGCATGGGCTTCAATCCGGTCACCGGCGACTACTCGCGCGGCGCCGCGGGTCTGTGGATCGAAGCCGGCGCGCTCACGCGACCCGTGGAGGAGATCACCATCGCCGGAAATCTCGGCGACATGCTCGCCGACATAGACGCGATCGGATCGGATCTGCTCTGGCTGTCGCGGGTGGCGGCGCCTTCGCTGCGCGTCGCGCGCATGACCGTGGCGGGCGCTGCGTGACGCGCTCCACGGCACCCACGATGATCGGCATGCAGCTGCCCGACGTGGACGTCTGGTCCGAGCGCGTGGTCGTCGCCCTCGGACAGAACCCGGGCTTGTTCACGGGGCCGGGCACCAACACGTATCTGATCGGAACCGGAGCCGAGCGCATCCTGCTCGACACCGCACAGGGTGTGCCGGAATACCTGCCCGTCCTCGAGCGGGCGCTGCTCGAGGCCGACTGCCGCATCCAGGAGATCGTGCTCACCCACGGCCACGTGGACCACATCGGCGGCGTGGCCTCCGTGCTCGAACGCTACGGCCCGCTGCGGGTCTCCAAGCTCCCCGCGCCCGAGTTCGACGCGGCGTGCCCCGTGGAGCCCACGGCCATCGCAGACGGTGCGCGGCTCCACACCGAAGGCGCCACGCTGCGCGCGATCCACACGCCGGGTCACGCGCGGGACCATCTCTGCTTCGTTCTCGAGGAGGAGCGTGCCATCTTCTCCGGCGACAACGTGCTGGGCGTGGGCACCACCGTGATTCCCGCCGACGGCGGCGATCTGGCCGCCTACCTGCACTCCCTGGAGCGACTGCTCGCCGAGTCGCCCGCGGCGATCTATCCAGCGCACGGGCCGCGCATCGCCGACGGCCAGGCAAAGCTGCGCGAATACATCGAGCACCGCATCCAGCGCGAGCGCGAGATCCTGGCGGCGCTCGAGCGCGGCCAGACCCGCATCGCCGACATCGTGGAGACGATCTACGCCGACTATCCCGTAGCACTTCACATCCCCGCGCACGATTCCGTGTGTTCGCATCTGCTCAAGCTCGAGCGCGAGGCGCGCGTGCGACGCGACGGCGACGACCCCCTGGTGGCGCGCTGGACGCTCGCGTGACCCACCCGATCGTCGAGCGCTTGCGCAGCGACGATCCCGAGCAGCGGCGCAGCGCGTGCGCCGACGCCGCGCGGGATCCGTCGGCAGCCCTGTTCGTCGAGGCACTGTGCGAACGGCTGGCCGATCCGGTCCACGGCGTGGCGAGCGCCGCGTCGCGGGCGCTCGCGCAGCTCGCGCCGCGCGATGCGCAGGTGCGCCGCGGCCTGGATCGCGCGCTGCGCGGCGAGGAGCCGATGCGCCGCTGGCGCGCCGCACTGACCTACCCACGCTTCGAGCCGCCCTCCCTCAAGCTGCTGCCGGTCCTGATCGACGCGAGCGGCGCGCCGGATCGCCACGTGCGCTGGGCCACGACCAAGCTGCTGGTGGATCTCGGGCGATTGCAGCCGGAGGTGCTGCCGGTGCTGCTCGAGCGCAGCCACGCGGACCCGCGGCCGGTGGCGCGGCGCATGCTGGTGCACGCGCTGCGCGGACTCGCGCCCGACCGCTCCGAGACCGCGCGGGCCCTGCTCGCCGCCACGCAGGACCGCGACGCAGCCGTGCGGCGCGCCGCGCTGGCGGGCCTCGCAGCGCTGCTGGATCCGCCCGCAGAGGTGCTCGAGCGGCTCTGCGAGACGCTGCGTGGCGACGACGACGCCGCCAGCCGACGCATCGCGGCCACGGCCCTGGGCGCGCTCGGCGCGCGCAACGCCGCGCGCGTCCCGCCCGCGGCGGCCACGGCCCTGCGCAGCGCGGCGCGAACCGCGGGCGATCCCGATCTGCGCCGTGCCGCCGCGCGCGCGCTCGACCGCATCGGCGGCGCCGCCTGACGCCGGGGCGTCGCCGACGCGGAGAGCGAGCGCCGGACGCGCCCCCCTGCCCCCGCGCCTTGTGCGTGGCGCCGCGAGCTGGTTTGTTCCGGTCCATGCGGGCGCACGACGATCTGCCGATCCGTCCCGGTCTGCTCATCCCGTCCGGCGAGCTGCGCGAGACCGCGAGTCGCTCCGGCGGACCGGGAGGACAGCACGTGAACAAGACCAGCACGCGTGTCACGCTGCGCTGGAGTGTGGCGGAGAGCGAAGCCCTGACGCCGGGCCAGCGTCAGCGCCTGCTGCAGCGCCTCGCTGGCCGCCTCACCCGACGCGGCCAGCTCGTGGTGCACGCGGGTCGATTCCGCTCGCGGGCGCGCAATCGAGTGCTCGCGCGCGAGCGACTCGCCGAGCTGGTGCGAGACGCGCTGCGCGCGCGCCGCCTGCGCATCCCGACCGCACCGAGCCGCGCGGCGCACGAGCGCGCGCTGCGCGCGAAGAAGCGGCGCGCGGCCCTCAAGCGCGGGCGACAGCGCGTGCGCGGCGAGAACGACACGTGATCGCGTCGCTCTTCCCGGAGGACGTGATCGTGGTGCGCGCCACGCCGGAGATGGAGCGCGAGCCGCTGCATCCGGCAGAGCGCGCCTGGGCCGAGCGCCTCGGCGAGAATCGCCGCCGCGAGTTCGCGCTGGGCCGCGCCTGCGCGCGGCGCGCGCTGGCACGGCTCGGCATCGAGGGCTTCGCGCTGCTGAGCGGGGAGAACCGCGCCCCGCGCTGGCCACCCGGCGTGGTGGGTACCCTCACCCACTGCCGCGGCTTCTGCGCGGCGGCGGTCGCGCGCTGCGGTGCCCTGGTGGGACTCGGCCTCGATGCGGAGCCGGCCCGACCGCTGAGCGCACCGCTCGTGGAACGCATCACCGCGGAGCCGGAGCGCGCGCGGCTCGGGGCGCTGCCCGCGGCGCCGGCGGTCGGCTGGGGCACGGTGCTGTTCACCGCCAAGGAGAGCCTCTACAAGTGCTACTTCCCGATCACGGGGGCCTTCCTCGGCTTCCGCGACGCCGAGATCGATCTGGATCCCGAGGCGGCGCGCTTCACCGCGCGCCTGTGTCGCGACGAGAAGCCCTCCGCCCGGGGCGCTCGCACCTTTCACGGCCGCTACCACATCGACGAAGCGCTGGTGATCAGCGCGGTCGCACTCACCGCGGCCGAGTGCAGCGAGCCACCGGCGACCTAGAAGCGGTTCGACCTCGAGGCCGTGGGGCGGGCTCCCGGGGCGGCGCGAGAGCGGTGGAGGCGAAATCAAGCGCAGCCCATCCCGCGTCAGTCCCAGCTGCAACATGCCCAGTGGCAATGGCCCGACAAGATGCTCCGCGAGGCGAGCGAGCCATTCGCCGTAGCCGCTCTCGCGCCGCCCCGGGAGCCCGCCCGCAGCGTCGGGTCGGCGCTACTCCCCGCCCGAAGACAGGTCGATCATGGTGCGCACCAAGGTGCTGCGCCGCGCGCCGCCGACGAGGAGCTTGATCTCCTCGTAGAGCGTGGGGTCGTTGACCAGCAGACCGAGGGTCCCCTCGCCGCTGTCGACCTTTCCGAGAATGCTGTTGAATTTCGCTCCGGCCGCGAGCGCCTCGAGCACCAGATCCTGCTCCTGCAGCTCGTCGTAGATCAGGGAATGCAGCACCCCGTTGCCGTGCGCGATCTCCTGGAGGATGCCCTCGAACGTCACCAGCGATCGCTCGATGCTGTGCACGCCGCTCCCCTCGTAATGGTCGTAGATGAGGCTGTGGAGCAGCCCACCGCCGTCCTGGATCTCATCCACGATGTCCGCCACCGCGCTGATCGATTCCGCCAGGCGCTCCCCTCCCACATTCGAGCGGAAGGTCGAGACCACCTCGTTGAGGTTGGAGGCCAGTACCGCCACGCTCTCGAGCGCGACCGCGCCCTTGTCGATCATCAGGTTGACGTCGGTGGGATTCACCGTGCCCAGCTCCCCCCCCTCCTGCAGCGCGGGCCGCTCGCGCGTACCCAACGAGACCGCCACGTAGCGGTCGCCGAGCAGGCCGATCGTTCCGATCGAGGCGATCGAGTTCTCCCGGATCTGGTCCTGCACGTCGCGATCGATCTGCAGCACGACGCGCACGGCGGGTCGGCCGGCTTCGCGATCCTCGAAGTCGACGCTCGCGACGCGGCCCACCTGCTTGCCCGCCAGCCAGACGGGGGCGTTGGGGATGAGCCCCTGCACGTTGTCGAAGTAGCCCACCAGCCGGTAGCGATCCTTCCACACGCCCTGCTGCGAGGAGAGCGAGAGGATCGCCAGCGCCGCCGCGCCGATGGCGATCAGCACGAATGCGCCCACCACCAGACTCAGTCGCCGATTACCGTCCATGGCTGACTCGCCCCCCCGGTTCGTCTTCGATCGAATCGCGCACGCCGTCCAGAAACGCCCGGACATCGACCTGATCCGACGCGCGCATCGCCTCGGCCGTGCCGATCGCTGCGATTCTACCGCTCTTGAGCAGCGCCACGCGGTCGGAGACGCTGAAGCACAGATCCAGCTCGTGGGTCACCACGACCGACGTGATGCGCAGGGTCTGCTGCAGGCTGCGGATCAGGTCGCCCACGCGCTGCTGATTGGCCGGATCGAGGCCCGTGGTGGGCTCGTCGTAGAGGATCACGCGAGGCTCGAGCGCGATGCCGCGGGCCACTCCCACGCGCTTGCGCATGCCGCCGGAGAGCTCCGCCGGCATCATCGACTCGACGCCCTCCATCCCGACCGCGCTCAGACACGCGCGCACCCGAGCGGCGATGCGCGCCTCGGGCCAGCGCATGTGCTCGCGCAGGGGATAGGCGACGTTCTCGTACACGCTCAGGGAATCGAAGAGCGCCGCGCTCTGGAACACCATGGAGACCGCCTGGCGGATCGGCACGAGGCGATGCTCGGGCAGCCGCGTGATGTCCTGTCCGAACACCCGGACGCGACCGGAATCCGGCTTGAGCAGCCCGATCATGTGCTTGAGGCACACCGATTTTCCACTGCCCGAGCCGCCGAGAATGGTGAACGTCTCGCCGGCGAGGATCTCGAGATTCACGCCGCGCAGCACCGCATGGCCGCCGAACGAACGGCGCACGTCCTGGAGCTCGATCACCACCTCGCGCGCCGCAGCCTCGCTCACAGAATCACCTGCAGCTGCGTCAGGAAGAAATCCGACACCAGCACGGCGATCGACGCCGTGACCACGGCCCGCGTCGTCGCGCGGCCGACACCCACCGTGCCGCCCGTCGTCCGGAAGGCCGAGAAGCAGCCCACCATGGCGATGATCCAGCCGAAGACGAAGGTCTTGACGATGCCGGACGCAAAATCGTTCACGGT
>Ga0224496_10002725_pt1 | contig 10423 bp, 11 predicted proteins | sample SF_Jul11_sed_USG_2_FD_168127 | JGI IMG/M metagenome (GOLD analysis project Ga0224496, IMG submission 168127) | Sediment microbial communities from San Francisco Bay, California, United States - SF_Jul11_sed_USGS_8_1 | ecosystem: Environmental > Aquatic > Marine > Sediment | place: USA... | reverse complement strand
GGGGGCGAGTGCTGGATGTGAATGATCGATCGCTGCGTTCCATCGTGACGGGCTTGGGAGGAAAAGGTAATGGCTACGCGCGTGAAGGCGGGTTTGACATTACGGCGGCCTCGGAAGTCATGGCCATTCTGTGCTTGGCTTCTGATCTCAAGGATTTGGAGCGCCGATTGGGAAATATTAAAGTGGGAAGAACCGCCGCCAAACAGATGGTGTTTGCCCGAGACATCAAGGCGCAAGGCGCCATGACCGTTTTACTCAAGGACGCATTCAATCCCAATCTTGTCCAGACGTTGGAGCATAATCCTGCGTTGGTGCATGGCGGGCCGTTTGGGAATATCGCCCATGGCTGCAACTCTATTGTGGCCACGAAAATGGCCTTGAAGCTGGCGGATTACGTGGTGACCGAAGCTGGATTTGGAGCCGATCTGGGGGCGGAAAAATTTTTCAATATCAAATGTAGAAAAGCTGGCCTGAAGCCAGCCTGTGCGGTTGTGGTGGCCACGATCAAAGCACTGAAGCTTCATGGAGGCGCTCAGGAATCAAGGCTAGGGGAGGAAGATCTTGTGGCCCTTAAGCAGGGATTACCAAATTTATTGCGCCATTTAGAAAACATCAAAAAATTCGGGGTACCAGCCGTCGTGGCGATCAACCAGTACACCCACGATACAGAAGCTGAATTGAATTTGGTGGAACGGTCATGTCAAGAATGGGGAGTGCCGATGGCGCTCGCCAATCATTGGGCTAAGGGTGGGGAAGGGGCGGCGGCCTTAGCCGAAACGGTCAAGCAGTTAGCCGATACCGGAGCGTCCCAATTTACCTTGTTGTATCCTGAGTCGATGCCGCTGGCTGAAAAAATTCGAACAATCGCCCGGGAAATTTATCGTGCTGATGATGTGGCGATTCCCTCAACCATTCAAGCCCGCTTGTCCGAATTGGAAAAATTTGGCTACGGGCATTTCCCCATTTGTATGGCCAAAACGCAATATAGTTTCTCGACCGACCCCATCCAAAAAGGTGCACCCACTGGCTTTACGGTTCCGGTGCGTGAAGTACGATTGGCCATGGGAGCCGAATTCGTCGTGGCAATGACCGGCGATATCATGACCATGCCCGGTCTTCCCCGCGTTCCTTCCGCCGAAGCCATCGGGCTTGATGATCAAGGCCACATCGTCGGGTTGTTTTAGGCTCTCATTTTCTTTCTTTCCTGATTCCCATCTGTCTTGAAAACTTCTTTGATGAGGTGGTCCTTTTGTTTCGGCAAAAGGGCCCAAAACCATTTCTGCTTCTGCCTGGCCCTTGGGGTTCCCTGCGATGCTCGCTCTATTCGGCGGCTGCGCAACTCGCTAGGCTCGAACAGTGATCGCCGTTTATCCGAATAGACCTGCGCATCTCGGCCATGCAGAAAGGCAGGGAAAAGTATGAGGTCAGAGGTGTCGTAACCGATACGCCGAAAACCAAAAAAAGGGGCGGGCAGGATTTTCGCCTGTCCGCCCCAGATCTTTCTCCCTTTGTGGGAAGGATTATTTACAATGCCATGAACCGGCTAAGCCGTGACTGGGGTCTGCCCGTCCCGTTTCCGACGGGCGGCCTAGCCTAAGAGGCCGAGCATGCCCGTGCCGAACAACACGAGCGTCGACGGTTCCGGAACCGGGGGCGGCGTCTTACGGGTGGCGGTTAGAGTGCTCTGGGATACATCGAGGCTGCCTAGGAGATCACCATTGACAGACACAGCCTGACCGCCATTCCCACTGGCGAACCCCACACCTGTGGTGGTCCTAACGTTCCACTTTTGTCACGAAGAAGAAGATGAGTTTCCTCCCACCACAAAGGTTTCCGTTGTCGTGTCGAAGGTGAAATTAAAGGAATCAGCTCCCGCCCCTTGGCCGTCGGCCAGGTTCCACATGCCTTGGGAGACGCCGTTGAGCAGCACATCGATCATTAAGGTGTCGATTTGGGTTTCATCGATGGCGCCCGTATTAATCAACGCATCGCTGTAACTGAACATGCCGGTCATGGTGTAGCCTCCTGTCCCAGTCCAGGAAATGGTGAACCCGATGGCGTGGCTGAACGAGGGCAGGGTGGTGAGAAAGGTGACCGCTAAAAACTCACTGAGAAAGAGACGCGTGAACGATCTCATAACATAGTCCTTTTCGGGAGGAACACAATTATTAACGAGAAGGCCACTCCCTGGTCTTCGTCTTCTTTTTGTAAAGGGTTTTGTGTCATGGTAGGGGGGAGGACAACCCTTTGCGGCTGCTTGTTGAAATTGATAATAGTTAGTATGATGGTTAGATATCTAACTAGTGGAAGGAGGGATCCGGATGCCGCAGGTTGATCACTTTGTGTCCGTGACGCAGGCTAAGACGCAATTGCTGGATTTGATTCGCCGTTTGGGCACGCAACAAGATTCGGTCGGGATTACGAAGGATGGGGTACCGACCGCCGTGCTTCTCAGCATGGAGCATTTTGAGGGGCTTATGGAGACGCTTGAAATCTTGAGTGATCAGAAGACGATTCGGCCCTTGCGGAAGTCTCTGAAACAAGCCCAAGCTGGCCGTTGGGAAACCGATGCTTCTGTTTTTAAGCCCGAGGTGGAATGATTGCTTACCGAGTGCGGTATACGCCCGAGGCTGCTGAACGCCTCCGCAAACTGCATCCGGAGGTTAAGCAGGAAATCCGTCAAGCCATTCGAACGCTTCAGAATACGCCCTTAACGGGACATCCATTACAACAAGAATTGTCTGGCTTTCGATCCTTTCGTGTGCGTACCTACCGCATTATTTATGGGCTGAATGACGAAGCCCGAACGATTGACGTCGTTTTTGTCGGACAGCGTCGGAACGTCTACGAAGCGCTGCTTTCGTTCCTCCGCCGATCTTCCTCCTGAAGAGTCCGAGCAGTCCCTTCCACTAGCAGTCATTCTTGTGACCCAGGTTGTCATACTGAGCCTGAGGCGAAGTATCCGGTGCAGGGGTAGCTGCGTGGGTTGTAACCAGATTCTTCGTTGCACTCGGAATGACAAATGGGAAGGATGATGATGGAATGAGGCGATGCCCATAATATAATTTTTCCTTGTCAGCGATTAAGAAGGATGACTGGCGGGAGAACACCGGTTGTCTTATGGTAAATTGGCATTAGGGTCAAGCATGAGCACATTTTCTCTCCAATCTGACTATGTTCCTAAAGGCGATCAAGGCAAGGCCATTGCGGCGTTGACGACAGGCCTGGAGCAAAAGCTGAAGCATCAGGTCTTGGTGGGAGTGACCGGTTCAGGAAAAACCTTCACCATGGCCAACGTGATCGCCAATGTGCAAAAGCCCACCTTGGTTGTCGTGCACAATAAGACGCTGGCGGCGCAGCTTTATCAGGAGTTCAAATCATTTTTCCCTGACAATGCGGTGGAATATTTCGTGAGCTATTACGATTATTACCAGCCGGAAGCCTACATCCCCACCACGGATACGTATATCGCGAAGGACTCCGCCATCAATGACACCATCGACCAGATGCGTCATGCAGCTACCACTGCGCTCTTGCAACGCAATGACATTGTCATTGTCGCGTCGGTGTCCTGTATTTACGGATTGGGCTCGCCGGAGGTCTATCATGACATGTTGCTCTATCTTGAGCCGGGCATGGAAATTCGGCGGGAGAAGATCTTGGCAAAGTTGGTGGATATTCAATATTCCCGCAATGACCTGGAGTTGCAGCGGGGCATGTTTCGGGCACGCGGAGATGTGATTGAGATTTTTCCCGCCTCATCGGATTCGAATACGGTCCGTGTCGAATTGTTTGGTGACGAGGTGGAAGCGCTACACGAAATTGATCCCTTAACGGGCAACGTCTTGCGGAAGCTTCCGAAAATTGCCATTTACCCCAAGAGCCATTATGTCATCGCGCCGGATCGCTATGAACAAGCCATCACCGGCATCGAAGAAGAGTTGGACGAGCGTATCGCCTATTTTCGCAAGACCCATCAATTGCTGGAAGCGCAGCGGATTGAACAGCGCACCAAGTTTGATCTGGAAATGATTCGGACGATGGGCTATTGCCACGGCATTGAAAATTATTCCCGGCATTTAAGTGGCCGCCAGCCCGGTGAACCGCCACCGACCTTGTTGGATTATTTTCCCAAAGACTTTTTACTCATTGTGGACGAGTCTCATGCAACCGTTCCGCAGTTTGGTGGAATGTATGAAGGGGATCATTCACGTAAGAAGACCCTGGTGGACTATGGGTTTCGTCTGCCATCCGCCATGGACAACCGACCGCTGAAATTTCCAGAGTTCGAAGCTTGCATGAATCAGGTCGTGTATGTGTCGGCCACTCCCGGTCCGTATGAATTGAAGCATGCTGAGTCGGCGCCGGTCGAACAAATTATTCGACCGACGGGGTTGATTGATCCGGTCATGGAGGTGAAGCCTGCCAAAGGACAGGTGGAGCATTTACTCGGAGAAATTCGTCAGCGAGTAGCCTGCGGTCAGCGGGTACTGGTGACGACCTTAACAAAACGCATGGCCGAGGACCTGACGGAATATTATTACGAGCAGGGTTTGAAGGTGCGCTATCTGCATTCGGATATCAAAACGTTAGAGCGTGCAGAGATTATCAGAGATTTGCGACGGGGCGTGTTTGATGTGCTGGTCGGGATTAATTTATTACGTGAAGGATTAGACCTTCCCGAAGTGAGCCTGGTTGCCGTCTTGGATGCGGATAAAGAAGGCTTTTTGCGAGGCTATCGAGCCTTGGTGCAAACGGCGGGGCGTGCCGCCCGGCATAGCGATGGCCGGGTCATTTTGTACGGTGATACGGTGACGAAGTCCATGCAAATGACGCTCGAAGAAACGGGTCGGCGACGCACCATTCAATTAGCTTACAACAAGGAGCATGGCATTACTCCTGAGACAATCAAAAAACGAATTCATGATTTGGACTATCAATTAGCTGAGGCTGATTATGTGGAGCTGTCGGTGGCAGCGGAAACTGAAGAACTCTACGCCACTGAAGGGGATTTAGAAAAGCGAATAGTGACGTTGGAGAAAGACATGAAAGCCGCGGCCAAAGCTCTGGAGTTCGAACGAGCCGCAAAGCTCCGCGATACCATCAGGGCTCTTCGCCAGAAGTTAATCCAAGTGGGAATTTAACAAAAAAGCGTAGAGGTTGGTGTAGGGGTTGTTGAGGGGGCAGACTCGAATTAAATCTACAGACTATCAATGTGTAAAGGGGGCGTTTTAACTCGAGTCTGACCCCTTAACTTTTTTTGAAGATGGCATCAGATGTGTTTGTAGAGGTAGGCGCCCAGGAGCATGCCGAGGATGCTGAGAAGATTGATTTTCAGGAGGAAGCCCAGCGTGAATGTAATTAAGACGAGATTCACGGTGACCGGTGGATCCAGGCCTAAGCTTGCAGCCTCACCAAAGATGCTGCGGATAGCGCCCTGAGGGGAGACTACTTGGAGGATTTCCCCCAGCACGTTTCCCAAGAGGCCACCAATAAAAATAAAGAGCAGCAGATAGCCGCCGCTCTTTTTTAACACGAGGTGCCTCGCGAACAAGGGTGGATGTAAGAGGAACGATTCATCACAAAGGCTAGGTTTCTTTAAGAGTTGATCCAGGAAAAGCTGAAATTCTGCTTAGGGTAAAAACCTCAATACCCTACGGTAAATTCAATGTTCAGTCAAGATAATGCTTCCATGGGGAAGGCCGGGTTGTTTAGGGATTGGGTGAAACGGGTTCAGGCCATTCAGTCGGACCTGACGTTTTGGCACGTACCGTAAATCGCATGGCACCCATTTTGTTGACGGTGTTGACGATATAGCCGACGTAGATGTCCACGCGATAGCGCCCGGGGGGCCAAAGCCCGCCCGGGGGAAAGAATTTGAGATACCCGCTCTCATCTTCGAGCGCCAGATCTGCGATGTCCTCGTCGAGCCATTCATCGGGTTTCGCCGCGTCGGGGGTGTCAGAAAAAAGCCGTCCGATAATTTGGTAGGGCGCGTAATGTTTGTGAACGGAAAAGACTAAATACACGGCCTTATTGTCGGCGGCGAACGTGTCCGTGGGATTAATGGGAACTTGAATGTGTCCGCGACGGATGGTGCGATCTTCCTCCACGTCTTCCGCAAAGTCTAAGGTGTGGAACAGCCCCGCAGGTTTCTGGTCAAGGGCTGGCAGTGAGGGAGAATGGGAGTAACTGTCGTAGGGAGCAGGTGTCTCATCCTCAAAAAAATCAGGGGGCGAGTCAAACTCGGCAAAGCCATGTTGGGTTTCACCAGGCTGGAAAACCATCGGGGGGGGCGGGGATGGAGGAACCTCTGACCAGGCCATTGTGACGGTACTCAAAGCCAGCAGGCAGAGTAGATGCCCCAAGCGGAAAATTTGAGAAGACAGAAGTGGTTCAAGGTAGCGCATGCCGGATACGTTTCTCGAGGGAGAAGCTCTCAATGCAGGTGTATCGGTTGCTGCCAGCATCTCCCGCCCAACTACAAATAAGTGTGGCGTTCTGAAATATTTCCTTTCGTCTTGCATTTCTCTACCCTTCTCAACCTTTGACGGTCAAGTCTCTTGGTCGATTCCCTTGCGGGGCGAAAAGAGGCTTTGCTACTATTTTTTGCGTTTCTACGCATTTTCATCTATCCGCGGTGTGATCAGTGATTATCCATCATTTTTTCAGAAAGAACATAGGTCAACCCATATGAGTGCACTGACGACGAATGATTCCGATGCGCTACCCCAATTAGTAGGAGATTTTCAACCGGTTGATGTCTGGCAAGCCCACATTAATCGCCTCTTTTACGGGTTATGGGGAACTCGGGTGCGAGATTTTTATCAGACGTTTGCTGCCGCAGATTACCGCTTAGGGTTTGCGCTGGCGGAAGATTATTGGCGGCAATGCGGTGAACGGATGAAGGCTCAGAATGCCGAACAAACGGCAGCTCCTCTGATGGTCATGGAATGGGGCGCAGGAAATGGCAACCTGGCGGCCTGCTTTTTAGATCGTCTTCAAGAATTGGATGCCGAGCAAGTCGTGTTTCCCAGAGTCACGTATGTGTGCGTCGAACAAGAGCCGGTCTTATTGGAGCAGGCGAAACAGAATACTGATTTGGCCAAGCACCAGAGCCGGGTGAGGTTTGAATGTCGTTCGATCGAAGACTTAGCGACGTATGACGATGCCACGGTGGATCGCATTATCTGCAATGAGCTGTGGAGTGAGTTGCCGACCAAATTAATCCTGAGAAAGGATGGGGAAATCAACGAAGAACATCTCCGTCCAAATTTAAATGAAAAGCGACTGGTGGATTTTCCGGATTGGCCAAAATTCGTCGAGGCGTTTGATAAAGGCGATCTTGAAACGCTCAAAACCCTTCCCGCGTTTTTAGGGGATTTAGTGTGGGAGCGGGAATATCATCCGGTTGAGGCCAAAGCCTTTCCATTTCGGCGAACCGTCATGGAGTTTCTCAAGGGCATCGATGAAGAAGTGTTGGTGCCTTACAACGTGGGTGCTTCTCAAAGCATCAAGGAAGCCAAGCGGCTCCTGGCATCAGACGCCATTGGGTTTAGCAGTTTTGACGCCGGGACGGCGGACCCTCGCGTCCTTAACGATCCGGAAAAGCCTTGCTACACCGTACAAGGGGGCCAATTCAGCTTCATGGTCAATTTTCAGTTGCTCCAAGAAATCGCGATGCATTTGGGTATTCGGACGGGCATCATCGAATCGCAGCGGGATTTTGTGGCGAGGAGCATCGGCGCTCAAGTGCTCAGTGTCATGGATCTGCTTGCTTCCCATCCGTACCCTCCGGAAGGGGAGCCCTGGCAATTGGATGTCTTTATTCTTCGCACGTTAGAAGCCGTCAACCAGACATATCGTGCTCCCTATCAACGGAAAATTGAATTTCCCATTACGGAAGGGACGCCGCCAAAAGAACGGGCGGAACTGGAAGCGTTGCTGCAAGCATGGCCCGGTCATGGTGTGCCCGATACCATTGCCTATCTCACCGAAGCCGACATCCGCAAAGCCATGCCCGCGTTAGAACAATTAGGGTACGACGCCGAAGGGATAAACGCCATGTTTCAATTTCCACCGCAGCCGGTGGACTACACGCACTTTACGTTTAGCGGACAATAGGGACATGATCGGATTCAAACGTATCGCTTGACCTTACATGCCCGACCGTTTCAGCGTGATGACTCAAAAAAAATCTCGAGCATTTGCGAAATCCTTCTTGCGACTGAAGCGTGATTTTTGAGCGAAGTTTGGGCTCACGACCAGCGCCAATCAATCCGACGAGGCGGAGAATGTTTTTTCGGCGCATGGAAAAGTAGATTTTTGGAAATAGGTTCTGTATACTGCGGCCACTTTTTCTTCGATGTGATGATCTCACTAACAAAGCGAGGTTCTGGGTGTTTGGATCGTTTGGGTGGATGGAGCTTATGCTCATCCTCATCATTGTCTTGATTATCTTTGGTGCAGGAAAAATACCTCAATTGGGCGAAGGGCTCGGCAAGGCCATCAAGGGCTTTAAAAAGTCCGTGGCAGAAGCGGATGCGCTGGATGTGACGCCAAACGAAGCCTCTGATATGACCCAGCAGCCGCCACAACAAGTCGCCAGTCAACCCCAAGCGACGCAAGCCCCGTCACCAGAAGCCGGAGTGCAGCAACCTGTGGAATCCACGCAACCCAAACAGGGATAACGTTGTCCCTAAGGCTGGCATGGTGAACCTGTCTTGGCTTCATGAACAAAAACGTGAAATCCTTTCCGCTCACCTCCTCACATTCCCTGTGGTTCGTCACACAACAATAAGGACCGAAAACCATGTTTGGCTTAGGAGCAATGGAGATCTTGATCATTCTGGTCATTGCATTCATGCTTTTTGGCCCAAAAGAATTACCGGAAATCGGCAAACAACTTGGCAAGGCGGTCAAAGGCTTTAAAGAGACCACGGAAGATTTACGGCAATCAGTCGAGCCGGAAATCAATATGATCACGCAAGAATTAAAAGCGGTTGAGCAGGATTTCGAATCGACCATCAAGGATGCCGAAGAGGAAATCAAAGGGGCGACGGATCAAGTCACAGAGCCAGGTGGATCAAGGCCGGTCTAGCCTCAAGGAGAGAACCGAAGCAAATGCTGAGAACAGCAACTCCTTGTGCATTCGGTTTTTCCAAGAAAATAAAGACATCGGATGAGCGATTAAGTGTTGGGTTTTTACAACCATCGTAGCATTCACGCGATGATGGCTGTTTGAGCAGTGACTGGCTTGGTTAATAAAACCCATGACTTTTGAATAACTTAGAACAAAAAATAAGAAGTGGCATCTAATTAGCAAGGGATCCCTACACGGCAAAATCCCAAACACAGGTTGGGGTCAGCCGGTAAGGGAAAGTGTAAAAGCCAGCGCCGTCGTGGAACGGCTTAGTTAAACACAAGGAAGCGGGCTAGGACATTGTCAGTTCAAAAGATGTCAGAATGCGGCATCCGAAGGCTGATGGGGTTCGCGTCCACACAGGTTTTCACTAACAGGAGGAGTGCAATGAGGACTTTTTACAAAACCTTTACAAGGTTGACTGCAGCGGCCCTCGTCGTGGCCATGTCGGCAACGCCAGGGTTTGCGGCCAAGACCACCCCGGCCACAGACAAAAACACCAACGTGCCAGCCGTGCCACGGGCCATTCCCGATTTGGTGCCCTATCACAATTTTGATCCACCCAAGGGCGCTTTCGATGCCAGCAAATTGACGATTTCAGGCGACATGCGGGTGCGACCGGAATTCCGGACCAATTCAAACTTTGCGAGCACCAATGGTGGGGGCAGCAATGCCTTTTTTACGCAGCAATTAATCCGGTTGGGATTTAACTATGACCTTTCCCCGGATGTGGTGTTTTTCGTGCAACCCCAAGTATCCAACAACTTTGGGTCGAACACTTCCACCACGAACGTGACGGGAGCGGGCAATCCCAATGGAACGGACACACAACTGTTTCTTCGTCAGGGATATATGTTGGTGCGGAATTTCTTAATGCCGAATTTAACCTTGAAAGCCGGTCGGCAACTTATGGTCTGGGGCAACCACAGGATCTTCGGTCACTTTGATTGGAACAATGTCGGGTTCGCCTTTGACGGTGTGACCATGCGATACAACCACGAGCAATTCCCTGTGGAATTAGGCTGGTTGCGGGTAGCGGAAGGAAACTGCGTATCCAATGCAGGCGGGTGCGGAAATGGAAAAGCAAGTAGAGGCGATGGCGATATTTTATTCGCCAGAATGCCGATGAAATTCGGCGGAGTGGCAGTTGAGCCCGCTTGGATCTACGAAGATGGAGGGTCGACGACTGGTGGAGCTTTGACTGCTGGGGGGGGAACCGCAACGGGGCCTGTAGGCGGTCAACAATCCAATCAGCAACGACATACGGTCGGTGGCCGGATA
>Ga0224496_10002724_pt1 | contig 10423 bp, 11 predicted proteins | sample SF_Jul11_sed_USG_2_FD_168127 | JGI IMG/M metagenome (GOLD analysis project Ga0224496, IMG submission 168127) | Sediment microbial communities from San Francisco Bay, California, United States - SF_Jul11_sed_USGS_8_1 | ecosystem: Environmental > Aquatic > Marine > Sediment | place: USA... | reverse complement strand
AGCCGATAAAGAACATTTGTGCCGGGCTTAATTGTTCGGCAGAAATCGCTGAAGTGGAATAACACATATGAGAAGCCATATGTGCCGCAGTTGCACGGTACAATTCAAGGCCTTCAACTCGTTTATTACCTTCACCAATATTATCTACTGCATCGGGTACATGCAGTACGCGATGCTCAATATATGGACGGAAGTCAGTGTAGTCCGCACCGGTTGGGCGCAGGAAAAAGTCTCTGCCCCATAAGGCGCGTAAATAGAAATTAAGTTTACGTTGTACTTTAATAAACAGAACTCCACGACGTTCTTTTTGTAACATCGCTTTTGAATCTGCGGACTCCAGATTAAAGTAGGTAGTCAGATTATTAAAGTCACGACGATAGGCCTGGGTGCCAAAATGCGCCCAGCGACGTAGACCGCTGAGGGTGAGTTTATCCAGTAGCTCATCCATGTGATTGAGCATTGGGCGTAAGCCACGTGCGGCAGTGGAAGCAAACTGATGTATAAATGTCAGGTAACCACGTACCAGCTGACCGTCCCCAAGATGGCGTGCCGCAGATGGCAGGCTACTAAAGAGTAGGGTAATAACTTCACCGGATGTCATGGAAGACAGTTTCATGGCTGCAGTAATACAGTCATCTATTATGTCTTCACCACATTCCTTGGCAACCAGTGGCATTTCCTGCAGGTAGGTTATAACAAGGTCAGAGCCTCGACCGAGGTTGCTCATGGCTTTCGCACCACTCAGGTATGCTTCCAGCCCGGTAGGCGACATAATGCGCGCGGCTTCCTGAAATGTGCCGTTAAGAACATCGCGCACTTCTGGCGCGACGTCCTTTAACTGTTCTTCGTAATCTTCGAGATTGATCGACATTTTTTTACCTAACCAGAAATAAAAGGTTAATGTTTTGTCGCCATACCTTGCCGCCAGCAAGATATGACGCATCTTGAATCGACGGTAAAAAATTTAACCAAAGAATGTCTGTACTGCTGCATCCAGTGTATCACGCATATCTGGATCATCTGTTAAAGGTGTAACCATCGTCATGCTACAGGCAGCCTGTGGGGCAACGCCTTTAGCAATTAACTGACCGGCATATACCAGCAGACGTGTAGAAATACCTTCATCCAGACCGTGCCCTTTCAGATTACGTGCACGGTGCGCAATTTGAACCAGTTTCTGTGCTATCCCTTTATCAACACCGGATTCTTTGGAGACGATGGCGATTTCAGTTTCTTCAATGGGATAGTCAAAGTCAAGTGCACCAAAACGCTGTTTAGTTGACTGTTTTAAGTCTTTCATCAAACTCTGGTAGCCCGGGTTATATGAAATAACCAGCTGAAAATCAGGATGGGCTTCGATTAACTCACCTTTTTTATCTAAAGGCAGTGTACGACGGTGGTCAGTTAATGGATGGATAACAACAGTTGTATCCTGACGTGCTTCAACCACTTCGTCCAGATAGCAGATTGCACCGATACGCGCTGCAGTCGCCAGAGGACCGTCCTGCCATTTGGTACCGTCTTTATCTAACAGGAAACGACCAACCAGATCAGATGCTGTCATATCTTCATTACAGGCAACTGTAATCAGAGGGCGTTTCAGTTTATAAGCCATGTATTCAACAAAACGAGATTTACCGCAGCCTGTTGGACCCTTAAGCATCATTGGCATACGTGCATTGTAAGCAGCTTCGTATAGCTCAATTTCATTGGCTACCGGTTCAAAATAAGGCTCATTTTTGATGATGTACTGTTGGGGATCTACTGTTATATCTGCCATAACACACCTTTTGTATTTGATGTTTCTGTTTACTTAATTCTTTTATTGATCACTGTATGTTTCATATTCACCATCCCAGCCCAGAGATCTGGCTTTTTCCACGGCTTCGCCGTGAATACGTTGATGGCGTTCAAACAGTTCTGGTGGTAAACGGCTGACCAGGCAACCGTACTTATCCCACTCGGCATTAACCTTTTGTAATAAAGCGTCAATCCCGGCTAGGTTCCAGCCTGAACAGGTTTCAGTTTCAGGGATCAGTTCAAACACCCATGCATCACGAATAGTTTTACCAATATTGGTCATGCCATTAAATAAATCATTATCAATGCCGACGTATTTATCGGGTTTGGAACTTGGTCCTGGCATACTAAAAACCTTTTATTACAGAGTTAAAAAAAGCCCCTGACCACATTGTGTAGAACAGGGGCCTTATTTGTCTGGTTTTACCCCGGCTGATTAAACAGCTTCACCGCGGAAAATAACCATAGATGCACCAGCACACTGTGCAAAGTTGTCCAGACCTAACAGACGTACGTGATTGCCTGGGTGTGCTTTTTTACATGCTTCACACTCAGCCAGGATAGCGTCAACGTCAGTTTCACCGAACATTGGCAGCTTCCACATGTACCAGTAAGAACCACTGGCATTCTGAGGCTCAGTGTGTTCAATTGATGGATTCCAACCTTTAGATACGATGTACTCGATCTGTGTACGGATCTGATCAGAATTCATAGCTGGCAGGTAAGAAAAAGTTTCAAACTTACGGCTTGCAGCATCAGCTAAGCTCGAGTTGTAATCTTGCATATCACTCATTGTGATTTACTCCAAATAAATTGTTTTGCTAAATAACGTTCTTCAAGTTATGGCAAGTGGGTGGGGCATAAGCCCCTCCCTGAATCTTGTCATCTTACTTGTGAGATACGTCCAGCTTGTCAACTGTGTCGAATTCGAACTTGATTTCTTTCCAAGTTTCCATCGCAGCTTTAAGCTCTGGGCTAGACTTGGCAGCGTTAGTAAGAATGTCCTTACCTTCTTTTTCAAGTTCACGACCTGAGTTACGTGCTTCAACACAAGCTTCAACCGCAACACGGTTAGCAGCCGCACCAGCAGCATTGCCCCATGGGTGACCTAATGTACCACCACCGAACTGCAGTACTGAGTCATCACCAAAGATGCTAACCAGAGCAGGCATGTGCCATACATGGATACCACCAGATGCAACTGGGATAACGCCAGGCATTGAGCCCCAGTCCTGATCGAAGAAGATACCGCGTGAACGATCTTCTTTGATGAATGAATCACGCATAATGTCGATCCAGCCCAGAGTCGCGTCACGGTCGCCTTCCAGCTTACCAACAACAGTACCTGAATGCAGATGGTCACCACCAGACAGACGTAGACATTTAGTCAGTACGCGGAAGTGGATACCGTGGTGGGGGTTACGGTCAAGTACCGCGTGCATTGCACGGTGAATGTGCAGCAGCATACCTTTGTCCTGACACCATTGAGCCAGCTGAGTATTCGCAGAGAAACCGCCAGTCAGGAAGTCATGCATGATGATAGGAGCGCCAATTTCGTGTGCGTATTCGGCACGACGCATCATTTCGTCAGCAGTTGGAGCAGTAACGTTCAGGTAGTGACCTTTCTTCTCACCAGTTTCAGCTTCTGCTTTCACAATCGCTTCCATAACGAAGTCGAAACGGTGCTTCCAGCGCATGAATGGCTGAGAGTTAACGTTTTCGTCATCTTTGGTGAAGTCAAGACCGCCGCGCAGACCTTCATAACAGGCACGACCGTAGTTTTTAGCAGACAGACCCAGTTTAGGCTTGATAGTACAACCCAGCATAGGACGGCCGTATTTGTTCATGATGTCACGCTCAACCTGGATACCCTGTGGTGGTCCATTACAAGTCATAACATAGGCAATTGGGAAGCGGATATCTTCTAAACGAAGTGCACGCAGTGCTTTAAAGCCAAATACGTTACCGACTAATGAAGTCAGTACGTTTACAACAGAGCCTTCTTCGAACAGATCGATTGGGTAAGCAACAAATGCGTAGAAGCAAGTGTCATCACCTGGTACGTCTTCAATCGCGTAAGCACGACCTTTGTAGTAGTCCAGATCAGTTAACAGGTCAGTCCATACAGTTGTCCATGTACCTGTTGAAGATTCAGCAGCAACCGCAGCCGCAACTTCTTCACGAGGAACACCTGCCTGTGGAGTGATTTTGAAGCATGCCAGAATATCAGTCTCTAATGGAGTGTATTCGGGCATCCAATATGTTTCGCGGTATTCTTTAACACCGGCGTCGTACTTTTTAGCCATTATGGCCTCCTAGTCGTTAACAAGGTTTTAAAATTCTTTTTCCTGGCCAGTTAGAGTCAATCTTGTTCTGCTGGCGTTTAAATCACCTGATATACAAAAATCTATACCCTGTGATTCAGTGGGATGGGCAGTATATGATAAACGAACTATAAAGATATTCAGAATTTATGATTGTTATCATAAGTAAATGTTTATAGTATTTACAGAAGTGAACTAAACCTTATATAGGGATGCTAATTATGCATGTTACCTTCAGGCAATTACAGGTATTTGAGGCAGTAGCCCGCTTTAATAGTTATACCCGTGCAGCCGATCATCTGCACCTGAGTCAGCCGGGTGTTTCTATGCAAATCAAACAGTTAGAGGAGAGTATTGGTCTGCCGTTGTTTGAGCATGTGGGTAAAAAGATTAATCTCACCAACGCCGGGCGAGAAATGTATGTCTATAGCCAGAGCATAGGGCATTTACTGAAAGAGGCGGATACGGTGATCAAAGAGTTAAAAGGTTTGCACCGTGGACGTTTGGCGATTTCTGTAGCGACCACGGCCAGTCATTTTGCAACCCGATTGCTGGCAGACTTTTCCCAGCGCTATGAGGGCGTGACTATCAGTCTTGATATCACTAACCGGGAAAGTTTACGTCGCCAGCTTGAGAATAATGAGCCTGATCTGGTCATTATGGGGCAGCCACCGGAAGGCGTCGATACGGAGTCTGAAATCTTCATGGAAAATCCCCTGGTCATGATTGCACCAGCAAATCATGAGCTGGTCAAAGAAAAAAACATTCATCTTTCAAAATTTGAGAACGAGCATTTTGTGGTGCGTGAATCAGGTTCAGGTACCCGCAGTGCGATACAGCGCGTATTTGATGAGCACCATGTGACCTTTCACACCGGTATAGAAATGACCAGTAATGAAGCCATAAAACAGGCAGTAGAAGCGGGGCTGGGTTTAGGTATTGTTTCTATTCATACGCTGGAACTTGAACTGGAAACCCGGCGTCTTGCCATTTTGGATGTTGAAAATTTTCCAATAATCAGGCATTGGCATATTGTGCAGAGAAGTGGTAAACGGTTGTCACCTGTGGGCCAGGAGTTTAAGCGTTTTGTCTTGCAGGAGGCAAAGCAGTTTATTAGCTTGCCAGCGCTGAGAAAATAAAAGTGTCAGAATGAATTCAGATGAATTTTTTAGAAAAAATAGTACTGGTAGTTAATACCAAATTCAGAAAAATGGATGCTACGTTGTTCCTCACGAGTAGCATTAATTTTAATTGAATGGTTACGTGAAATTACAAAGTTTTGAGTGTATAAACCGCGGTGACGGTATTCATGATTGTCAAATTCTTCACCGCTCAATTCCAGCCTTGCTGTGCTGTTACCAAAATGATGTAGCATTCCTAATGACGCACCAAGTGCAGGTGTTATGTTGTTATCAAAAGCACTATTACGTTCTATACGTGCTAATAGCATGCTGTAGATAATATTGTTATTGATCGGTTGATAAGCAACACCTGCGCCACCGGTAACATGGGCGACCAGCCGATCTTTACCTGCTGTGTATTGTCGTTCGGCACCAGTATAAATGCGCCATGATAACGGATCAAATAATCGTGTGCGTGGTGTCAGTGAAAAAATATCAACCACATCAAATTGTTGTAGTCGTATTGATTCATCTTGGTAAGCTCTTAATTGTATATTGCCAAGATTAATTTGCGCGCCCTGTAAAAAACCGGCTTCGTTGTCTTCCAGATTATGGAAGGACAGTTTGTAACCCAGTTCAGCATAGTTACTCTTGTTTTCTTCACCATAACCGATGGTCAGTCGTTTACTATAATGTCCTTTTTCCGGCTGGTTGTTACTGGTAGGCGTGGGTGCTGTCTGTTGTGCAGGGTATGAATTCAGTATTCCAAGTAATTCATGGCTTCGAGTCGCGATCGCTTCGTCTCTTACTGTTCCAGTTTGCTGATAGCGTAAATATTTATATGAGATTTCGACAAGCTGACGTTGTTCAATGGTGGGCAAATCAGTGAATTCAGAAGATCGAGTAAGTTCAGGGTCATTGGCAATGGCTTCAATCAGGTGGTGATTTTTGTTTGGAATTTTGGCAAGTAAATATTCCAGTACTGTAACCTGAGAAGGTCGATAGGTGGCTGCAGTGATCAGGCCAGCATCTTCGATGGATCTTACCGTATCAACCGGTATGGCTGTGAGTTTGAATTCATTGGTTAGATCAATGCCGGGGCGTGCGACTTCGAGTAGTTCCAGCAGGCGATAGGAACAATTTTCATCGAAGAAATAATAATCAAATTGAATATCTCTTAATTCCCATAAGTGAGTCACCATGCGACGGGTTTCTTCAGCTGTCAGATTCAGTGGGTATTCCCAGATATCCCGTTTTTCACGGTAATTATATTCTTTAATTTTTTTAAAATAAGGTGTGACGATAAAGTAACCGGGATAGCCGCCCGATAATCCTTTGAATGCATAGAACAGTGAATTGTCACCATCGGTGACATTGGCGCCAAAATTAACTGCAATGGACAGCCATTCAGAGCCCTGCCTGTCTGCAGGCGGGTCAAGTCGAATCAGGGTATGTCCAAACATCGATGACGGGCTGTTTAAATGATAGGCAGGAAAGACCATAGTGACGCTTTCATCGGGTATGTTGGCACGCCATTCAAGATATTCTTTACAGGTAACCTCGGGTAATGAAGTTTGAAGATCAGGCAGTTTTTCTTTCAGCCATTCAAGACGGGCAACAAATTTACATTGGGCATGATTGTCGCCCGTTATATCCGTTTTAAAAAAAGCGTTAATGGTTTCAGATAGTTCAGCCGTCGGGTTGGTTTTGCCATCTTCGGCATTAAAAAACCGTGCATCATCCACCTGGCTGACATAATCATTGTTAAACCAGTTGGTTTGTTCGTAATGAAGTAGATTAATCCATTCTGGATGCTGTGATAACTGGTTGGCAACAGCATTTGCCTGTAGTTGATTGATTGTCTCTAGTGAGGTTGCATAACTGCATGGTGTTGTTGTCAGGAACAGAGTAAGAGCAGGAATGAAATAGTTTTTTAAATAACGCATGTTCAATCTTAAAAAGAGAAAGGGTAAAAGTTGTGGCTTAATTATGGTTTTGCGCATGAACGATATAGTTATTTTCGGGTGCTGTAAAGAAAGTTGAATCTAATCGGTGAAAATTTCCTGATTTCCTTATTGCAGCCAATAAAAAAGCCCTGTATTTAATATACAGGGCTTTCAAATTTGTTAAGTAATTAGAAATTAAATAACGTATTTGGCTAAACGTGCATCTGACTTCATAACAGTTTCCAGAGAAGAAATCACATCTTCAGCTGTTACCTGTGCAGTTGGGAAAATAACCTTGAAGTTTTCATGAGTCACAGCTGCAAAAGTTGCACGATCTTCTGGTGCAATATTGTAGATAACAGCAACTGCATCTAATGCTTCACCGCTACCCTGAGCAACGTCTTCTGAAAATCTGTCCATGATTGAACTGATCATTGATTTGCCACCGTATGTCAGCTTGCCATCGATAGAGCAGCCGTTGGTGCCAGAAGTCATACCAAAAGTTTTGTTGCCTGATGTCCCGTTAGTTGTTGTGGCTAAAAAATGAACAGGACCGTTTTGGCCTTCAAATAACATGTTGCCCCAGCCACAGCCTGGGCCGCCTGGTGCTTCAGCAAATGCGCCAGAAGAGGCTGCCAGTAAAACCGCACTACAAATTACTTTTTTCATCATGCTTATTCTCCATTACTCGACATATTTTGCCGAATAGAATTATTATGGTTAGACGAACTACCTGAATAAGATTAGCACTATCCGCTGAGTATGCAACAGTGATTATTAAAAATGTGTCATAAATCATAACTTCAACTATTTGATTGAAATCGATATATGGAATATGGGGTAAACGTGAATTCAAAAAAGATGATTGCTCTGATGGTTGTTTTGTCATTCATGATTGCAGGGCTGGCAGGGTGTACGAATTGGATGTTTGCGCCTATGACAAAGTTATTGAGGTCACCTGCACAGGTTGGAATCGAGTATAAGGATATAGTTATACATAGTCAGAAAGGCGTGGCCTTACATGGCTGGTATTTGCCTGCCAAAGGGGTAACACATGGCAGTATTGTGTTTTTTCATGGCAATGGTGAGAATATCAGTACGCATCTGGCTACGGTTTACTGGTTGCCAGAGCAGGGCTATGAGGTTTTTCTGGTCGATTACCGGGGTTATGGTCAATCAAATGGCAATGCTGATTTGCCAGGTAGTCTTCAGGATGTGGGGGCTTCTATTGAATATGCCATTCACAATAAACAAAGCGATAAAGGGCTTATTGTTTTTGGGCATAGTATGGGTGCCAGTCTGAGTATTTATGCGGTTGCCCATTCTGACTATAAGAATCAGATTAGTGGCGTTGTTTCCATTGGTGCGTTCAGCGATTATCGCAAAATAGTGCGTGATGCTCTGTCAAGATCATGGCTGACATGGGCGTTTCAATGGCCTTTATCATATACAGTTAGTAATGATTATGCGCCTGTTGATTATGTGAAAAATATTGCGCCAGTGCCATTGTTGATTATGCATAGTTCAGAGGATGAAATTGTGCCCTATTATCATGCAGGGGTATTGTTTGCAGCGGCGACGCAGCCAAAATATTTCGAAAAACTGCAAGGGGATCATAATTATACTTTTCAATATGAGCAGAACCGGAAGATCTTCCTTGATTATGTGTCACGGTTTATGAAGTGAATATCAGGCATCACCCTTCATGGCGTAATCCAGTTTAACCAGTTTTGCCTTTGTGTTAACAGGCCACGGTTTATTAATTAATATGCCGAGTGTTACTACAATATGTATGCCATCAATGTCGGCATATTCCATCAAGTTTTTTCGTAATTCTTCAAATACGGTTTCGTCAACGAGCAGGGTGCAGTTTAATTTATTGTCCTGTCGGTTAATTTCGCCAAGTATGATGCTTTGTGTAGGGGTTGATTCGTATTCGGGTATACCCGTGACTTTTTTAAATGAAATTTCAACCCCGGTATCCTGGTTTGCGAGTAATTCGGCATTCCTGATAGTGCCCTGTATGGTCAGCGTGCTGCCAGTGGCCTGTTGTTGCTTTTGAATGGCCTGTTCCAGAGAATAGAGATGATGCCAGTTGTTGACTGAAAAGTTAATAAGATTAATTGATGATGATTCCATGTAGATTCATTATTTTTATGTTGATTATCAATTAAGCGTTAATGATATGGGTTTGTACAGGTTTATCAAGGTCAAAATGTCAGGTGAATGAGGTATACTATTCCCTGTTAAGAATTTTCGGGGCTAATATCGGAGGTGCCGAAATGTTATCTAGAGTTACCATTAGAGAAAGTTACCAGGGTCCAGATCGTCGCACCAGAATAGAGCGTCGTGTTAGTTATGATCGTCGTAATCTTTTTCGATTTGAATCATTTGGTCTGGATCGTCGTTCCCATGTGCCTAGAAGGACAGAAGAAGTTTTGTGGAAACATCATTGATGATGGATTAATTGTAACATTCTAATGGGCAATGATTTTTAACGATTTTTTATAATCATTGCCTATTTTTTATTGAGTTAATTGTTTTTTAGTATGACTGGTTTTTCTGGATTTTATAAATTTCAACAAAGTAGGAATACTTGTCAGTATCAATAGTATGTTTTACATTAGGTCGTATAGCCTTGAGTTCTTTGTTGCTTGCTTCCCAGCAATGGTAAAGTTGATTCCAGAAAGGTGCATCGAATAATGCGAGTATCTCATCAACTGACATATTGGTAATCATTTCCTCATCAACAAGGTTATTACCGTCATTATCATACCAGTTAAGGTTTAATGCTATTTCAGCATCTTTCGACACAAGTATCTCCCTGAAAAAATAGACAAGATATTTTGGATTTAACACCTCGATTAGAGGCGGGATCTTTATACGGCTTATTGTTTTGAAGAATTCTACGGAAAGCATCTGCCGGGCGCGTTGATAATAATCAAAAGAGTGGGTGTGCAGGTGTATGGATGGTGTTGTTAGATCAATAAACCTTGATGATAGTTAGGAAAAACACGGCAAGAGCTTATAGTTAAAAAGCATTGCGGTGTGTTGATTGCCGTTTGGCGCTTCATGCAGGGACGTAACTGTTCCGGGCTAAAAGGTTGTAGTGGCCTCTGTCAGATAGGTCTCGGTTGTCTTCGATAATCAACAATGACGGGCGCAGAGGTTGTTATATTAGAAAAATATTATTTACGAAATTGAGCTGAGTCAATTTATCAAGCAGGAACTT
>Ga0224496_10002723_pt1 | contig 10425 bp, 4 predicted proteins | sample SF_Jul11_sed_USG_2_FD_168127 | JGI IMG/M metagenome (GOLD analysis project Ga0224496, IMG submission 168127) | Sediment microbial communities from San Francisco Bay, California, United States - SF_Jul11_sed_USGS_8_1 | ecosystem: Environmental > Aquatic > Marine > Sediment | place: USA... | reverse complement strand
TTACGATTACTGTGGGGACGGCATAAGTATTTTCACCAGCACGCACCAGCAGGGTTTGCGCTACTGTCAGGGTCAGCGGCAGATGAATGCGGAAAGTTGTTCCTTTCCCAGTTTCTGTATGAGTCTCTATGCGTCCGCCGAGCGAAGTGGTTTCATTTTTAACTACATCCATTCCAATGCCGCGTCCAGCGGTTCCTGTGGCCTCATTGAGCGTAGTCAGGCCATGAGAGAAGATAAGCGACATGAGCTGGTCGTCATTCAGCTGGTCATCAATTTTTATCAATTCCAATCGGAGGGCTTCTTCCTGAATTCGAGCAAGATCAAGTCCATTACCATCGTCACTCAAGGTTATGATGACTTCATTGCCTTCCTGAATCAGGTTGATTGTTATCTGCCCAGTTTCAGGTTTGCCCTGTGCCAGTCGTTTGGCCGGTTCTTCTATACCATGCGCCACCGCATTACGTAACAAGTGGTCAATTGGCGAATTAATTTTTTCCAGTACACTACGGTCTATTTCAACTTCATCACCCTGGATACTTAGGCTGGCCTTTTTGCTTAAGTCACGTGCTGCCTGCCTGACGATGCGATAAAAATGTTCCGCAAAATTACCAAATGGGACGGTGCGGATCTGCATTAATGCTTGTTGTAATTGGCGGCTCATCAATGCCTGCTGAGTCACCGCTTCTTCGGCTGCGTTATGGGTAGCACGTAAATTCTGCTGAACCGTGACAACATCATCGACACTTTCTGCCATTAGCCGGGTAAGCTCCTGGAAGCGGGTGAATCGGTCAAATTCAAGCGGGTCAAATGTTTGTTCATCTTCCTGTGGTTGTGCAAGATGTGATTGCATCTGTGACTCAGCCTGAATTTCGACTTCACGTAACTGCCCGCGTAAACGCTCCGCACTTTCGGCTAAATCCAGTAATGACTGCTTAAAGTTATATAGCTGAGCTTCAACTTTAGAGCGAATAATACTGATTTCTCCAGATTCGTTTAATAATCGGTCGATGAGTTCTTCATTGACACGCAAGACTGTCTTTTGTGTTGAAAATGCAATTTTTTCATGAATTTTTTGTTGCTTGGATGCTTCTAAAGTATGTTGTGATGAGGATGTAACCGATGGGCCGCCTGGCATTCCGGTTTCGATTTGACCCAAAGTTGCAATCTGTTTTTCAGTCTTAGTTGCATGTTGGAGGCGTTCAATGCGTTCACTGATGCTGTCAAATGCCATTTCAAGATTTTCGATCATGGTCACCGAAACAATACTTGCGCTAATCGTATTCTCAACGCCACTTTCCATGTTGTGTATCATTTTGCCAAGGTTAATAGCACCTGCCATGCGGGCACTGCCTTTTAGTGTATGTAAAGCTCTCAGCAATGCTTTATGAATATTGTCATCTTGCGGAAGAATGTGCCAGGCGCGTAGTTTTCCCCCAATCTCTGGAATCAGTTCTCGCGCTTCATCAAAAAACACTTGTGATAAAACTGGATCGAGCTTGTCAATGGTGTCATGTTGCTCGCTCAGGTGTTGTACGGGGATGATGGTTTGTTGGTCTGATGGCGTGTTGTCCGGCGAAGTCGGTTCGGTTGCTTGCGCTGATTCAAGATCCGTCGGTTTTGCTTCAGCATGTTGTTTTTCCTGGTCACTCAATAAAGCCAATTCATGCGATAGTACATTCGCTGCTTTTAGATCAGCTTCTGCTGGATATTGCCGGCTATCGACACTTTCCAGCATGCTGTCCAGACACTCGATGATTTTCTGGGTAAGTTGCAAACCTGCTTCATCAGGGCGTCCAGAATTTTTCAGCAGAAGTGACGACCATTGCTCCAAGGAAGATGCAAGGTCAGCAATAAATGTTAGCCCTACTGTGCGCGAGGTACTCGATAAGGTGTGGGCTGCAAGCATGAATTGATGGTTCATTGCAGTATCATGGCACTCAAAAAAACGATTCAATTCATGTTTAAGTGCAGCGAAATGTTGACGTGCCTCCGTTGTGAATACATCGAATAGGTCGCGTGCAATGATCAGGTCGCCAATCGTAATATTGGCGTTTGTTTCACTTTCGATATCATAGCTGGCAAGGGTTACTGTGCCTTGATCAGCGGTTGCAACATTTGTTTCATCCTTCGCTGTTGTCTCAGGTGCGATGCCATTTATTAAATTCTTTGCCGAAAACAGTAATTTCTCTGCACTGATATTTGTTGTGCCATGTTTTTTTAGATCATCACACCACCGCTTGAATTCATGGTGTGCTTGTGACATTAAGTTGATTAAATCTTGTGTGGCTGGTTTCCTCTCACTTAGCCATCGATTCAGGACTTGTTCCATGTTCCAGGCTACTTCACTCAGGTCATGTAATTCAACCATGCGTCCACTTCCTTTGAGGGTGTGGAATCCCCGTCGCAGCGTAGTTAGCGATGTATTGTTGGAAGGATCATCCTGGCAAATTGCTAGGCTTTCTTGGATATCCTGTAATACCTCGTTAGATTCTGCTAAGAAAGTATCAAGTAGCTCCGGATCAGTTTTTCTAGGTATTTCTTCGGTGTTGGGCTCTTCTGCTAACGTTGGGCTAGCAGTGGTTGCCGATATTGGTGTGACTGTTTCAGGGGTTAGTTCATTACTAAACAGTGCCAGTGCTGTTTCAAGGATTCTGTCTTTATCAGGATGCGCACTTGTTAATGCCTCAATATAAAAACCAAGGCTACCAAGCCCATCTGCCAGTCTTACTTGTTCAGGTGGATTGATTTTGTATTCTGGTTGTAGAAGTTTATTTGCCAACTTCTGGCAATGGTTCAACAAGGAATTTGCGCGCCCAAGATTGAACATTACCAGTGCGCCGGCTGTTTGCTTAAATAAAGGTGACAGCATTGGCAAGTCAGACCGCATCGTTGGATCAACAAAAAACCTGTCAAGAATTCCTTCTATTTGCCCCAGATTAGCAAGTATTTCCTGAGTGGCTTGTCGCTGTGATTTTTTCTCTTGTGTTTTGTATTCAATTTCATCCGGGCCAGGAATATCGGGCAGATTTTTTTCTTGCTGTTTTCCTGTGGTAATCATGCGCAGGCGCATTGAGAGTGTTTCAACTTGTCTGGAAAATTCGGGTGGTAGCTTGTGAAAGTCAGTAATTGCATTTTCTATTAACAGTAATGCCGTTGCTATTTCCACTGCCACATCTTCATTCATATCCTGAGGGCGGATGTGTAAATAAGTAACGGACCCGCCCATGACACCAATCAGTTTTTCCAATGGTGGAAATTTAATTTGTGCGGATGACACCTTAAGTTTTTCAATATTTTTTAGTAGGGTCGGCTGGTTTTCCTGGTTGCCGGCGTAAAATTTACGCCAGTTTTCATTGATCTCCTTCAGCGTTTCGCGCATTGCATGCAGGGCAGACGCACATATTTTTTCTTCTTCGATTTGCTGTGCGCTAATTTGTTCGTCCACGGGCGCAGGTTGGTCTTGCAATTCATAAGTACGTTTGATATCGCGGATGCGTTCACTATCAAATTCACACTGTGCAATGTGAAAAAGCATTCTTGTAAGATTCTGTCAGTCGTAGCGGGCTTGTTCTCAGCAAGCCGTCGAATTTCCTGCTCTACTTTTCCGCATAGTCGGCGCACCGGCAAATAAATGGTTGCTTTCTGCTCCAGCAGGCTCTCAAGAAATCCTGTGCATACCCACCAGAATAATCGTTGTTCTGTTGAGCCCGGAAGTTTTTCAATCAAGCCAATTGCCCTAATCATTTGTTGCATGCTATCTTGGTTGGCGGGATCTCGTAACCATTTGAGCAGCCCAGCCTGGTATTCCGTTCGTGCCTGTTTGGCAATAGTGCTAATCTCGGCGGGTTTCGAATTCGGCAAAATCCCTGGCAATGGTGGCTCTGAAACCATGTTGGCGCAAAATAAATCACTTTCGCATATATTTTTCACGCCTTGTGCTTGCATTAAGTTGCGATAAGCTGGGAATAGGCGCATTGGGTCGCCATCTGCACCATCAATGAGCTCGTATAAATAGTGCATTAGCGCATCTGTTGTTTGCTTAAGTGCATTCAACGCCAATGGCTCAGGGGTGATTTGTTGGTGAATCAATGCGTCAATCAGTTTCTCCATTTTGTTGCTTATAGTGGCGACATTGTTCAGCTCGAGCATTTCAAGCAAACCATTTAATTGATGGACATAACCCCGGCATGACGCTAACTGGTCAGTTTTTCCGGTATTCTGTGAGTATGATTCTAAGTACTCATTAATCAATGAAAAGATTTGGTCTATTCCATCCCTAACACCGATCACAGATGCAATATTGAGTTTGGTATTTGTATTCATTTAGGAACCATTGGCAAAAATTAATAGAAAATCATGAAACAAGTCTAAACTTTGAAATTCGATACAGATGCTTTTAATTCAGCGGCAAACCCATTAATTTTTTTGACTGATATTGCTGTTTGTTTTGTACCATTTGTTGTTTGGCGGGTAATGCTGAGAATTTCTTCCATGTTTTGTACGACCTTGTCAGCAGCTTGCGCTTGGGCATGCGTGTTATCAAAAATGCCGGTCACAAGTTGTGCCAAATGTTTTGATACTTCTTCTATTTCTTCCAATGCCTGGCCAGCGGCATCAGAACGCTTAGCGCCTTCTGCAACGCCAGAGGTGCTTTTTTCCATTGCTGCTATGGTATCCTTGGTATCACCTTGAATCGTTTTGACCAATGTGCCGATTTGTTTGGTCGCTTCAGCGGAGCGTTCAGCCAAGCGTTGTACTTCCTGGGCAATTACGGTGAATCCTCTTCCAGCCTCGCCAGCAGCGGTTGCCTGGATCGCAGCGTTTAGTGCCAGGACGTTGGTTTGTTCTGTAATATCAGAGATCAATGCAATAATTTCACCAATCTCTTGGGAACTTTCACCCAGTCTTTTGATTCGTTTTGAGGTTTCTTGGATGTATGTGCGGATTTCATTCATTCCGGTGATTGAGTCTCGCACTGCAATGGTCCCTTTTTCTGCGGTCTCCAGTGATTTTTTTGCTACTTTAGCGGATTCTGACGCAGTTTCAGATACGCTACTGATAGATTCAGCCATGCCCAATACCGCAATCGTGGATTCTTCAATTTTTTGGGATTGTTGTTGCGCTGCATTTAGCAATTTTGAGGAAACTTGTTGTGCCTGGGTGGCGGCTGTGGCGACTTGTGTACTTGCCTGATTAACTTCTTCAACCAGCAAATTTAACTCTTCAATTGTATAATTGATTGAGTCTGCAATTGCGCCAGTGATATCTTCTGTTACTACGGTGCGTACCGTCAGATCGCCGTCGGCCAATTTTCCCATGTCATCCAGCAGTCGCAGGATTGCTTTTTGCGTTCGGTTAATTTCTTTTTTGCTGGCCGTAAGTTGATTGCGCATTGCGCTGGCAAATGTTTTTACGGATAGAAATAACATCAGAATTGCAAGTATGGCCGACCCGTATATCACCGTATTAAAGCGTGTCATGATGGAGTGCTCACGCGCTTGAATTGCGGTTCCAAGTTCTTCCGCTACTTGAAGTATTATCTCACTATTCTTAAATAATGCCTGGACGGCAAATTTAGTCGTGATAATTTCTGGGATCTGTTTTTGGAGGTTATTGATAAGGCTTTCAATCGAACCATATAACGTTTGAATTTGTTTTAGTATTGTTATTGCATTTTCATCCGTGAGCGGTGAAATTTGCAATCCGTCGCTGCCTTGATTAAGTGCATTAATAATAACTGACAACCTTTTTCTGTCCGTGGTGAGTTGTGCAGTAATTTCAGAAACGTGGAATTCACCGGGTAGTATGGTATTGATACTCTTTGTTAGACTTAGGGCGAGGACTTTTATTGCTTCAGCAGCAATAATTTCATTTGGCAATCCACCCATTTGTTCCATGCGGACGGCTAGTTGATCGGTTAGCTTCAATAATTGGTTGTTGGTTAAATTTATCCTTTGTACAACATTTGCCAAACTAACCAGCATATCTTTGCTTTTTAGAATTTGAACAACTTTCTTGTCTTCGTTCAGCCAATTGTTGCGATAGCGATCCAGATGAGATGCAGGAGCGCCATCGTTAATGGGTGAAATATGTGTGTTGCGATAAGCGCCGCCTTGAATAAGAAGTGTCATATAATTATTAAGCTTCTCTCGACTCTGCAGTAATTGTGCGAAAGCAGCTTCATTGCCAGACATTGTCTGTTGTGATGCTTTAGTCAGGCGCTGGCTATGAATTTGTATGCGACTGGAAATTTCCTGGTATGCAGCGTTTTGTTTGGTTTGCTGAATACTCATGGTCATAGTGATTAGAACAATCGACAGGAAAAGTGTAAACAAGCCGCCAAATATCCAGGTTTTTGTGGAAACAATGGCGCTGCTGGAAGATGGTTTCAGCGCGTTTGTGGTAACAGCGGGCGCTTTGCTTTTCCTGGCGGCGCCATTAGCCGTTAGTTTTATTTTTGATAATAAACCTGCCATTTAACCTAAAATCCTTAGTTGGGTGGTGTTTAGCGTACGTTGTTGTTTCTTCTTCTTGGTAAGGCGCAATGAGACATAATAATGCGTTATTGCAACGAATTGCAACGCAGTAAAAAAGAAACGACGGCGTGCTATAAGCATCATAGCGTTGCTCATCTTAAAGGTGAGTGTTGTATAGAAAAAATTAGTCTTCTTTTCATGAGATTGCTTATTGCTGTAGCGGTCAACTGAGGATTTTAGGTTTAATTCTCCACCAGTGCTCTTGAATGTTTGTGTATCATGGATTTCAGTTGGCTTTATAACCATGACAAAGAATACCTGTAAATATCCAAAGTTAAAAACTAGATAAGAACCGGTAAATGATTCCTTTTAAAGGAGAAATATTAGTGTGTGTTTTTCAGGCTGGATGCAGGGACGCAATTAACTGCATAATAATTATGCAGTTACGAGAGACGTAAAAAAACAGAAAGAATCGTTAACTGCGCCGCATAGGATAAATTGTCAAATGAATGATTGGTGCGTGCGCTTGGAAGTGTTTTTTATGTTGAAAAAGGTTTAATGTGTGTCAGCATCTAATTCATTGTTATCCTAAAAACAGCTTGTAGGCCGGGTTGTTACTTTCATTCCAATAACGATAGCCAAGTTGATCGAGAAATAGTTTGAAATCAGCTTTTTCTTCCGGCGCCACTTGCATGCCAACTAAAACGCGTCCGTAGTCAGCGCCATGATTGCGATAATGAAACAGACTGATATTCCAATTGTGGCTCATATTGTTCAGGAAGCTCATAAGAGCGCCAGGCCGATCCGGAAATTCAAAGCGATAAAGGATTTCATTTTTTACTTCATGGGCATGTCCACCTACTAAATGACGTATATGCAATTTTGCCATTTCGTTGTTACTTAGATCTTCGGTAGCCAAACCATTTCTTTTCAGATCCTGGATTAACTTTAATGCTTCATCGCGATTACGCACCGATACACCGACAAAAACATGCGCTTCTTTTGGATCAGCGTAGCGATAGTTAAACTCGGTGATGCTTTTTGGGCCTAACATGGCACAAAATTTCTTGAAACTGCCCGGTTTTTCTGGGATGGTTACTGACATTACAGCTTCACGTTGTTCGCCAATTTCTGCCCGCTCGGAAATGTGGCGCAGACGGTCAAAATTCATATTGGCACCAGAAGCAATGGCGACTAATGTCTGGTGAAGAATTTTTTCGCGTTCAACGTAAGCCTTTACCCCAGCGACTGAGAGTGCGCCAGAAGGTTCCAATATGGTGCGGGTATCTTCAAAAACATCCTTAATGGCGGCGCAAATTGAATCTGTGTTTACCAAGATGACTTCATCGACTAGCTCGCGGCTTAAGCGAAAGGTTTCCTTGCCGACTTGTCTTACGGCAACACCGTCGGCAAATAGCCCGGCTTGCGCTAGTTTAACCCGGCGGCCTTTTTGCAGAGAGCGATACATGGCATCAGCATCAACCGGCTCGACACCAATTATTTTGATTTTTGGATATAACCTTTTCACATATGCAGCAATACCAGAAATGAGTCCGCCACCGCCGACTGGCACGAAAATGGCGTGAATAGCGCCAGTATGTTGACGCAGGATTTCCATTCCAATTGTTCCCTGGCCGGCAATAACATCCGGGTCATCATAGGGATGGATGAAAGTGGCATTCTTCTGTTTTGCTTGTTCTACTGCATGATCATATGCATCGTTATACGAGTCGCCATGTAGCAGGACAGTCGCGCCCCGTGCCATCACGGCTTGTATTTTTATTTGAGGCGTTGTGACAGGCATGACGATGGTGGCGCAGCAATCCAGTTTTTTCGCGGCTAAGGCCACGCCCTGCGCATGATTTCCTGCTGAAGCCGCTATCACGCCATGCTTGCGGATCGCGGGTGATAGCTTAATCATTTTGTTGTAAGCGCCGCGCAGCTTAAATGAAAAGACTTGCTGTAAATCTTCTCGTTTTAATAACACCTGATTATGAATCCGCCCGGATAAGTTGGAAATTTGTTCCAGCGGGCTTTCTATTGCAACATCATAAACCTGGGCAGTCAGTATTCTTTTTAGGTAATCGTTTTTCATGACAGTTATATGCGGGTGAGTCGAGGTGATATTAACGTTTTCTAATCAGGAATTTAAAAAGGTGCGGTGCTTAATATAGCGAAGCTGCATTTGCTACCCCTGGAATTCTATCATGTTGTATAAATGCGGTAGCTTTATCCGCTGGCATATTCTGCTTGATTCTTGTTGTCATGATTCCAGTAGTTTTTTCCTCCATGTGTCGATTTCGTCTAGTATTTGTTGGCTATTCACATGATCTTGATATTGATTACGTAACTGGCTAACTTGATCAGAAAATTCTTTAACCGTTATGCTGCCACCGCCATCTTCTTCAGTTAAGCGACGGTGGCGCAATTGTTCCCATTGCTGAGTTTCCGCTGGGGTCAGGGTTTCGGGCCAGTTGCGGGCACGGTAACGGAACAATAATACCGGTAAGCGGTTGTCATGAAAATCAAAGTTGGATTCCGCTAGTTCTTGTGGGGTAGCGTTACGTATCCTGGTCATTAGTGGATAATCGTTTTTATTAAAGAAACCATTATATAAACCCAGATCAGCATCGTCGGTAGATTCAAATTTCCGGCTGGTGTAGGCTGTGGCTACGCGCTGAAAAAAATCTGGATTGGCGAGTAGCAGTTCATGGTGTCGGTGACAGGCATCCAGGTCGATATCAAGCCGTTCAATAGCTGCGCCATCAAGTGTATTGCTGGGTGCCAGTGCAGGGCATTTGTTGATTTTGACTGATTTAACAGGTAGACGAGCCACACCTTCTGGTAAATCTTCAAAGCGTGTAAAAAGACGTTCACTCAGACCAGCCACATCTTGATCCAGGAATAATTCCGGATCATGCCGCAAATCATAGACCAATATGCTGTTGTTATTTCCCGGCTCAGTAATTAATGGCATGGTCAGTGTGGTGCAACCGGTTTCTGCTGGGTACATACGTGACGTGTGTAATACAGGGGCATGTGTCACTAGATTAAGTTGTATTGCTGCTTTGTGTTTATTGCGAAGCTGGAAAAGCCAGTCATACAGGCGTGGTTGCCGGTCTTGAAGCAAACGTGCCAGGCTAATAGTAGCGCGTACGTCTGATAATGCGTCATGCGCGGATTCGTGGCCGATTTCATTGGCTGTTGTAATATCTTCCAGGCGAAAGCTGGGCTTACCATCCTCGCGACGGGGCCATTCAATGCCATTGGGCCGTAACGCATAAGTCATGCGCACCAGGTCGATGATATCCCAGCGTGAATTCCCTTGCTGCCATTCGCGACCATAGGGGTCATAGAAATTGCGGTATAGGGTATTGCGGGTGACTTCATCGTCAAAGCGTATCGTGTTGTAGCCAACGCCGCAGGTATTCGGATGCGCCAATTCAGCATGAATCCGGCCAATAAATTCAGGCTCCGGTAGTCCTTGAGCATCTGCTATTTGTGGGGTTATTCCGGTTAACAAGCAAGCTTCCGGATGCGGTAAGAAATCCCGCGCCGGCTTGCAGTAAATGACTAATGGTTTCCCAATTTCGTTGAGTGCCTCGTCCGTGCGAAGCCCGGCGAATTGTGCTGGCCGGTCCCGTCTTGGATCAGTCCCAAAAGTTTCATAATCGTGCCAGTATAAGGTTGTGGGCATTGTGCTTGCTTATATTGATAAGGTTGAAGGTATGTCAGGGAAAGATGTCAGTCTTCAAGTAGCTGAAGTTTCCCGCTTTTCCTTATGCAACCATCCGCAATAATGCGCTGATGAAAGAATTTTGTTTGGGTTTACCGGGTTTAGGGCAAAAGCCAACAAAATCTTTATCGAGTGCGGCCTGAGTAATTAGTTTTCTGACATCGGAAAAGGCAAAGTGACTTCGATTGTTAACAGCGTAACAACGCTGTGTTG
>Ga0224496_10002722_pt1 | contig 10425 bp, 6 predicted proteins | sample SF_Jul11_sed_USG_2_FD_168127 | JGI IMG/M metagenome (GOLD analysis project Ga0224496, IMG submission 168127) | Sediment microbial communities from San Francisco Bay, California, United States - SF_Jul11_sed_USGS_8_1 | ecosystem: Environmental > Aquatic > Marine > Sediment | place: USA... | reverse complement strand
AAAGCCCTTAACTGCCTGCCTTGTGTTTTCACCGGTAGCCAACAAACAATCAATTCCCGATAATTTTGCAGCTTGCCCAATATCAAAATGATACTGGGCGGCATCACCACCTAATTCACCCATATCACCCAGGACTAACCAGTGCAAACCATCAAATTCATTCAGGACTTTTAATCCCGCATCTAAAGATGCAGGATTAGCATTGTAGGTATCATCGATAACACGAACACCCTGTGCCAACTGCATAATATTCAATCGACCCTTGACTGGCCTGAATTCAGAAAGTGCAGACTGGGCATCCTGTAAAGTTGCTCCTACAGCCAGGCTTGCTGCAATAGCAGCCAGTGCATTCATTGCATTATGTCGGCCAGGCACTGGCAAATGGATTTCACAATATTGCTTATCACGTGTCATAACTTTCACTAAACTACCGGACACTTCACTTTTCCACTCACCCTTTACATCTGCATCTTTGGCATCGAGCCCAAAACGCATAATTTTCTTACCCGAGCATTTGCTCTCCCATAGCCCTGCAAATTGATCATCTGCATTAATTACGGCCACACCAGATTCAGTCAAGCCCGAGTAAATTTCTGCCTTTGCCTCAGCCACTCCCTGCAATGAGCCAAAACCTTCCAGGTGAGCCGGACCCGCATTAGTAATAATTGCTACATGGGGTTGCGCAATATGCGTCAATAAATCAATTTCACTTTTATGATTTGCACCCATTTCGATTACTGCAAAATCTTCTGTATTTGTCATACGCAGCAAGGTTAATGGCACACCAATATCATTATTTAAATTTCCCTGTGTTGCCAATACCGAACCACACTTCGAAAGAATAGCTGCAACCATCTCTTTTACGGTTGTTTTCCCATTACTACCTGTTATACCCACAACTGAACCTTTGAATGACTGGCGCCATGAGGCGGCCAGGTCGATCAATGCCTGCCGTGTATCACCCACCTTTATCTGCGGAAGGCCCACCTCGATATAATCCTCGACTACAGCACCAACTGCTCCAGCTGCACCTGCATCAGCTACAAACTTATGACCATCAAACCGATCACCCTTTAACGCAAAATAAAGTGCGCCCTGCTGCAGGCTTCGCGTATCAGTTGAAACGGCTGTAAATACGGCATCGCCACCTTGCAAAGTACCATCAACAAATTGTGCTGCCTGAGAAAGACTCATCATCCAGTCACCCCCAGCAAATCTGTTACCACCTGTGCATCACTGAAAAAATGACGCTGCTGCCCAATAATCTGATAATCCTCGTGCCCCTTACCTGCAATTAAAACCATATCGCCTGGCTTTGCGGCACTCATGGCGCACTCAATCGCCTGTTTTCGATCATGAATAATTTCAACATTCGATTGACTGGAAAACCCACCCAGTATTTCACTTACAATTATCTGCGGGGCCTCACTGCGGGGGTTATCATCTGTCACTATAATTTTATCTGCATACTGTTCAGCTGCCTGCGCCATTAGAGGACGCTTGCCTTTATCACGATCACCACCACATCCAAACACACAAATAATCTTTCCCGTGCAATGCTGTCGCAATGCCGACAGGGCCGAACTCAATGCCTGGGGGGTATGCGCATAATCGACTACGACCCTCGGCCCATCCCCTGATGCATAAATTTCCATGCGCCCCGCTATTGGCCTCAACTGCTGCAGGCGCTGAATAGCATCTTTGAATGGAATTTTCTGTATCAACATCACTGCCAGGGTAGCCATTGCATTATATGCGTTAAACTCCCCCATCAACCTGAGTGCCACTGTCGCTTCACCACTGGGGCACCTGACCTGCATTTTTATTCCATCAGGCGATGCCTCGATATTACTTGCAAATACATAATGCCTGGCACCGTGAAAAACATCTGGCGCGATACCATAAACCCAGGTTTCCACAGCACCTTGCAAATCGGCCGCCAACTGGCGACCGAATGCATCATCTATATTAACTACAATGGCCCTTAGTTCCGGTCGTTCAAACAGGCTTTTCTTTGCAGCACTATAAGCATCCATATCACCGTGATAATCCATATGGTCACGACCCAGGTTAGTCAGTACGGCCACATCAAAATCCACACCATCCACACGGCCCTGGTCGAGGCCATGTGAAGACACCTCCATCGCTACCTGGGTGACGCCGGCATCACGAAACTCTGAAAAAAGACGATGCACATCAATTACATTGGGTGTGGTATGACTGGTCTGGCTCAACTCACCCAGCATCCCGTTACCGACCGTACCTATAACCGCACTGGTGTGTGTTTCATCATTTAATGCCTGTGCAATAAAATGGCTAACTGAAGTTTTTCCATCGGTACCGGTAATGCCTATTGTATAAATATCTTTTGTCGGCTCAGCATAAAAACGACTCGCGATTTCACCCAGGCGCTCCTTTAAATTAAGAATGGGTACGCAGATAACCCGTGTCATTAACAATGAAAGAACCTGCTGGCAATACTGATCAAATTTTCGATCACATATTACGGCTACTGCACCGCTGTTAACTGCTGCTTCTGCATAGGCGAGGCCATGCTCAGTCTCACCCGCAAGCGCAACAAATACATCGCCCGGCCTGACCTTGCGGCTATCCATGCATATACCGGTCACTGGTATATCCGGTACGTAATTAATACTTACAAAATCATCCAGTAATTGTTTTAGTGTCAGTGAATTATTATCTAGTTTCATTGCAGCCATCATGCTCGATCGCCCCCTGACACTTTTTTTGCAATTTTCAGGTTATCTGGCGCAATATCCATCAAACGCATTGCGCCACCCATTACTTCTGAAAACACGGGACCTGCCACCTGCCCACCAAAATAATCGCCATTTCTTGGCTCATCTAACATAACGACCATGACCAGCCTGGGATTATTGGCGGGTACCATTCCTGCAAAAATAGAAAGATATCGATCCTCGGCATAACCCCCTGAAATAAATTTATGCACCGTGCCGGTTTTGCCCGCTACTGTATAGTTAGCAACCTGTGCCTTGCTCGCTGTTCCCTTTGGACTAACCACCTGCTCCATCATGCTACGCACCTGGCGTGCTGTTTTCTCACTCATGATACGCTGCCCAATGACCGCCTCATCACGCAAAACAAAACTCACTGGATAGATAACACCACCCGAAGCAAGCGCCGCATAGGCCCTCGCAAGCTGTATGGGCGTTACAGAAATACTGTAACCAAACGACATCGTGGCACGCTCGAAATCACTAACATTATCCATACGCAGGTTACCGGCACGCTCACCAGGGAAACCACTGCCCGTATCAACACCAAAACCCAATTTACTATACATCGCCAACTGGTGTTCCTTGTCCATTGACAAGGCTATTTTACTTACGCCCACGTTACTGGATTTTAATATAATCCCCGCCAGGTCCAGCTTTCCATAATTCCGCATATCCTTAATTACATTGCCCTGCACCTTGTAATGACCCGGCTCAGTATGCACATTGTCGGCCGGGTGCCAACGACCTGTCTCCAGGGCTGCAGCTATAGTAAATGGCTTCATCGTTGAGCCCGGCTCAAACACATCTGTTGCGGCACGATTACGATAAACACCTGGACGTAACTGGCTACGATCATTGGCATTAAATGATGGCTGATTAACCATCGCCAGCACCTCACCATTTGTTACATCCAGTATCACAGCCGAGCCTGCGACTGCCTTATTTGTATTCACTGCCGTTTTCAGTGCGCGATAAGCAAGGTACTGCAGGCGACGATCAATACTTAACTCTATCGACTTTCCTGGCTCAGCAGCCTGCAGGCGCTCAACATCATCAACTGCCCTACCCAGTCGATCACGGATAATACGTTTTGAGCCATCCCTGCCCGACAACCAGTCGTTATAGGCCAGCTCTATTCCTTCCTGCCCACTATCATCAACATTGGTCAGGCCCAGCACGTGCGAACTCACTTCTCCGGTAGGATAGTAGCGCTTGTATTCTCGCCGCAGATAGACACCTGGCAAGGCAAGGGCACGAACCTGCTCACCCAGGGCTGGATCGATGTGCCTGCGAACATATAAAAATTCACGACGTGAATTACTATTTATTTTGTCAACCAGATTTCCTGCCTTCATTGAAAGCACCCTGGCTAGCTCCGGGATGCGATCACGCTCTACAATCAATTCTGCAGGATTAACCCATACGGTATCGACCGGTGTACTAATCGCCAGCGGCTGCCCATTACGATCATAAATATCACCACGATGTGATGGCACAGAAACCACACGCAAATGACGCGCATCACCCTGCTGCTGGAAAAAGGCCTGGTTAATGACCTGCATATCAAGCGCACGCCACATCAGCCCGGCAACCGCCAGTACAAATACAGCCAGCACCATATAACGGCGCAACTGATAACGTGGTGTGTGATTCATTTTTTTCATTGTTTTATGTACACAACCTCATCAGCGGCTGGTAGCTTCATACTTAATCGTTTACGTGCAATACGCTCTATACGCCCATGGGCAGACCAGGCACTTTGCTCAAGCTGCAAACGACCCCACTCTATATTCAACACATCAATCTGCTTGTATAACTGCTGTAGTTCAACAAATAATTTTCGACTCTGGTGCTTGCTATAAATAACGGCTATAGCCGAGGCCATCACCAGTGACAATAAAGCCGCGACCATAATCAGCATCAATTTCACTGCAGACACTCCATCACCCTGAGCACGGAACTACGCGATCTCGGGTTAAGTTTTATTTCCTCTTCACCAGGCTTTATTGCCTTGCCGACAAGTCGATAGGGCACCGCAATATCACTTTGCATAATGGGCAGGTCTTTTGGCAATTGCGGACCACGCGCCATATCACGCATGAAGCGTTTTACAATTCGATCTTCCAGCGAATGAAAACTAATCACCACCAGTCGACCGCCCTTTGCCAGGCTAGCCGTGGCTGCCTCGAGTGCGCGCTCAAGAACGTCTAATTCACGGTTAATATAAATTCGGATAGCCTGGAAACTTCTGGTAGCAGGGTGTTTATGTTTTTCTTTTTTGGGCACCGCAGAACTAATTAAATTGGCTAACTGCACAGTATCCGTTATTGGTGCCTCACTTCTTGCCAGCAATATTGCACGCGCTATACGCCGCGCAAAACGCTCCTCTCCATAGCGTTTCAACACCATGACCAGGTCATTTTCTTCAACCTTCGCCAACCAGTCAGCAGCTGATTGGCCTTCTTCTGGATTCATTCTCATATCCAATGGTCCCGGCCTAAGAAAGCTGAAGCCTCGCGATGCATCATCCAGCTGCGGTGACGACACCCCGATATCCAGCAGTACCCCATCAACTTTATGCATTAATCCTCGCTCACTGATAACATCAGCTATTGATTCGAAATTGGCATACACAATTTCAAATCTCGGATCATCACCAAAACGCTGAGCTGCGACTTCAATGGCCTGTGGATCCTGATCTATTGCCAGCAAGCGACCTGTTTCACCCAGGCGATCAAGCATCGCCTTTGAGTGCCCGCCACGACCGAAGGTTGCATCCACATACACGCCATCCTGCTTTATTGCTAAACCGTCCAGCGCCTCCCTGAGCAATACCGGCCGGTGCTCGTGTACACCGTCCATTACAGGGATAAATTTTCTAATGCTGACGGCATGTCGCCTTCATCAGCATCTACATCAGCCAACCAGACATCCTGATTATCATTCCAGGTCTGCTCATCCCATATTTCAAACTTTTTACCCTGGCCAATAAGTACACATTTCTTGTCCAGCCCCGCATAGTCCCTCAGCATGGTTGGCAGCAGGATTCGACCCTGGGAATCCAGCTCTACCTCTGTTGCGTGCCCCACAAGGAGTCGCTGCAATAGACGCGCCTGCTTATTCAGGCTCGGCAGACCAATAAGCTGGGCCTCGATGATTTCCCATTCGTGCTGGGGATAGACAAGCAGGCATCGGTCACGATCAACCGTCACAATTAACCGGCCACCGCACCCCTCTGCCAATCGTTCACGGTAACGGGCAGGTACAGCCATGCGACCTTTCGCATCAAGAGCCAGATTGTTTATGCCACGAAATACCATTTGAACCTATTCAACCCCACATTTATCCACTAATCCCCACTTTGCATAACTATAGGTACCACCACCCACCACTGTCAAGCAAAATTCAGACTGATTTAGGGTGAAAAAACCTTATATGACAGTAACTTACAACAGAAAGCATATGACGCAGACAGGGACAAAGCGGAGAAAAACATAGAACTCAATGAGTTAAAAGATAAAGCTAGAATTTACATTAAGTACCATCGAGACTGGGAGAATTTAGTAAAATGTGACGGGATTAAAAATAAGAAGTCAGCCTGTAAGCCGGGTTCTGTCCAGCTTGCGCTGGGGCAATCATTCATCTGGGATGTATATCGCTACACACCTCAAGCAACCTACCCGGGAGCAGCGCGGGCCGCGCCATTGCTCCCCTATTTGGTCTTGCTCCGAGTGGGGTTTACCCTGCCACAACAGTTACCTGCTGCGCGGTGCGCTCTTACCGCACCATTTCACCCTTACCTGACTATTCAATTGAATAACCGGGCGGTATATTTTCTGTGGCACTGGCCGTGGGCTCACGCCCCCCAGGTGTTACCTGGCACTCTGCCCTATGGAGCCCGGACTTTCCTCCCCCCGGCCATTCAATAATTATCGAAATGTAATAATCGATAACTATTGAATGACCGAAAAGCAATTGCCCGGCTGACTTCTTGGCAAAGAATATATCACAGCACGGGAAATTATTAAGTATTTTTATTTTGCCACGACTCAAGCCACGATGGCACATCCTCAATCGGCATCGGCCGCGCCAGGTGATACCCCTGGGCAACATCACACCCCAGGCTCTCGAGCTTGTCGAGTATCGACTGGGTCTCGACACCTTCGGCGACAACTTTCATATTCAGGTTATGCGCAAGATCAATCGTCGATTCGACAATCGCCTTGGCCTCAGCATCATCCTCCATACGCATGACAAATGACTGGTCAATTTTCAATTCAGAAAAGGGCGCCCTGTATAACTGCACCATGGAAGAATAACCCGTTCCAAAATCATCAATTGAAAGCTGGTAGCCCTTCATCCTTAATCGGGTCAGGCTATCAAGTGACTTGGTTAACTCTTCCATAACTGCTGACTCAGTAACCTCGAGAATAATCTTTGAACAATCGGTAAAATCATGCTTCTTGGCAATGCCAAAGAGCTTTTCAGGCAAGCCCAGGGATATAAACATACCTGCAGTCATGTTTATTGAAACTGACTGCTGCAATTCATGCTTCTTCCAGTCAATAACCACCTGCTCGAACAACTGCCAGGTCATTTGATTAATCAAACCTGAGGACTCTGCAAGCGGTATAAAATAATAAGGCGCCAATATGCCGCGCTGCGGATGATTCCATCGCATCAACACTTCAAAACCAACCACTTGTTTACTACTAATTGAAACCTGGGGCTGATAATAAGGTATCAGCTGACTATCATTAACAGCCAACTGAAGCTCATCAATTTTTAATGTATTAGGCTCAACCACAGAAGCCACATCTAATTTATGATTTTTAGCTCTTATGAGCTTCACGTCATTAAGTAACTTTCTAAGCTCATGCGGATGAAATGGTTTTTGCAGTGTCCCTATAATATTCAAACCATGCTCATAACCAAGCTCTCGTGCCGAGTGCAATACACTCTTATCAACACCACTAATTAATATTATTGAAGATCGACTTTCCATGCCGGCTAATAACCGGATAATCTCAACGCCATCCATATCAGGCATCAACAAATCCAGGACAATCGCATCAGAGGTATCATCATGACGTAAAATAAACTCTGATGCATGCTTAAAATGAGACACTTCAAAACCCATACCAATTGCAACTTCAGAAACAAACTCACCCATACTGACTTCATCATCTAGAACAATAAGTTTTGGTTTCAAGGCATAAGGAACCACTTCCTCCTGCGAGACCTCCAATAAAGCGAGCGCTTTCTCGATTACCGCTTCATTGCCAGAAATATATTTACCGTAATCCTTATCCATCCCCATAATATGCTCATTCAACCAATGCCTGAGAAAATCAACGGCAGCCACATGATCAAAACCATATGGACTCTGACGATATACATTTAACAAATCAACAACCATCTTCATTAACATTTCATGGACACGTCTATGATTATCCAGATTTGGGTAATTACAGGCTTCCATCAAAGCTTCTTCGCGCATAAAATGATACTTGGTATACGCCTCCAATGACCCAAGAATCGCATCTGCTTCTACACTCACAGTCATATCATCTATAGCAACACGATAGGCATCGAGCATTTTGAATAATTTATCATGATCATCATCAATTATGGCATAACCCATCTTATAACAATCGTTATCGTTATTATTTTCAACAGAAACCACGTCATCCTTTACATTTTCGACATGGACATCCAGTACCGTCTTAACTGCGGAATACAACTCAGACTTATTATATGGCTTGGACAATAACACAATATTTTGAGATTCATGTCTGGAATCATCACCCGTAAACCCTGACGTCAGCAATATTTTAATTTCGGGATTAATGGCACGCACTTTTTCTGCCAGGTCATATCCACTCATACCACCAGGCATTATTACATCAGTAAACAACAGATCAACTTTGGCGCCTGATTCGATTAATGAAAGCGCACTACTGGCACTATCAGCCTGAAGTGTTTTGTAACCAAACATTTCGAGGAACGCAACAGCAAGCACCCTCAACTCATCCTCATCGTCGACAACCAGTATAGTTTCACCATGAGCATTACCATAATCTTTACTACCATCTTCAAGCACAGCCCCAGCTTTAGGAGAATCATTTTTATACCGCGGCAAATATATATTGAAAACCGTCCCTTTATCAGCACTGGAATCAAAAACAACCACGCCACCAGAACGCTTCACAAAACTATATACCATAGACAGACCTAGACCGGCCGACTTACCATTTTCCTTAGTTGTAAAAAATGGTTCAAACACTCTTTCCCAATCGTCATTACTTATACCGAAACCTGTATCAGCAACATCAATTCTTATATAATCACCGGAATCAAGCCCTGGAAAACGTAACCCACGATCATGATTCATTTTATAATTTTCTGCCGTAATCGACAGAACCCCACCATTAGGCATAGCGTCGCGTGCATTTAACACCAGGTTAAGTAATGCCTCTTTAAACTCACCTGGATTAACCTCTACAGGCCATAAATCATCCGCAAACTGAAACTTTATTTCTATATCTGGTGTTACTGAGCCAACAATGAGATCAGTCATACCTTCTATTGCCTGCCCCACATCTAGCAGCTCTTCTTCCATTTGATGTTGACGAGAAAAATTTAATAAGCTACGCGACAGATCAATACACCGCCGCGTTGCTTTTGTAGCAAGCTCTACCCAATGATGGGGCTTTTCACTACCCTCTGTATATTCTTCCAGAAAACTCAGGTAGCCCTGTATAACACCAAGCTGATTATTAAAATCATGGGCAATACCACCAGTTATCTTACAGACCGCATCCATCTTCTGTGAACGTCGCGTTATCTCATCTAAATACTGCTTATCTGTAATATCGAACATGAAACCCTGGAGCAAAACAGGCTTATCATTTTCCATAAAAACTTTTACATCGACATGAATCCAGCAGATCTCTCTATTTGAATTAATCATTCTATATTCAAGCTGATGGGTATTATTCGACGCGGTCGACGAGCTATAACTCTTTATTACACTTTCCCTGTCACCCGGATATATATGCTCTAGCCAAAAATCTTTCTTATACCACTCAGACAAAGGGTAACCCAGTATCGTCTCTGCCTGCGGACCGATATACGTTACTTGCCATGATTCAAGATCAAGCGTCCATGGAATTGCTGTTGACGACTCAATAAATCGCCTATAACGATCTTCAGTATTAATCGAATTTCTCCCTATCCATAGCCTGATCTAGTAAACACTGAACCGCATCAGATATTGTTTCCACAACAGAAAGCCCAACCTCAATACTATTGCAAACATATCTTTTATTTTCATTATTCATAAAAATGCAAAAACACTTTCCATTATTATATCCACTTATCAATAAATAAAACTATTGAAGCGTACTACATATTAAATTTATTCATACTTCTAACAGGAGAAACCAGCAGGCAATCCATTCATTAAATAGCTCTTATAAAATATAACAGCTATTCTTCAGTAAATTCATTTTCAACCGGAACATCAACAGCATTCCCCCACTCTGAATAACCAGCAGCATATCCTTTGAGATTCTCAAAGCCCAGCGACTTCAACGCCTCATAGGTATGCGCAGATCGAAAATGCGTCTGGCAATAAACTATAATTTCTTTTTCAGGGACAACC
>Ga0224496_10002721_pt1 | contig 10426 bp, 11 predicted proteins | sample SF_Jul11_sed_USG_2_FD_168127 | JGI IMG/M metagenome (GOLD analysis project Ga0224496, IMG submission 168127) | Sediment microbial communities from San Francisco Bay, California, United States - SF_Jul11_sed_USGS_8_1 | ecosystem: Environmental > Aquatic > Marine > Sediment | place: USA... | reverse complement strand
CTTCACTGGACGATGAAACGCTCGAGCACATTAAACAACTCAGCCAACAACGACTCGAGACTATGGTCAACGACATCCACCAAAAAAGGCAACTACCCGCATGGGGCGATGAAAAAAGCTGTCGTTACTGTGACCTGTCGGGACTCTGTCGCAAACAGATGTTTGCTGCGAATAGCACAGCCGTTTAAAGCATAAGCGGCCGTGCTATTGATTTAGATTCAATAGAATACTGTGTACCTAATTACTATTCCACGGCATAGACTTCACCACCGACAGTATTAAAGATAACCTTACCGCTGGCTATCACGGGTGAAGAATAGATCTTGTTATCTACTTTATATTTCCAGCGCTCAGAACCATTTTCTATATTCATCGCATAGAGATAACCATCCGTACTACCTATATACAGAGTATCTGATGCGATAACAGGTGATGAATAGATAGAGCCTGCCGTTTTATACTCCCAGATTCGGGCACCGGTTTTCTGGTCATAGGAATAAATATAGGTATCGGCACTGCCCAGTAAAACGGCACCTTCATAAAGCGCTACAGAGGCAAAAACTTTACCTGCGGTTTTTTTGCGCCAGATCTGCTGTCCCGTTTGAATATTAACGGCATACACATATTTGCTATCACTGCCGAAATAGACCTTACCATCCTTCACCGTTGGTGATGAATATATACGGTTGCGTGTTGGGAATTTCCACTGCTCCTGCCCCGTATCCTTTCTAATTGCCCTGAGGTGACCATCAAGCGTACCCACGTATATCATATTGCCTGCAATGGCCGGTGAAGTATAAACACCGCCCTTGGTCTCAAAACTCCAGATCTCTGCGCCCGTGCGGGCATTTACCGCATAGAGTTTTTTATCTTCACTGCCGAAATAGACCACGCCATTCGAAATCGTGGGCGCCGAATACACCATACCACCGGTCCTGAATTTCCATTTCATTTCGTGGCTATCCGTATCAACCGCATACATATAACCATCCCAGCTGCCGACATAAACCGTACCACCACTGACGGCTACGGCGGCCTCGATATTACCGCCGGTTTTAAATTTCCATTTCATCTGACCATTTTCCAGGTCCAGGGCATAGAGATAACCATCCTTACAACCAAGATAGACCGTATCATCGGCAACGATGGGGGATGAATAGACCTTATCGGGGGCAGTAAATTTCCACGCCAGGCGGTTCAGTTGTTTAGGGCCTGATTCACTGGAAATACCGCTGTGCATGGGATCGATACGGAACATGGAAACACCGCCACCACAGGCAGTGACAAAAAGCGCTATGACTAAAATTGAACCAAACTTAAAGCCCCTGATCATCATTTTTCTCCAGATAGGTACATTTTGAATTTAAATTATTTATTGTGGATAGACCCTATCCAAAAACTATCAGGATATCAATGTTTTAAGAAAGAAAACTATGATCTATTCACTATCGGGATGGTTATGCCTGCATTTACCGGCATTACATAATAATTCATAGGCAATGGTATCCGCGCATTCAGCCACGTCATCGACAGCGGGCACTTTACCCCAGAGTATGACTTCATCACCCGGCTTTACCGAATCCACACCCCGCAGGTCAATCGCAATCATGTCCATGGACACACGTCCCAGCAGCGTCACCATCCGGCCACCAATGGATACTGGTGTTCCCGTTGTGGCATGGCGAGGGTAACCGTCACCGTAACCAATCGCAACCAGGCCCACCGGCATATCTTCCGGACAGGACCAGAGATGCCCGTATCCCAGACACTCGCCCGCCTTTAATTGGTTGATCGCAATCAGTCGTGAGCCCAGTTGCATCACCGGCCTGAGATCCAGTGATGCCGCAGATCGCCCGGCAATGGGTGATGCACCATAAAGCATGATACCCGGTCGCACCCAGTCTCCCTGCGCCTCGGGAAAGGCAATCAGCCCGGCGGAATTTGCCATACTGGTGCGGGTGCCCAGTTGTTCTGCCAGTTGATTGAAACAGTCGATTTGCTGCTGGTTAGATTCATGCGTGGGCACATCCGCATTGGCAAAGTGGCTCATCAAGCCCATTAACTGGATCGATGATTTTGCCGCCAGTCGCTGCCAGATACCGACCACATCCTGTGGCTGTATACCCAGGCGACCCATCCCCGTATTGACCTTGAGCCATATAGAGAGCGATAAGGCACTGGCCTCAATTAAGCCGGCCTGCCAGTCCTGGTGAACCACGGGCATAATATCCAGCTGCGCCATTTGCTCCAGCTCATGCAGGTTATTGAAGCCCTGGAACACCAGCAGCGGCTTATCGATACCGGCATCACGCAGTGTGCGTGCCTCAGCCAACTGCGCCACCGCAAAGGCATCGGCCTGATGCAAGGCCTGCGCCACCTGCAGCATACCGTGACCATAGGCATCGGCCTTGATCACAGCCATGATACGGCTCGAGGGCGCCAGTTGTTTTACACGCTGGAAATTGTGCTGCAGGGCTGCAAAATCGATCACTGCACGTGCCTGACGATTCATCTAGTGAGCCTCGGGACTAACCTGTTGGGTAATACGGCAGTGTTTGTTTGCCTGGTGTGGGGCTTAGTCACTGTCATAACGTATGCGGGGCGCTCCTAGAAACCTTCGGAGGAGTGAATTTCAGGAATATAATTTTCGAACTTGGTGAACTGCCCCTGGAAGGTGAGGCGTGTCGTGCCAATGGGACCATTACGCTGCTTGCCGATAATGATCTCGGCGACGCCCTTATCCGAACTTTCCGGGTCATAGACTTCGTCACGATAGATAAACACGATCAAATCCGCATCCTGCTCGATCGCACCTGACTCACGCAGGTCCGACATCACCGGGCGTTTATTGGGGCGCTGCTCGAGGCTTCGATTAAGCTGCGAAAGGGCAATCACCGGCACTTCCAGTTCCTTGGCCAGGGCCTTGAGGCTGCGTGAAATTTCTGAAATTTCGGTGGCCCTGTTTTCCGAACTACCGGAGACCTGCATCAACTGTAAATAATCGATCACGATCAGGCCCAGTCCATGCTCACGCTTCAGGCGCCGTGCCCTGGCTCGCAAATCGGTAGGCGATAGCGCCGGTGTATCATCGATAAAAATCTTGGCCTCGGAGAGTATCGATACAGCCGAGGTTATGCGTGGCCAGTCATCATCCGTCAACTGGCCGGTACGTAAACGGTGCTGATCGATACGCCCCAGGGATGAAATCATACGCATGGTCAATGAGGGACCCGGCATTTCCATACTGAATACCGCCACTGCCGTTTGCTGGGCTATGGCTGCGTTTTCTGCAATATTCATGGCGAAGGTGGTTTTACCCATGGAGGGACGGCCAGCCACTATGACCATGTCGCCCTTTTGCAGGCCGGTAGTCATCTCATCAAAATCGGTAAAGCCGGTCGATACACCGGTTACATGCCCTTCCTGCTCGAACAGGTAATCGATCTGTTCAACCGTTTTGGCGAGCAGCGACTTCATACCCACGAAACCATTGCCACGGCGCGTGCCCTGCTCGGCAATTTTGTAGACATTCCGCTCGGCTACATCCAGCAGCTCCTTGCTATCACGGCCTTCCGGGTTATAGGCACTACTGGCAATATCCGTACCGATATCGATCAACTGGCGCAGTACCGAGCGCTCACGCACGATATCCGCATAGGCCTGGATATTGGCCGCGCTGGGTGTTTCCTTGGCGATGCGTCCCAGGTAGGCAAGGCCACCCGCATCGTCCAGCTCATGGGTTTTACCCAGTTCATCGGACAGGGTAATAACATCGAACGGCAGGTCATTGGCTTCGAGCCGGGCAATAGAACGGAAGATCAGGCGGTGATCCCGGCGATAAAAATCCTCTTCACAGACGCGGTCAGCAATCTGCTCCCAGGCACGCTTGTCCAGCATCAGGCCACCCAGCACGGCCTGCTCGGCCTCGATTGAATGAGGGGGTACTTTCAGCCCCTGTGTGGCGTCGGCGACCTTGAAATGGTCAGTATTCTGATAAAGGATGGATTCCGGCATAATAATAATTTTTTAACGCTATTTCTGAATAGGCAGAGTGCCATTTTAAACCAATGAGTTCAATAAAAAACGGGAGGATTTTTAAAAGATATTTTCCGCAAAGCAACGCAAATAAAAGACCTGAATATATACAAAAAATAAACACCGGACAGAGCATCAGCAGAATGCATTTTTAGCAACAATTAGCGTTCATTCGCGTTCATTTGCCGACTTTTTCCTGAGTCTGAAACCAAAAAAGCGCGACACAGTACCCGCCTCTAGCCAGTACCGTAACGCGCTTCTGGTGAAGATAAAAGCCTGGGGCTTATTCTTCGCCGATAACCGTCAATTTAAGAACCGCATCGACATCGGTGTGCAAATGAAGGTCGATATCATAAGTACCCGCCAGGCGAATCGCGCCATTAGGCAGACGTACTTCTTTCTTCTCCAGCACAACACCGGCAGCGGTAACTGCATCAGCAATATCTGCATTGCCTACTGAACCGAACAGTTTGCCTTCCGTACCTGATTTAGACGTAATAGACACTTCCAGCGCTTCCAGTTGTGCTTTACGTGCTTCAGCTGCAGCAAGTGTTTCAGCCGCTTTGGCTTCAAGTTCTGCACGGCGCTCTTCCAGTTCCTTGATGTTGGCTTCAGTCGCAACTTTGGCCTTACCCAGTGGCAGCAGGAAATTACGAGCATAACCGGCTTTAACTTTTACCATATCACCCAGGGTACCCAGACGATCAACCTTTTCTAACAAAATGACATCCATCTTTCATGCCTCTTCAATAAATTTATTGTGTTGTCAGACGCCTGCGAATATCAACCCAGGTGTCTGTTAATCCAAATACCGCCAATGGCAAAATCACCAGGTGCGGTAACATAAATATCATTACATACAGTGCAAACAACCAGCCAGTAGCAAACTGCCGCAGATCCATAATGCCGTGTACCACCGCCATACCCTGTAACAGGTAGAGCGCCAGTACGACCATTGCTAACATCGTCAGTAATGGCAATCCGGCCAGTGCCGCCAGCAATAATATAACCGTTGCCACCAGGGCCGAAGTTTTGCTTAAACGGAGCTGATTGAACTCCTCGCGCAAACCCCCCGGGTTATACAAGGCTGCCTGCCACCATCGACCCAGCAACAGGCTGAGCATAGTCCCTATTACCATGCCTGTTGCCAGTAAACCCGGCAATAAAGCCAGCACGATATTAACGGCGTCTGTCAGTTGCTGTTTTGCTGCTTCGGTAGGCTGCTTATCTATGGCCGGCTGAATAATTTCAACAAAACCCTGGGACAGCTCCGATTGTGTATCCGGTATAAATAACTGCAATACCAGCACCATCAACAAACCCATTACAGCAGTTAGTTCCAGGCTTACTGATAGCAACACGGTTTTTCTTAATACCGCGGCTACCAGCCACACGGGCAACCATAACAACAACACTATACCAACAGCGAGCAACGGTGTTCCCAGTACCAACCAGCCCAGTAACATGCTGGCTAATCCTGCCAGTGTAATCAGCTGTGCACCTTTATTAATACCAAGATGCAGTACTACCAGGGCAACAACGCCACCACTCACCCATGCCATGGGTGGCAACAGCAACGCCAGTATGGCGCTTGCTGCCGCAACGAGAGCAGCCTGGCTGGGGCCGGCCATGATAAATCTGGCCAAGGCAATCATTAATTGATTATCCCTGCTCGTTTACAAGATCAGGTAACTTACTGGCTATCAGAATATGACAGCAGAGCAAGGTAACGCGCACGCTTTACAGCGGTAGTTAACTGACGCTGATATTTGGCCTTAGTACCTGTAATACGTGCAGGTACCAGCTTGCCACTTTCACTGATGTAATTTTTCAGCAGGTTAAGGTCTTTGTAGTCACACTCTGTAATGCCTTCAGCAGTGAAACGACAGAATTTTTTACGACGAAAATAAGCCATGTGTATTCTCCTGTTATATCCGGTTATTCAGCTGCTGCTGATTCAGCGGCATCATCATCTGCTACGTCAACAATTGCTTCATCAGCATCTGTATCCGCATCGAACCTTTTAGGTCTTTCTTTCTCTTCGGTCTTAACCAATGGAGAAGGCTCTGTAATTGCTGTTTTGCATTTAACAACCAGGTTACGCAGGACGGCATCGTTGAAACGGAATGAAGATTCAAGCTCATCCATTTCTGTGCGGCCACACTCAACGTTCATCAGAACATAGTGTGCTTTATGAATTTTATTGATTGGGTAGGCAAGCTGACGGCGACCCCAGTCTTCAAGACGGTGGATCTTGCCACCTTCAGACTCAATGATTCCACGATAACGCTCGATCATTGCAGGCACCTGCTCGCTCTGGTCTGGATGAACCAGAAATACTATTTCGTAATGACGCATATTGCGCTCCCTACGGTTAAAGCCCCCTACAAATTATGCAGTGGAGCAAGGAGTTAATGGAGCGCGCATTCTACTAGCGAAACAGGGGAAGAACAAGCCAGATAGCTGATTTTATCGGGATTTCCTCGATATAGAGCCTCAAAAATACAAAAAACATTGAATTGGGGTCATTTAGCCCTGTTTACGGGTCATCCACCGCTGGCTAGTGGGCACCCTGCCCCTTCATCATCTGGTGATCATCCTGCCTTAGCCGCTTCCATTCAGCGGGTATGGTATAGCGAAGAAATTTCTCAAAGCCATAGGCTGGAAACTGCCGGGTCATTTCCGCCTGTATGGCGGTCGTATCGGCGGCTGTAATCTCGCCGCCCGTATAAAACCTGGCCACCGCTGACTGCAGGGCCTGCAGGTAATTTTTCTGTTGGGTGAGTAATTTTGTAGCATTCATCGAATAGCCACGGCCAGGGTGGATAACCTTTGCCCTGATGTTGTCGCTGATTTCATCCAGCCGCTCCAGCCATTGAACCGTATCACCACCGGGCCAGGCATGTGACTGGTGGGTAACCAGTGCACCGGTAAACAGGTGGTCGTCTAACTCAATCAATACATGTGCCGGGCCCAGTGCCTGGCGAATAACATAGGCCTTTAGATCCAGCCCAGCCGCACTAAACACTGTGGTTTTTTCCCAGGCGACTTCAGGTAATACCAGGCTATCCGGATAGTCAGGCTTGAGTCGCTGGTAAAATATTGGCCAGGTCTTATTGTGTGCCTCGGCAATGCCATCAACCACCTGCCTGGCACTAACAACTTTGATCCCTTTTGCCTGCAGGGCCTGCACGCCATTGAAGCGTTCGACACTGGCGTGCAGCACGATAGCCAGCACCACTTTTTTACCCGTATAACTTTCGGCAATATCCACTGCCTGCAGGGCCTGTGAGGGTAAAAACTGGGTATCAATTAAAACAATGCCCTCAGGGCCTTCGATCCAGAAACTATTACTACTGTAGGCGGTTTCAGGCGCCGTATATTGCCCGATCACGTAATCGTTATGTAATCCCTGGTCTGTGCTGGAACAGGCAGACAATACAATGCTTAAAAAAAGTAAGGCCTGTTTTTTAAAATTCATTTTTATCCCTGTATCGCTTATTCGCGACGCCAGATAGTTTCCGCACCCTTATCTTCGAGCGCAATCCCCATCGCTTTCAATTGATCACGAATGCTATCCGCATCGGCCCAGTTTTTATTTTGTTTCGCCACGATGCGCTGCTGGATTAAAGCCTCTATCTGGGTGTCATCCATGGTGCTGGATGAACCACCACTTTGCAGGTAATGACTGGGATCATCCTGCAGTATACCCAGCACGGCACCCAGCTGTTTTAATGTAGCAGCCAGTGCCGAGGCCTTACTGGCATCGGTATCGCGCACCTTGTTTAGCTGGCCAGCAATATCAAAAAATACAGCAACGGCCTCGGCGGTATTAAAATCTTCATTCATCGCCTCGTTAAAACGCTGTATATATGGCGCACCGATTTCACCGGGTTCGGTCAGTGGTACATCACGCAATGCAGTATATAGGCGACTCAATGCCGCACCTGCACTGTCGAGCATTTTATCGGAATAATTCAGTGGACTACGGTAGTGGCTGGCGAGGATAAAATAACGCACATCCTCTGCACGATAACGCTCGAGGATTTCTCGCACCGTGAAAAAATTACCCAGTGACTTGGACATTTTTTCATCATCTATGCGAACAAACCCATTATGCATCCACAGGTTCACAAACTTCTCGCCGGTACTGGCTTCTGATTGTGCAATCTCATTTTCATGATGGGGAAACTGTAAGTCCTGGCCACCGCCATGGATATCAAAATGATTACCCAGGCAACAGGTGGACATGGCAGAACATTCTATATGCCAGCCGGGACGCCCCTTGCCCCAGGGAGAATCCCAGGAGGGCTCATCGGGTTTTGCAGCCTTCCATAAAACAAAGTCCAGGGGATCTTGTTTATTTTCATCAACCGCAACACGTTCACCGGAACGTAGCTCATCTATTTTTTTACCCGATAATTGTCCATAACCCTCGAACTTACTAACGGAATAATAGACATCGCCATTACTGGCGGCATAGGCAAATCCCTTGTTTTCCAGTGTTTCAATCATGTCGATAATATCCGACATCGAACTGGTCGCACGTGGTTCTTCATCGGGAGGCAACACACCCAGCGCCTCTGCATCGTCATGCATGGCCTGGATGAAACGTGTCGTCAAATCGTCAATAGTCTCGCCATTTTCATTGGCACGACGGATAATTTTGTCATCTATATCGGTAATATTACGCACATAGGTTACATCATAGCCCAGGTGTTTCAGGTAACGTGTCACCATATCGAACACCACGAGTACACGGGCATGACCCAGGTGACACAGGTCATAGACCGTCATGCCACAGACATACATTCGTACCTTGCCCGGCTCGATGGATTTAAATTCTTCTTTTTGATTGGTATAACTATTATAAATTTTCAGCATAATTTAAGACAAAAAATTAGTGACAATGGCACAGGTCCATTACCTGTTCAAAACGAATTCGCGCCTGATCAACACCTATCAGCTGCAAAACCTTATCTAAATCCGGACCGTGTAACAGGCCCGTCAGGGCAATACGAATCGGCATATATAATTGGTGATTATCGGCACCCGTTTTCTCGCGGATATGGCTAATAAAATAATCATAATCTACACCATGCTCTTCAAGTGCTTCTGTGGCCGCCTGGTAGAAATCATGACCGGCTTCGCAGACAACAACATGACCTTCTTCATCGTGTGACAGTTTATCCGTACACAAACACTCGGCCCAGAACAGGGCTTCATCGGCAGATTCGATAACGGGTTTTATGGCATCAATAAACAGGCTTTTTTGATTATCAGGTACAATAGCATGGACCTGTTCACCCATTTGCTGCCACAGCTCCCCATCATCATTATCTAGCATACGCCCTATACCCCCTGCCTATAAAACACCGTGTATATTCGATGGCAAATAGTAGCAAAAATCAGGGTATAATTGTTTTTTTATTTATCAAATCCAGGTTTTACTATGATCAAGGTTTTATTTGTTTGCATGGGTAATATTTGCAGGTCCCCTACTGCTGAAGGTGTATTCCGCCATATTGTTGAACAGGCTGAGCTGGGGGATAAAATCCATATCGACTCTGGAGGTACCCATGCCTATCACGTGGGGAATGAGCCCGATCAGCGCGCACAGGCAACAGCACTAAAGCGTGGTCTTGATTTGAGTAATCAACGGGCACGGAAAGTAAAAACCAGTGATTTTGAAGAATTTGATTACATCCTTGCAATGGATGCCAGCAACTACGCCGAGCTTGAAAACATTTGCCCCAGGGGGGAAGAAAATCGCCTGAGTCTTTTCCTTGAATTTGCCAATGGTGTCAGGGAGCGGGAAGTACCTGATCCCTATTACGGTGGAGACCAGGGCTTTGAGCATGTATTTGATCTGGTTGAAAATGCATCACGGGGACTGCTTGAAGACATCCGCAGTAAACACAAGATCTAATGCAAACAACACCGGCATAAAAAAGGCAGCCACATGGGCTGCCTTTTTTATTTATGCACAGCTTAAAGATTAGTTATTATCTTTAGTCGTATCCACAACCTGTGCAGGGGCAGTATCAGGCTTTGCTGCCGCAGGTCTTTCTGAAGGAAACTCCCATGGTTTAGGCTTAGGGGCCTCCTGTTTAGGGGCTTCCTGTTTAGGGGCTTCCTGTTTAGGGGCCTCCTGTTTAGGGGCCTCCTGTTTAGGGACTTCCTGTTTAGGGACTTCCTGTTTAGGGGCCTCCTGTTTAGGGACTTCCTGTTTAGGGGCCTCCTGTTTAGGGGCCTCCTGTTTAGGGGCTTCCTGTTTAGGGACTTCCTGTTTAGGGACTTCCTGTTTAGGGGCTTCCTGTTTAGGGGCTTCCTGTTTAGGGGCTTCCTGTTTAGGGGCTTCCTGTTTAGGGGCTTCCTGTTTAGGGCTTTC
>Ga0224496_10002720_pt1 | contig 10426 bp, 10 predicted proteins | sample SF_Jul11_sed_USG_2_FD_168127 | JGI IMG/M metagenome (GOLD analysis project Ga0224496, IMG submission 168127) | Sediment microbial communities from San Francisco Bay, California, United States - SF_Jul11_sed_USGS_8_1 | ecosystem: Environmental > Aquatic > Marine > Sediment | place: USA... | reverse complement strand
CATCCATGACTAAGGAAGAAAAAGTACGTATCGCGCGGCAATTGGAGCGTATGGGTGTTGATGTGATCGAAGCAGGTTTTCCGGCTGCCTCCAATGGAGATTTTGAAGCGGTAAAAGCGGTTGCCGATACCATTCAAGATAGTATAGTGTGTGGATTGGCACGTGCAATTGAAATAGATATTCGGCGTGCAGGTGAAGCGTTACAGGGGGCAGAGGCTGCACGTATACACACCTTTATTGCAACCTCACCAGTGCATATGAAAAAGAAATTGCGCATGTCGCCTGAGCAGGTGGTGGACCAAGCTGTCAAGGCAATTAAATGGGCTCGTCAATATACCGACAACGTGGAATTCTCTCCTGAAGACGCGGGTCGCTCTGAAATTGATTTTCTTTGCCGTATTTTAGAAGCGGTTATAGATGCCGGCGCAAAGACGCTCAATATTCCGGATACTGTGGGTTATACCATGCCGGCGCAATTCGGCAGTCTGATCCGTACATTGCGTGAACGCATACCAAATTCCGATAAAGTGATTTTTTCGGTTCATTGTCATAATGATTTAGGATTGGCTGTGGCCAATTCCCTGTCTGCAGTGGCCAATGGCGCAAGGCAGATTGAATGCACCGTTAATGGCCTGGGTGAGCGTGCTGGAAATGCGGCGCTTGAAGAGGTCGTGATGGCAGTTCGTACCCGACAGGATTTTTTTCTTGCGATACGCGAATAGATACCAAGCATATCGTTCCGGCCAGTAAGTTGGTTTCAAGTATCACTGGTTTCCCGGTGCAGCCAAATAAAGCGATTGTTGGTGCAAATGCTTTTGCGCATGAATCCGGCATTCATCAGGATGGCGTGCTTAAACATCGTGAAACCTATGAAATTATGCGTGCTGAAGATGTTGGCTGGGGTGCAAACAAGTTGTTGTTGGGAAAGCATTCTGGTCGCAATGCTTTCCGCAGCCGTTTAATGGCACTTGGTATTGAACTGGAATCGGAAGAAATGCTTAACCATACATTCTTGCGTTTCAAGGAATTGGCCGATAAGAAACACGAAATTTTTGATGAAGATTTGCATGTACTTATCTTAGATGAAGTGCTGGTGCCGCAGGAGCGGTATCGCTTGGTGTCGTTAATTGTTCATTGCGAAACCGGAGAAACACCTTATGCGCATATCGTCATTGCCGAGGAAGATAAAGAATTACGCGCGGAATCTGAAGGAAGCGGTCCAGTCGATGCGACATTTCGTGCCATTGAAAAAATACTGGAAAGTGGGGCAGAATTGCAATTGTTTTCGGTGAACAATATTACCACCGGGACTGATTCTCAGGGTGAGGTAACCGTGCGTTTGCAAAAATCCGGGCGTATTGTTAATGGTCAAGGTGCAGATACCGATATTGTCTTGGCTTCCGCGAAAGCTTACCTTAGTGCGTTGAACAAACTGCATAGCAAGCTCGAGAGAGCGCATCCGCAAGTTTAGGTTTTGGTTGGCCACAGAGGGGACGCTAACAAGTCGGTACAAAATGAAAGAACGTAATTTTGTTTGTTGTTTATGCTTAGTGATGCTGTTGTCATTCAGTATTCAGGCCTATGGATTTCAATTCAAGGATGTCACTGGAAAAAACCATACCCTTTCGGACTACCAGGGGAAGTGGGTGTTGGTTAATTTTTGGGCAACGTGGTGCCCACCGTGTTTAAAGGAAATTCCCGATTTAATTTCACTTTACGAAAGTCGTAAGGATCTGATGGTAATTGGCGTTGCAATAGATGAAGCAGACCCAAATTTGGTACTGGAATTTGTCAAATCTATGTCAATTTCCTACCCCACGGTCATAGGTGATCGGGATATTGCGGCTCAAATTGACGATATTTCGCTATTACCCAGTACCTATTTATATGATCCTGCTGGTAATCCTGCAGCGCGCAAGCTGGGCTTAATTACTCGGGCGGAGATCGAAGAATTTATACAATCTAAATCAAAGGATGTTCACCCATAAGACAATGACAGTCTTAATGGCAAGATTTTGTCATGAGGGATAGGCCCATCGTTTTTGCCATGCATTGAAAACCAATTGCGGGTATTTGGCTTGGCCGAGGCTGCCGTTGTAACGGCCTAAGGCGCGGAAATAATTTCCCTTTTCCATATCTAGATAGTGTCGAAAAATCATGCAGCCATAACGTAAATTGACGCGTAGATGAAAAAGATTGTGATCATTGTTACCAATTGTCTCGACCCAAAATGGCATGATTTGCATATAGCCACGTGCCCCGGCATGTGAAATAGCGTATTTCTTAAAACCGCTTTCAACTTGAATAATGCTTAATATTAGCTGCGGATCTAGCCCCGCGCGGGTTGCCTCATAGTGAACTGTACTGAGAAAATCGTCACGTTCTTTCTGATTCGGCATGACTTTTTGTAAGCGTTCGCTCATGGCTGACAGCCATATTTTCCCGTTCGTTGTAGACAAGAGCCTTCGATGAGAAATTGCTTGGTCACTGATTAAAAATGGTGTGACTGTCGTTGTACTAGCAGTAAGGAGTATGTAATGTTGATTATTGGCCTGCGCGGTAGTGTAGCAGGCAAATAGTAAGGCGATTGCAATTAAGTGACGCATAACTTTGAAGTTACAAAAGATATAATTTCATGTAAAGGAACGGCTTGTGATTGCTCGTCTTGTCGACCTTGGTATTCAATCGTTGTATTTTTCAGGCCACGTTCACTCACAACAATGCGATGAGGAATACCAATTAATTCCATATCGGCAAACATTACACCGGGTCGTTCGTCACGGTCATCTAGCAAAACTTCAATATTGGCAGCTGTCAACTCGCTATATAATCTGTCCGTCTCTGTTTTCACCAATGTGCTTTTCTTCATGCCAATTGGAATAATAACAAGCTGAAAAGGCGCAATAGCCATTGGAAAAACAATGCCTTTTTCGTCATGGCTTTGCTCAATGGCCGCCGCCACAATTCGTGATACCCCTATGCCGTAACAGCCCATTTCTATTGCTTGTGTTTGGCCGGCATCATCCAGGTAGCATGCTTTCATGGTTTCAGAATATTTTGTGCGTAATTGAAAAATATGTCCTACTTCAATACCTCTGCAGATTTCCAGTTTGCCCTTGCCATCGGGAGAAGGGTCACCTGGAACTACATTACGAATATCGTAAATATGTTCAGGCAGTTTAATGTCTCGGTTAAAATTCACGCCGGTGAAATGAAAACCTTCTTCATTAGCACCGCATATAAAATTATTCATTTCGATAACAGCGTGGTCAGCAATTACCTGTGATTCCAAACCTAGCGGCCCAATATAGCCTGGCAGAGAGCCCGTATGTTTAATAATTTCTTCTTCACTCGCTAATTCAAAATCGGCTAAAAAAGGTATCTTTTTAACTTTCAGCTCATTTAATTGATGATCGCCTCGCAATAATAAAAGAAAAAATGTTTCATTTGCTGTCACTGCGATTGCTTTAACGGTATCTTCTAATGGATGGTTTAGGAAATTCGCAACTTCTAAGCAAGTTTTTTTGTTCGGCGTGGCAATTTTTTGCATGATGTCGTGAGGCGTATCGTGTGTTTTCTGGGGCGGCAAAGCTTCAGCAAGTTCAATATTAGCGGCGTAATCAGAATTAGGGCAAAATACAATTGCATCCTCACCTGAGTCTGCTAAAACGTGGAACTCGTGCGAATTACTACCGCCCATTGCGCCGGTGTCTGCCGTTACAGCACGAAAATTTAGCCCAAGGCGAGTAAAGATTTGCTGGTAGGTTTGGTGCATTACTTGGTAGGTTTGTTGTAGGCTGGCAAAATTCGCATGAAATGAATAAGCATCCTTCATGATGAATTCGCGTGCCCGCATAACACCAAACCGTGGACGGATTTCATCACGAAATTTAGTTTGAATTTGGTAAAAATTGACAGGTAGCTGGCGATAGCTTTCGATCTCTCGGCGTGCGATGTCAGTAATAACTTCTTCATGCGTTGGGCCAAAGCAAAAATCATGATCATGGCGATCTTTTATTTTTAACATTTGTGGACCAAAAACATCCCATCTTTCTGTTTCCTGCCATAGTTCGGCAGGGTGTATTGCTGGCATTAAAAGTTCAACTGCCCCACTTTTATCCATTTCTTCGCGAACTGTATTTTCGATTTTACGTAACACTTTCAAGCCCAATGGCATCCAGGTGTATAGTCCACTGCCAAGACGTTTAATGAGTCCTGCGCGCAACATTAGTTTGTGGCTGGTTAATTCTGCTTCAGTTGGGGCTTCTTTTAGTGTGGAAATGAAAAATTCCGAAACGCGCATAACTAGATTCCAATTTGATGATATTAATTAGGCGGCAATTTTACCTTGAAAGACTAAACCAAGTGTGGTTTAGTCTGCGAGTGGCTGGTTAAGAATCAACACTAAAAGAGAAAGTAAATGTAATCGGTAGTGTAAGTACGGCTTTTATTTGTTGATCACTTTCAATCTGAAGCAAAATATGAAAAAATCTAGACCATTTAATGGATCAAACGGGTAACCACATGATAGACCGTAATGGATATCGTCCCAATGTCGGTATAATCCTGCTTAATTCCAAAAACGAGGTTTTTTGGGGAAAACGTATAAAACAAAATGCCTGGCAGTTTCCTCAAGGCGGTATTAAGGCGGGAGAGAGTCCTAAACAGGCCATGTACCGTGAATTAACCGAGGAGACTGGGCTTCTCTCAAACCATGTTGAGATTGTGGGGCGGACAAAGGACTGGTTGCGTTATGAAGTGCCGGATCGTTGGATTAGACGTGAATGGCGGGGAAATTACAAAGGACAAAAGCAGATTTGGTATCTGCTGCGTTTAATTGGAAGGGATAGTGATGTTTCTTTGCGTACTAGCGCAAATCCGGAATTTGATGCTTGGCGATGGAATCAATATTGGGTCGAGCTGGAATCAGTTGTTGAATTCAAACGCAAGGTTTATCAGCAGGCGCTTACAGAATTATCGAGATTACTTAATATGCCTCGTAGTAATGTCCATGGCCATGGTTCGCATGATGGTTTGGTGGCAAAGAAGATCACTGAAACGTAAGCCAGAAGGAATAAATTAATTCGGCAAGTTAGAACTGATTTTTTTGGTTTAATATAATGTCGGCTTATTATAGTAGTAGCCTGGAAGGCTAATTGTTATTTAAAATACTACTACTTTATCTTAAAGCTTTTAATCCTGAAAACTGCGATGTTTTAATATTGCTTGTAGATAAGATAATTAAATTTTTTTTAGATTCTTGTAAGATCTCCGTTTCGGAGATGTTTGTCAGGCGTAACCGGCTGCGCCATTACAGCCGTATTTTTAAGGGAAATTACCTATGATGATACGTAGACTGGCTGTGTCGTTGTTATCAATTGGCGCTATTGTCGCTTCGATCAATGTTACAGCATCAGCCAATGAGCCTATACAGCCAATTAAAGCTGTCAACCCAGAAAACCCGGAGCTGGTGGAATTGGGGAAAATGTTATTTTTTGATCCGCGCTTGTCTAAATCAGGTTTTATATCTTGTAATTCATGCCATAATTTAAGCATGGGTGGGACTGATAACATCCCGACTTCAATTGGCCATGCATGGCAGCAGGGACCAATTAATGCGCCGACCGTGTTAAACGCCAGTATGAACCTGGCGCAATTCTGGGATGGTCGCGCTGCTGATCTTAAGGCGCAGGCAGGTGGCCCGATTGCGAATCCAGGTGAAATGGCTTCCACGCATGAGTTAGCGGTAGAAATTTTAAATTCTATTCCACAATACCGAGCATATTTTGAGAAAGCCTTTGGATCTGATAAAGTTGATATAGATCGCGTGACGACTGCTATTGCAGCGTTTGAGGAAACGCTTGTAACGCCGGGTTCTCGCTTCGATAAATGGCTAGAAGGAGATAAAAAGGCACTTAATAAGCAAGAGCAGGAGGGGTATAAATTATTCAAAAGCAGTGGTTGTTCGGGGTGTCATAATGGACCGGCTGTTGGTGGCGCACTTTATCAAAAATTCGGTGTTTATAAACCGTATAAAACAAAAAGTAAGATAGAAGGTAGGAAAGCGGTGACAGGTAAGGATGCTGATTTACATGTTTTCAAAGTACCAACTTTACGTAATATTGAGTTGACCTATCCTTACTTCCATGATGGTGCCGTTTGGACATTAGAAGAAGCGGTTGATACAATGGGCAAGTTACAGTTAGAGCGTGACTTCAATAAGAAAGAAATTGCGAGTATTGTTGCTTTCTTGAAAACCTTAACTGGCGAGCAGCCTGATATCAAACTGCCAATTATGCCAGCCTCAACCAATAAAACACCGCACCCTCAGCCTTTTTAAATTAAAAAATAACACTTAACAATTTCCGTTTTTAGTATATTTTTTCAATTTAAGCGGAATTAATCGGCCATGACCCAAGCTGTGTAATTGCAGCTTGGGGAATTTTTATGCGACGATAGTGTCAGTTTTTTAGTGTATTATTGCAAGTTGCCTTTTGGTTTTTGGGGGGGTGTAAAAATACTTATTTTGCAAGTGTAAATGAACATCTCAGATGCCATATGGCTTATTAATTGGCTAGCTAAATGAAACTTTCCCGGAAACATATCTAAAAATAATTTTTTATTGCCAACATTGATAATGTGGTTTAACGTTTAAAAAGAGCGTAAAGTTTCTCTTCCAATAATTAAAATAGGGAGTCACTCATGGGTACCAAAGGGCAATTATTGCAAGATCCATTTCTAAATGCACTTCGAAAGGAGCATATTCAGGTTTCGATCTATTTGGTCAACGGCATTAAACTCCAGGGATATATTGAATCATTTGATCAATATGTCGTGCTACTGAAAAATTCAGTTACGCAAATGGTATATAAACACGCAATTTCCACTGTGGTTCCTGCAAGAGCAGTTACGATTCCAATCGAAACATCTGACAAACTTGATGCCTGATTATTCCACTAAGGTTGTTGTCAATCACACAAATACTGCGGTTCTGGTTAGTCTGGACTTTGGTCTGGGCATGCATGAAGAACGTGTTGAAGAATTACAGCAACTTGTCATTAGTGATAAGATAGCAGTCGGTGCAGTAGTGACAGGAAAATGCATCCGACCCAATCCTGCCACATTTGTTGGCAGTGGCAAGGTGGATGAAATTCAACTGGCGTGTGAGCAGTGCGATGCTTCGCTGGTCATTTTTAACCATGAGCTATCTCCTGGCCAGCAGCGTAATTTGTCGCAACGATTTCAATGCCAGGTAATAGACCGAACCAGTCTCATATTGGATATTTTTGCACAGCGTGCTAAGAGTCATGAAGGAAAGTTGCAGGTAGAGCTGGCGCAGCTTGAACATTTATCTACTCGGCTGGTGCGTGGCTGGACTCACCTAGAACGTCAAAAAGGTGGTATTGGATTGCGTGGTCCCGGTGAAACACAGTTAGAAACAGACCGGCGTCTGATTGGGAAACGAGTAAAATTATTGAAAAAAAGACTAGCTGCACTCCAGCGTCAACGTAAAGTGCAACGACGGTCTAGGCAGCGAACAAATATAATTTCTGTTTCCATTGTTGGTTATACCAATGCCGGTAAATCTACCTTGTTTAACAAATTGACCCGCGCGCAGTCATATGCCGCGGATCAATTATTTGCTACATTAGACACAACGACACGCAAATTATTTATTTCGGAGAAAGCTTCGGTCGTCGTTTCTGACACCGTTGGCTTTATTCGTGACTTGCCGCATACGCTTGTAGCGGCTTTTCGTGCGACTCTTGAAGAAACTATTCAAGCAGATATCTTGTTGCATGTCGTCGATGCAAGTAGTACCAATCGAGATGAACAGATTGAAGCAGTGAATGGCTTATTAAAAGAGATTAACGCGGATGCGATTCCACAAATTCTGGTGCTAAATAAAATTGACCTGGATAATCAACTGGCAGTTGCAGCAGAATATAAGCGTGATGAGTATGGTAGAATATCGCGGATCCGCACAAGTGCAAAAACAGGTGATGGGATGACGTTTATCAGGCTGGCGCTGGCTGAAGCAATAGCAAGGGACGTAAGGGAATTGTGTCAAGAATCTATGGTAGATGAAAAGGTAACAAGTGGCTGCACGACAGCTTATTTTTAACAAACAAAGCGGGAATAATTATGGGATTAAACGACCCTCAGTGGGGAAAAAAGAAGGGCCCTGATAGCCCACCTGATTTGGATGATGTTTTACGCAATGTAAACAAGAAAATCAGTGATATTTTTGGAAAAAAAGGTGGTGGTGGTAATGGCGGATCTCGCGACAGAGGCCCCAAGCAAGGCAGTGCGGGCGGTATAGCTTTATTGATCGTAATAATGCTGGTTGTATGGGTGGCCAGCGGGTTTTATATTGTTAGTGAAGGTCACCGTGGTGTGGTTTTAAGGTTTGGTCAATATGTTGCCACAACTCCTGCTGGTTTGCGCTGGCATTTTCCTTATCCCATAGAACAAGTCGAGCTAGTTAATGTGAGCCAGGTACGGACTGTTGAAATTGGCTATCGTAATAATGTCAGGAGCAAGGTTCTTAAGGAAGCACTCATGATTACTGACGATGAAAATATCGTTGATATCCAATTTGCTGTGCAATATATCCTAAATAATCCGGAGAACTACCTATTTAATAACCGTACGCCTGACGATGCTGTGCTGCAGGCAGCAGAAACGGCGATTCGAGAGATTATCGGTAAAAGTGAAATGGATTATGTGCTTTATGAGGGACGTGAAGATGTCGCAGCTGAAGCAACACAATTAATGCAGAGAATTCTGGATCGCTACGAAATAGGAATTTCGATCAGTAGGGTTACTATGCAGAATGCACAGCCGCCGGAACAAGTCCAGGCTGCATTTGATGATGCGGTGAAAGCAGGTCAGGATCGTGAGCGGCAGAAAAATGAAGGTGAGGCATATGCGAATGATGTGATCCCACGAGCCATAGGTAACGCCGCACGCTTGATTGAACAAGCTGAGGGACATAAAGAGCGTGTTATTGCACGTGCCGAGGGTGATGCCAGCCGATTTGAACAGATACTGGTTGAATACAGTAAAGCGCCAGATGTGACACGTGAACGTTTGTATCTGGATATGATGGAGGAAGTGCTTACGAATACCAGCAAAATAATGATCGACCAGGAAGGTGGAAATAATTTGTTATACCTACCGTTGGATAAGTTGGTACAAATGGGTGATCCTACTTACGCGGCACCACCGGTTTCTAATATGCAGCAACAACCATCAATGGTACAGGAAGCAAAGCCTGATACCGCCATACGTGGGCGCGAATCGTTTCGTGGCCGTGAACGGGAGGTAAGGTAATGAAAAGCATTTCATCAATATTAGCAGGAATAGTTGTCGTACTCGTATTGGTTGGGAGTCAGATTATCTATATTGTAGATGAGCGACAGCAAGCCCTGTTATTTCAATTGGGTGAAGTTGTTTCCGTGAAGACCGAACCTGGTTTATATTTTAAAATTCCTATCGCGCAAAATGTTCGTTATTTTGAAAAACGAATTCTGACTATGGATGCTGAAGAGCCAGAGCGTTTTATTACTTCTGAGAAAAAGAATGTGTTGGTGGATCTTTTTGTCAAATGGCGTATTGTTGATGTGACACAATATTTCATTAGTGTGCGTGGAGATGAAGCGTTAGCACAAACACGTTTGTCGCAGACCATTAACGCTAGCTTGCGTGACGAATTTGGTAATCGTACCGTGCATGATGTAATTTCTGGAGAGAGGGATCTCATTATGGAAATTATGCGTCAGAAAGCAGATGGTGATGCACGTAAAATTGGTGTTGAGGTAGTTGATGTACGTTTGAAACGTGTCGACTTGCCTCGTGAAGTTAGTGCCTCGGTTTATAGTCGGATGGAGGCAGAGCGAAAACGTGTGGCGAATGAATTGCGCTCAACCGGTGCGGCAGAATCAGAAAAGATTCGTGCGGATGCAGATCGGCAACGTGAGGTGATTATGGCGAAAGCTTATCGTGACGCTCAGAAAACGATGGGTGAAGGCGATAGCCAGGCCGCTGCAATTTATGCTTCGGCATTTGATCAAAACGCTGAGTTTTATTCTTTCTACCGTAGTATGGAAGCATATCGACAAACCTTTAAGGATAAAGGAGACCTGATGGTGCTTGATCCTACGTCGGACTTCTTTAAATATTTGAAGGAACCAGAAGCAAATTAAAATTTTACGCTTATTAAATTAATGAGGTTTGCCAAGTCTAGATAATTATTGAGGAAATAAATGTAACTTTCAGCTTGTCTTCAACGTTCGTTTCTCGGCGTTACAAAATGATCTTTTGCAGTGTAGGCTCACATTTTGTGCTATGGGCTGACGAATGTTGAGGCAAGCTAAACAGTTACTGCAATGACTGATGATGGTTCAAATTAACAATCTATCGC
>Ga0224496_10002719_pt1 | contig 10428 bp, 7 predicted proteins | sample SF_Jul11_sed_USG_2_FD_168127 | JGI IMG/M metagenome (GOLD analysis project Ga0224496, IMG submission 168127) | Sediment microbial communities from San Francisco Bay, California, United States - SF_Jul11_sed_USGS_8_1 | ecosystem: Environmental > Aquatic > Marine > Sediment | place: USA... | reverse complement strand
TCGCGTCCGGTGCTGCCGCGGCGGCGTGGGTCGCAGCGTCGGGTGCGAGCCTTGCGGGGCCGGAAGCGTGCGCGGCGAGGATCGCGCGCAGCTTGGCGAGGCTAGAGGAGGAGAGCCCCTGGAAATCGGCCGTGATCGCCAGCGTGCCGTCCGGCGCCGCTTCCGCGGGCATGACGCGCAATACGCGCGCCTTGATCGAGAAGGCTTTGCCTTGCGCGAGCTCGCTGGGGAAATAGAGCTTCATGCGCTGGCTCTGCGCGACGGACTGGGTCGTGAGCAGGCGACATCCGCCCAGCGAGAGATCGGCCAGAAGCGCCGGTCGCTGGCGCAATCGCGCGCGGAAGCGGATCGGCGCTCCGATCGAAACACGCGCGGTGGCCCGCCTTTCCGGGCCCCGGTAGAGCGCGTGGAGCAGCAGCGCGCGCAGGGCGGCGGGGTGCACCGGGCGGCGGACCATGAGCTGGATTCCGGCGCGGCGCAGGGAGTTGCGCAGGGTTCGCGAATCTTGTTCGCAGATGGCGATCTGCGTGTTGGACGCGGCGAGCATCTGGGGGGGCAGGGCGAGCATCTTGCGCGGCGTCGCCACGATGAGGCTGAAGGGTAGGTCGCCCTCGTGGCTTCGGGTCGAGCCGCGCCACTCGACGAAGGGCGCGTCCAGTGCACCGAACAGCTCGCTGAGATCGCGGAGCTCGCCGTCGTGAACCAGCAGGCTGATCGGCGTGTCTTGGTGTGTCATCGCATACCGGAGGATCCAGGGCCAGTGGAGTGGATCGGCTCGTTGGGCACGTGTCTGAAGCGCGGTTGCGGCGCGCGGATGCACGGCCGTTGCGCATGCGTGATTCGCACCCGATCTCGTCCGGATGGAGCGCGAGTTGCGCACGCAGCGGGCGCCTGCTCCGGGCCCGGGCTCAGTGCCCCTTGCGCGGATGAACCGAGCTGCACGCCACCCAGCGCTCTTGCACGAGCATGGCACGGTCGCGCACCGCGACCTTGCAGCGCTGCTGATCCGCAGAGACCTCGAGCAGCATGGCCTTTCCGGACCAGAAGTCGCCCGCCCACAAGTCGACGTAGACCGGCGTGCCCTGCTTGGGCAGCAGGCAGCCGCTGGCCAACAGGCAGGAGGCGAGAGCTGCGAGCACGCGGATGCGGCGCATGGCTTCTTGTCGGTAGCGGGTGCCGCGATCTGAAGGGTGGCAGCGCGCGCGGCGCAGCGGCTCGATTCGGCTCGAAACTACAGAATGATAACCGTCTAATTTACAGACAGTTATAGCCAGGATCTCAGGCAGTGCTTGCATGCAGGAGCGCTGGGCATCGGGCACCCGCGAAGCGCGCCCCGGCCTCCGGAGCTGGGCGCCGCCGCCGGGCCCGTTCCGCTGCGCGGCGCCTCGGCTGGACGCCGGCGCCCGCGCGCTGGCGCGGCGCGGCGGACCTGCCAAACTGGCGGCGAGGAGACCCCGCGCCGTGTTCGGCTTCCGGCAGAGATCGCTGCACGCGTGGCCGCGGCGGCTCCAGACCTGGTGGTTCAACCGCTTCAGCAATTACGCGCCGCGGACCCAACGCGTCTACCGCGTCACCCTCAACGGTCGGCACTACAAGCGCGTGGTGCTCCCGGACAGCTACCAGGCGCAACGCGTGGCGGCGAGTCTTGCCGAGTTCGCCGCCGACCGCATCTACCCCCGCGTGATCTTCGCGCGCGAGCGCGAGCTCTGGGTCGAGTACGTGGAAGGCCGCGCGATTCGGAGCGTGGATGTGCACCTGGTCGGGCAGATGGCCCGGCTGCTGGCGCGAATCAACCAGCGCAAGGCGCGACGAGTGCCCACGGCCGAGACGCCGTTCCTCGGCGCCTTGCAGATCGACCTGTGCTTCCTGCGCGACGTGGGAGTGCTCGACGCGGGTGTGCACCGCGCGCTCGAAGAGCGCACGCAGCAGATCGCGCCCGCGGCGCTGTGGGTCGGCTACGACTGCACGGACGCGATCCTCAAGAACTTCGTGCTCGACCGGGACGGGCGACTGGTCGGTGTGGATGTCGAGAGTCTGGGCGTCGATCAGCTGATCGGCAGCGGCGCAGCGAAGGCGTGCACGCGCTGGCTGGGCGCGCATCGGGACAGCTTCCTCGCGCGCATGCGCGCGGCCGGCGCGCCCGATTTCCAGGCCTACCTGCCCTTCGTGGAGCTCTGCTTCCTGGCCTTCTGGACGAAGGCGTCCTTGCTCGAGGGCAAGCACCGCTACGTCGACGCCGCGCTCTTCGAGCGCTTCTCGCGGGACTGATCGGTGACAGCGCCGCGCCACGTGGCGCTCTTCATTCGCTCTCTGGGCGGTGGGGGCGGGGCCGAGCGCATGATGGTGCATTTCGCCGCCGCCATCGCCGAGCGCGGCCATCGCGTCGATCTCGTGCTCGGTCGCGGTGCGGGGCACTTCCTCGACGCGATCCCGCGCACGGTACGCTGCGTCGATCTGCGCGGCTACACGCCGCTCGGGGTGCTGCCGGCGGCGTTGCGCGACCCGCACACCGCGCGCCGGCTCGCGCCGGCGCTGCTGAGCGCGAGTCCGCCGTGGGTGCTCGGCCGCGTGCCGGCGCTCGTGCGCTACCTGCGTCGCGAGCGGCCCGAGGCCATGTTCTCCGCGCTCAACTACTCGAATCTGGCGGCGCTCTGGGCGCGGCGCCTCGCCGGCGTTCCGCTGCGTCTGGTGGTGAGCGAGCGCAACACGCTGTCGATGCAGGCGCAGCACGATCGCCGCCGTCGGGAGCGCGCGCTCCCCGCCCTCGTGCGCCACTTCTATCCCTGGGCGGATGCGGTTGCCGCGGTCTCTGCGGGTGTCGCGGACGATCTGGCCGAGGTCGCCGGCATTCCACGCGAGCGCATCCACGTGCTCTACAACCCCGTCGTCACCCCGGAGCTGGGCGTGCAGGCGCGCGCGCCGCTGGCCTGCGCGTGGTTTGCGCCCGGTGCGCCTCCGGTGGTGCTCGGCGTGGGCAAGCTCAAGCCGCAGAAGGATTTCGCCACGCTGCTCCGCGCCTTCGCGCGGCTGCGCGCGGGGCGGCCTGCGCGTCTGGTGATCCTGGGTCAGGGACCGGAGCGGCGGCGCCTGCTGCGCCTCGCCCACGAACTCGGCATCGCCCGCGATTTCGCGCTGCCGGGCTTCGTGCCCAATCCCTTCGCCTACATGGCGCGCGCGGCGGTCTTTGCGCTCGCTTCGGCCTGGGAGGGGCTGCCCGGCGTGCTGATCCAGGCCATGGCCTGCGGCTGTCCGGTGGTGAGTACCGACTGCCCGAGCGGCCCCGCCGAGATCCTCGAAGGCGGGAAGCACGGCCCCCTCGTGCCCCCGGGCGACAGCGAGGCGCTGGCGCACGCCCTGGCGCGTGTGCTGGACGCGCCGCCGGATGCGGCCGCGCTGCGCGCCCGAGCCGACGCCTTCTCGTCGGATCGCGTCACGGCTGCCGCGCTGGATCTGCTCCTCGGAGGCGGGTCGGACGGCGGCGCGCGCGCCGGGCCGTCCCAGGCGGACGGCGCTCGCCGCGCAGGCTAGCGGCCGCGGCGCGCACCCGCGGCCACGCTACGCTCGCCCCGTGTGCGGGCTCTGCGGATTCCTCGAGGTGACGCCGCGCTCGAGTGCCGCCGAGCTCGGCGCGGTGGTGCGCCGCATGGCCGACACGCTCGCGCACCGCGGCCCAGACGGCTCGGGCACGTGGACCGACGCCGCGAACGGGGTCGCGCTCGGACACCGCCGGCTCGCGGTGCTCGATCTCTCGCCGGAGGGCGCGCAGCCGATGCGCTCCGCGTGCGGCCGGATCGCGCTCGTCTACAACGGCGAGATCTACAATCACCGCGAGCTGCGCAAAGAGCTCGAGGCGTCGGGTCACGCGTTCCGGGGCCACTCCGATACCGAGGTGCTCGCGGAGGCCATCAGCCGTTGGGGCGTCGCGGGGGCCGTCGAGCGCGCGCAGGGCATGTTCGCCTTCGCGGCCTGGGACGCGCGCGCGCGGCGCCTCACGCTGGCGCGCGATCGCCTCGGCAAGAAGCCGCTCTACTACGGCCGCTGCGGCGGGCATTTCCTCTTCGCCTCCGAGCTCAAGGCGCTGCGCGCCCATCCGGCCTTCCGCGCCGAGCTGAATCGCGACGCGCTCGCTTTCTTCGTGCGCTTCTCGTACGTGCCCGCGCCGCATTCGATCTATGCAGGAGTGCACAAGCTTCCCGCCGGATCGCTGCTGACGCTGGATTCGCGCGGGGAGCCGGCGGACGGCGGATTGCGCTCGTTCTGGTCGGTGCGCCGCGTGGTGGAGAGCGGCGCGGCGGATCCCTTCCGGGGCTCGGCGGCGGAGGCCGCCGACGCGCTCGAAGCGCTGCTGCGCGACGCGGTCGAGCGCCGCATGATCGCCGACGTTCCCCTGGGCGGCCTGCTCTCCGGAGGCGTCGACTCGTCGACGGTGGTGGCCTTGATGCAGGCGTGCAGCGCGCGGCCCGTGCGAACCTTCAGCATCGGCTTCCGGGAGTCGGGTCACGATGAAGCGCCGCACGCGCGCCGGGTCGCGGCGCATCTGGGCACGGATCACCGCGAGCTGACCGTCACGCCGCGCGACGCGCTGGGCGTGATTCCCCGCCTGCCCGAGCTCTACGACGAGCCCTTCGCCGACGTGTCGCAGATCCCGACCTTTCTCTTGGCGCGGCTGGCGCGCAGCGACGTCACCGTGGCGTTGTCCGGGGACGGAGGGGACGAGTCTTTCGCCGGGTATCCGCGCTACTTCCGCTGCCTCCGACGCTGGCGCTGGCTGTCTCGCATTCCCCAGCGCGCGCGACGCGGCCTGGCAGCGGCGCTCGCCGCGGGCGCACCGGTGCGCCTCGAGAAGCTCGCCGATGTCCTGACTGCAACGGGCCTCGAAGAGCTATTCCTGCGCATGAACGCGCGCTGCCCGGCGTCGCTGGCGCTGGTGCCCGGCGGCGCACCCCCCCGCACGGTTCTCGATGATCCGGAACGCTGGCCGCGCGTCGCAGATCCGCTGCAGTGGATGGGAGCCGTCGATCTGGACGGACGGCTGCGCGAATCGATTCTCGTCAAGGTGGACCGCGCCAGCATGGGCGTGGCGCTCGAAGTGCGCTGCCCTCTGCTCGATGCGCGCGTGGTCGAGTTCGCGGCCCATCTCCCGATGGCGCTGAAGGTCCGGCACGGCCGTGGCAAGTGGCTGCTGCGTGAGGTGCTCGCGCGCCACGTGCCCGCGGCGCTGGTCGATCGCCCCAAGATGGGCTTCGGCGTGCCGATCGGCGCGTGGCTGCGCGGCCCGCTGCGCGAGTGGGCGGAGGCGCTGCTCGACGCGAAACGCCTGCGCGACGCCGGCCATCTCGATGCAGCGCTCGTGCGCTCGCTCTGGTCCCAACATCTGTCGGGTCGCCGCGACCGCCGCTTCCTGCTCTGGAATCTCCTGATGTTTCAGAGCTGGCTCGAGGCGTCGCAGCGAGTCGGGTCGCTTCGATCAGCGGCGCAGTGAGCGATACGCGGCGGCGTCGAAGGCATCCACCTGGATCACCTCGTCGCGCGCTTCGTCCGCCGCGCGCAGCGCGTCGAACTCCGCCTGCGTGAGAAGGTCCGCCGCCAGCGCCGCGCGCGCGAGCTGGTCGCCGGGTGCCCGGTCGATGCGGCCCTCGCGCACGGCCGCGCGCAGCTTCGCTTCGACGCGCAGCGCCTCGCTGGCCTTGGTGAGCGCGGCTTCGAGACGCCCGAGCCCGAGCTCGCCGGCGGCAGGCAGGAAGATTCCCTGCGTCAGGCGCTCGCGGGCGCCGGCGTCGTCGAGCAGCGTGCGCGCCACCTCGTGCTGCAGCGCATCGTCGGGTCCCCGCTCGCGACGGCCCAGCGGAAAGACGATGGGGCGCAGCGCCAGCGCGACCGGGCGATTCGGAAGGTTGCGCAGCACGCCGTCGAGGGCGATGTCGATCTTCTCCAGGGCGTGCTCGCATCCCCAGGTGGCGAAGGGGCGGTCGGCGTCGATCTCGCCCCGATCGTGAAAACGCTTGAGCGTTGCCGAGGCGAGATACATCCACGCCAGCGCATCGGCCAGGCGCCCCGTGATCATCTCCTTGCGCTTGAGGCGGCTGCCCAGCGTCGCCATGCACGCCTCGGAGACGAGCGCGAATGCGGCGCTGGCGCGCGAGAGCCGCTGGAAGTATCGGCGCGTGCTCGAGCGCGGGCAGCGCCTCTCCAGGCGCCCCCGGGAGAGCCCGAGCAGCGCGGCGCGCGCCGCCGCGCTGGACACGTGACCCACGTGGGCGAAGAACGCGCGGTCGAAGCGCTCGAGGTCATTGGCTTCGGCCGCGCGGATCTCTTCGAGCGCGTGGGGGTGGCAGCGGATCGCACCCTGGCCGTAGATGATCATCGAGCGCGTCAGGATGTTTGCGCCCTCCACGGTGATGCCGATGGGCGCCGCGTCGTAGGCTCGGCCGAGCACGTTGCGCGGGCCGCGCTGGATGGCCGCGCCGGCGCGGATGTCCATCGCATCGTTGATCACGTCGCGCATCGCTTCGGTCAGATACGCCTTGGCGATCGCCGAGAGCACGGCCGGCTTCTCGCCGGCATCCACCGCCGCGGCGGTGAGCCAGCGCGTGGCGTCCATCAGGTAGGTCGTGCCGGCGATGCGCGCGAGCGGCTCTTCCACGCCTTCGAAGCGGCCGATCGGCGTGTCGAACTGCTCTCGCACCATGGCGTAGGCGCTCACCACGCGCGCGGCGAGCTTGGCACCGCCCACGGACTGGGAGGGCAGCGAAATCGAGCGCCCGGCCGCCAGGCTCTCCATCAACATGCGCCAGCCCTGGCCGGCTCCTTCGCGCCCGCCGATGATGAAGTCGAGGGGCGCGAAGACGCCCCGACCTTCCACCGGTCCGTTGTGGAACGGGATGCCCATCGGATCGTGGCGATCACCGAGGCGAATGCCCGGCAGATCGGCAGGGATCAGCGCGCAGGTGATGCCCAGGTCTTCGGCGCCCCCGAGCAATCCGTCGGGATCGCGCAGCCGGAAGGCGAGGCCGATGAGCGTGGCCACCGGGGCCAGCGTGATGTAGCGCTTGCGCCAGTCGAGGCGCATGCCCAGCACGTCCTCGCCCTCGTACTCGCCGCGACACACGATGCCGACGCTCTCCGTCGCCGCGGCGTCGCTTCCGGCCTCCGGTCCGGTGAGTGCGAAGCACGGAACTTCTTCGCCGCGCGCCAGGCGCGGCAGATAGTGCGCGCGCTGTTCGTCCGTGCCGTAGTGCAGCAGGAGCTCCGCGGGCCCGAGGGAATTCGGAACCATGGTGGTGACCGCAGCGGTGACGCTGCGGCTGGCGAGCTTCTGCACCACGGCAGAATGCGCCTGCGCGGAGAATCCGAGCCCCCCGGACGATTCGGGGATGATCATCCCGAAGAAGCGCTGCGCGCGCAGAAACGCCCAGGCCTCCTCCGGCAGGTCGCCCTCCTGGGAGATCTGCCACTCGTTGAGCATCGCGCACAGTTGCTCGACGGGGCCGTCCAGGAACTCCTGCTCCGCGGCATTCATTTCCCGGGGTCGGAAGTTGAGCAACGCCTCCCAGTCGGGAGCACCCGAGAAGAGATCGGCGTCCCACCAGACGCTGCCCGCCTCGAGCGCGATCCGCTCCGTCTCGCCAAGTCGGGGCAGGAAACGGCGGATCAGGGGCATCAGGCGCGCGGTCACCGCGTGGCGGCGCAGCTCGGGGCGCCCGAAGAGAACAGCCAGCCCCACGAAGAGCGCGACCGCGACGAGCCACAGCAGCCAGACGTCCGGCCCGGAGAAGGTCCAGCCGGCGAGCCACAGCGCGCCGCCGACGACCCAGGCTTGGAACGCACGGCGCTGGAAGAGGAGCGCGAGGCTGACGGTAAGAGAAATTGCGATCCAGACGGCCATGCTGGTGGGTTCCTCCCGTGGGGCTGGGTTCTCTCCCGGCCGGGGCGCCCGGCGCGCCCCGCGCGGCCGGGACGACGCGCAGCCCGGCGCGCGCGTGCCGCTACGGCAGCTCGGATCCAGCCGGACAGTGTGGCGTACTCGCGGGCGAAGGCACAGCGGGCCTTCCAGGCACGCGGAGAGGCGCTGTCCGCGGCCGGCGCGAGCGCGCAGCCCGCGCGCGATCGTGGTAGGCTCGCCGTCCACGGGCGGGTCGGAGCGGGGCGCTCGCCGCGCTGGACGCGAAGCTCGAAGCCGGAGGGGTCGGATGCGGCCCGAGGACCGTGCCCCGCCGATCGCGGGTCTCGATCGGACCTTGATCGGGCCGGTCGGGGCGCCGATGAAAGCGTGACGCGCGCCGTCTCGCAGCGACAGCCCGTGCAACGGCAATCGGTTGGGAGGACAGCATGACGCGAAACGGCAGTCGGTTGATGCGCAAGAGCATCGCGGTCTTCAGCTGCGCGCTCGCGATCCTGGTGATGGCAGCCCCGATCGCGGCGGACGAATACGATCCCCAGGACGCCGGCCACCCGCTGCGGATTCTGGCGTACGGTCTGCATCCGGTGGGGGTGATGCTCGATCTGCTGATCTTCCGGCCCGCGCATTGGATCGGCAGCTACAAGCCGATCGCGCTCTTCTTCGGGCACGAGCCCTATACGCGCTGATTCGCAAGACAGTTCGTCATTGTCCCCGCGGCTCCCTGCCGGTATGTTTATTGCATAGCGCGACACGTTCGGGGAAGCGGGTGCAATCGGTGCTGTCGAAATCGTGGCTGCTGGTGCTCGGGATGCTGCTCTGGCTTCCCGGCGCGAACGCCGCGCGCGCGCTGGAAGACGCATCCGTGCTGCGGATCACGGGCATGACCTTCGTCGGCAGCCGCGGATCGCTCCGCGAAGTCGTGCTGCGGGCCGATCGCGCCGTGTTCCGACCCCAGACGCGGATCGCCGATCTCTTCGAGGTGGATGCAGTCGTCACCGAGAACGGGGAGGGGCGCAGCTTCACGATGACCTGCGAGCGCGCCGAGCTGAACATCGACTCGAACGACTTCAGCGCCGAGGGAAACGTCCAGGGCGAGACGGGCGACGGACAGCGCTACTGGGCTCCCTGGGTCCGCTATGACCACGCCGAGGGCGTGCTGTTCACCGATGCGCCGGTTCGCATGCTGGACACGACCGGCAGCTTCCGCGGAGATGGGTTTCGCTACCACGTCCGCGAGCGGCGCTTCCGGTTGCTCGGAAACGTCCGCGTGGAGCAGGCTCCGTGATCCGCAGCCCGTGCGTGACCGCGTGGCTTCTGTGCGGGCTGCTCGCGATCCCGCTGCGCGCTCCGGCAGCCGAGCCGGACGCGTCGCCGCGACCGGACGCAGCGCTGGCGATCGGCGTGGCGCCGTTCCAGCTGGCTGGCTCGGCTGCCGAGGGGGTGGCGGACATTGCCGCGCATCTCGCGGAGGCGATCCGAGCGCTCGATGTGGCGCGCGTGGTCGGCCCCGCGGATCTCGCTGGGCTCGACTCTGCGGAATCGGAAGCGGAAGCGGATCGCGCGCGCAGGCTGGCGGAGGCTGCGCGGCTGGACGCCGTGGTGATCGGGCGGGTGACGCAGCTGGGCAGCAGCCTGAGTCTCGACGTGCGGCTGCGCTCCGGCCGTTCGGGCGCCGTGGCAGGCACCTATGTCGCCGAGGCGTCGCAGCTCGATGCGCTGCAACCCGTCGTGGCGCGTCTGGCCGAGCAGGTCGTGAACGGCGCCCGCAGCCTGGCGGAGCGCGAACCTGCAGCCGCTGCGCGCGCGTCGGCGCCGAGCGCTGCGACGCCCGCCGCACCTGCGCCGAGCGCCGGCGCACCTGCGGCGGCGCCGACGCCCTTCGGGTTCGGCGGGCTCGACGGCGGCGAGCCGCTCTCGATTCGCTCGGATGAGCTCGAGGCCACGGACCAGGGCGGGGCGCGCACCCTGGTGTTCCGTCACAACGTCGAGGTGCGCCGCGGGGATCTGCGGCTGCGCACCGAGCAGCTCGAAGCCTTCTATCCCGCCGGCGCCAAGGAGCCGCGCGAGCTCTCGGCGCAGGGCGGGGTCACGGTCACCCAGGGCAGCCGCGCGGCGCGCTGCGAGCGGGCCAGCTTCGAGCAGGCGGCGCAGCGCATCGTCTGCCAAGGGAACGCCGAGCTGCGCGACGGCGGCGACCGGATCCGGGGCGATCGGATCGTCTTCGCGCTGCAGGAGCGGCGGGTATCGGTGGAAGGAGACGTGCAGCTCCATCTCGAGCCGCGTCCGACGGACGCGGCCGCTGAAGCGGCGGAGCCGAGCGACGCGTTGGAGCTGGCGGCGCCGGCTGCCGACGCGCCCCTCGCCATCCGCGCGGATCGACTCGAGGCGTTCGACCGGGACGGGCAGCGAGAGATCCTCCTCGAGGGCAGCGTCGCCGTCGTGCGCTCGGACGTCACGCTGCGCTCCGATCGACTCGAGGCGCTGTATCCCGACCAGGCGCACCAGCCCGAGCAGCTCGTCGCGACCGG
>Ga0224496_10002718_pt1 | contig 10429 bp, 9 predicted proteins | sample SF_Jul11_sed_USG_2_FD_168127 | JGI IMG/M metagenome (GOLD analysis project Ga0224496, IMG submission 168127) | Sediment microbial communities from San Francisco Bay, California, United States - SF_Jul11_sed_USGS_8_1 | ecosystem: Environmental > Aquatic > Marine > Sediment | place: USA... | reverse complement strand
ACGCTCTTCCGATCTGGTCGCGCGGTTTTCCTTGGTACCTTCGACCTGCATGAGCTGCAGGTAGTCCACAACAACCAGGTCCAGCCCGTGCTCGCGCTGCAACCGCCGCGAGCGGGCTCGAATTTCTGTCGGCGACAGACCGGGTGTGTCGTCGATGTGAATAGGCGCCTCGGACATGAGCTGCACAGCCGTGTTGATACGCGACCAGTCCTCGTCGGGGAAATTTCCCGTACGCAGATGCGTCTGGTCGACTCGACCGAGCGACGAGATCATGCGGAACGCGAGTTGTTGTGAGGGCATTTCCATCGAGAATATCGCCGTACTCTTTTTCGAGCCTATCGCCGCATTCTCAGCAATGTTGATGGCCAGGGTCGTTTTGCCCATCGACGGGCGTCCCGCGATGATGACGAGATCCCCGCCCTGCAGGCCGGCCGTCAACTTGTCGAATTCGTTGTACCCGGTCGAGATACCCGTGATACTGCCATCAGACTGATGCAGTTCGTCAATGCGATCCACAGTCTCCGGAAGAATGTCCTTGAGTGCCTTGAATCCCTTGCGCCCGCGACTACCCTTCTCTGCAATCTCGAAGACCATGCGCTCGGCATCGTCTAGAACCTGGGCTGCCGACCGGCCGTCCGTTGCAAATGCACTGCCGCTGATCTCGTTCCCTGCGTTGATCAGGGCCCGCAACATCGACCGTTCCCTCAGTATCTTCGCGTAAGCGCGGGCGTTGGCTGCGCCGGCCGTCTCATTGGCCAGCATGGCGAGATATTCGAGCCCACCCGCCTGATCCAGCTCACCGCGATTATCGAGGTGTTCCGATACCGTGACGACGTCGCAGGGGCTGCCATCCTCAATAAGCTTGGCAATGGCTTTGAAAATAAGGCGATGATCTTTGCGGTACAAGTCGTCAGCGGACACGACATCCGCGACCTTGTCCCAGGCCTGGGCGTTGAGCATCAGGCCACCGATAAGAGCCTGCTCCGCTTCAATGGAGTTAGGCGGCACCTTGAGGCGCTGCTCGGCGCCCCCACCTGCATAGCCGTCGTCCAGAGCTCGGACCATTTATCGGTATCCCCTGCCAGAAAAGTCCCTGGCTAAAAGGTAACACAGCCGACGGCGCGCCGCCGGCCGCAAATTCTGGCTACTCTTCGCCGACAACCTTGACGAGCACTTCGGCTTTGACGTCCGTGTGCAGGTGCACACCGATCGTGTACTCGCCAAGCTCCTGGACCGGACCGTCCGGCATCCGAATCTCGGAGCGCTCGACGTCGACCTGCACGGCGGACAATGCCTCGACGATATCGATAGGGCCTACCGAGCCAAACAATTTGCCTTCCGAACCGGCATTGGCGTGAATGACGACCTCCAGGCCTTCGAACGCCCTGGACCGATCTTTGGCCTTCGCCAGCTCTTCGGCCGCGGCTTTCTCAAGCTCGGCGCGGCGGGCTTCGATTGCCTTCATGTTCTCAGGTGTCGCCAGGGCGGCTTTGCCCTGCGGCAGCAGGTAGTTGCGACCATAACCGGGCTTGACCTTGACGAGGTCGCCAATGCCACCGAGGTTTTCAACGCTTTCCAACAATATAACGTTCATATTTCGAACCTTTATGCTTTTTTCATCCGACGCCGAAAACCAAACCAGGCGTCCATGTAACCAACAACTGCCAGCGCCGTAATCATCAAGACCTGCAACAGCGGCACCAACACATAAACTGCAACAACGGCGCCCGGCGGAATCAGCTTTTCTGCGTGCATGAAGTGCACGAGCGCCAATCCCTGTATCCAGAACGTCACGAACATGACAAACGCAACGTTTTGTAGCCAGGTCGCGCCGACTACGACCGCCAGCAATGACACCAGCGCCATAGTGAACGCGATAACACGCCCAAAACTCAAATCGCGAAACCAGCCGTAGTCACTGGTTTCGATGGGCAGCTTTTTATACAGCCCGTATCCGAACAGCAAACCCGCGACGTACAACATCCAGAACGCGAGCGTCGCCGATACTGTCATCACTTCGGCATTGAGCAGCTCTTCATTCAACGCCAGGCCACTCTGCCTTGCTACTTCCGCCATCAGGTCCAGATACGGCTGCCAAAAGGCCACCGGATCCGCGATGACGACGTAAAACCCAATCATCGCCGCAACGGCAACGATGACGGACACCTGTACCGTCAGCGTCAGCGACCGCGTGCTCAGGAGAACTACGGCCAGTAACACAACGGGCACCCAGGTGCCTGCTATCAGCATCACGGCCGAAGCCATCGACGCGCCGAACAGGAGCGACGCCGTCAACACCGCTGCCCCTGCAACCAGGGCTTCAATCACGGCCTGGCGTGTACCTTGTGCCAGGACCAGCAGCACCATGACGACGCCGCTGGTAAGCTGCGGCGCTGGCAGTAACAGCGTTACGGCCAGCGCCAGTATGGCGTTCTGCGGCCTGGCAACAAGCCACGTCGCGAGTGCCGCCACTTGTATATACGTCCGGCGGCTTCTAGTGCCGGTCGGTGTATGGCAGCAGCGCGAGATAGCGAGCGCGCTTGACCGCCGCTGCCAGCTGGCGCTGGTAGTGGGACTTCGTGCCCGTTATACGGCTCGGCACGATCTTGCCTGTCTCGGTAACGTAGGCCTTGAGCAGGTTGAGATCCTTGTAGTCGATCTCCTTGATGCCCTCGGCAGTAAAACGGCAATACTTACGCCTGCGTGAATATCGGCTCATGTCTGGTCTCCTCAGGCGCTGCGTGCTTCAGCGGATTCGTCCGAATCCTCAGCCGCGGTTTCAGTTTCAGCGGCTTCGGCATCGTCAGCCGCAGCTGCGTCGATCTTGTCTTCGGCAACAGCGTCGTCGGCCGGAGCCTCTTCTGCAGCCTTCTCTTCGGCTTCTTCAGCCTGCCGCGCTTGCTCCTGCTCGGCACGCTGCGCGGCCTCGGCGGCGGCCTTGGCGTCACGACGCTGCTGGGCTTCCTTTTCCTTGGCCTTCTCTTCGGCCACGGCAACAGCCATCGGCGATGCTTCCGTAACCGCTTCGTCGCGGGCAAGAACCATGTGGCGCAAGACCGCGTCGTTGAACTTGAAGGCGGTCTTGATCTCGGCGATCACATTGAACGGACACTCAACATTGAGCAGCGCATAGTGTGCCTTGTGGATTTTGTGGATCGGGTGCGCGAGCTGGCGGCGGCCCCAATCTTCCGAACGGTGAATCTTGCCGCCGGCTTCGGTAACCATGCCCTGGTATTTTTCGACCATGGCAGGAACCTGTTCGCTCTGGTCCGGATGGACCAGAAACACGATTTCGTAGTGTCTCATTGTCTTCCCTTATGGATGAAATCGCCTGGGTTATTCCAGGGATTACAGCTGCCCGGCTATCCGGTGCAGCAAGGTTATTCCCGGCCAGATGGACGGGGACGCGAATCCTACCGAAGGTCCTGCCCCATTACAAGGATCGCTGCCGGGCGATTTCATACAGGCAGATACCCGTAGCCACGGAAACGTTCAGGCTGGAGACGACACCCTGCATGGGCAGGCTGACGAGCGTGTCACAGCGGCTGGCGATGCCCTTGCCGAGTCCGGTGTGCTCACGGCCCATAACCAGTGCCACGGAGCCACTCAAATCGGCCTCATAGAGGCTGGAATCGGCTTTGTCGCTGGTGCCGACGCGACGTACGCCATAGTCGCCAAGCCAGGCCAGCACCTTGCCGACGTTGCCGACCGGCACGAAGGGCAGCTGCTCCGCCGCTCCGGCCGCCACCTTGCTGACGGTCGGTCCGAGGCCCGCCGCGCCGTGCCGAGGCACGATCACGGCATCCACGCCTGCCGCATCCGCAGTGCGCATGCAGGCCCCGAGGTTGTGCGGGTCCTGCACACCGTCGAGGACCAGCAACAGCAGCGGCTTGCCACTTTCCAGCCGGGCCTCGACCAGCGTCCGCAGCCCGCTTTCATCCAGGACCGTGCTGCGGCGCACCTCTGCCACCACCCCCTGATGACGGGCTTCGCCGCTGATCTGCGTCAGCCGGGCGCGATTCGCGGCCTGGATTTCAATGCCGCTCTGGCGCGCCGCCTTGATCACGGCCTCCACCCGGGGGTTTGCCGTCTGGTACTCCGCAAAAATGCGGCGAATATCGGCCGACTCTGCCGCCAGTAACTGCTCGACGGCCCGCAAGCCGGTTATGTAGTGGGATTTACTCATGACCTGCCCATCACCCGGACCTGCGCTGTCTCTTCTCCGCCAGTCGGAAATCGATCCGTCGCGTGTCCATGTCGACCTTGTTCACCTGGATGCGCAACGCATCGCCGAGCCTGTATTGCCGCCCGGTGCGTTCTCCGACCAGGCTCTGGGAACCCGTATCGAACTTGTAATAGTCGTTCGTAAGACTGGTGACATGCACGAGGCCATCGACCATCAACTCGGTGACCTGGACGAATACGCCGAAATTCGTAACGCCCGTGATGACACCATCGAACTCGTCGCCAAGGTGGCCTTCCATGTATTGACACTTGAGCCAGGCCTCGACCTCCCGCGTCGCGTCTTCCGCGCGCTTTTCGTGCGCCGAAGTTACGGTCCCGAGCCGCTCCATGTCGCGGCCGCTGTAATCGTACTTGCCAGGCTTGCCGCCGCGTACGATGTGACGGATCGCTCGATGCACCAGCAGGTCCGGATAGCGCCGGATCGGCGACGTGAAGTGTGCATAGGATTCGAGCGCGAGGCCGAAGTGGCCGATGTTCGTCGGCGAATACTCTGCGTGGGTAAGCGAACGCAGCATCGTCATCATGATTGCGGTGGCGTCGGGCCGGTCGGCAGTCTGGCGGATGATCTTCGTGAAATCGCGCGGTTGCACATGGTCCGGGTGGGCGACCTTCAGGCCCAACGACACAAGGTAGAGCCGCAACTCATCGAAGCGGTCCGGATCCGGCTTCGCATGTACGCGATAGAGCCCCGGGATCCGGTGACGTTTTAGAAACTTCGCGGCCTGCACGTTGGCGGCGATCATGCACTCCTCGATCAGTCGATGCGCATCGTTGCGTGGCACGACTTCAATGCGATCGATCTCGCCATCCCGGTTGAGCTTGAACTTAGTCTGCGGGAGATCGATTTCGATAGCGCCGCGACGCCCGCGCGCCTTCGCAAAGGCCTTGTAAAGCGCATGCAACTCGCGAATCGATCCCTGCAGGGCTTTGGGCACGAACGACGTCGACGTGCCCACGAGCAGAGCATTGACGTCGCTGTAAGTAAGCCTCGCCTTGGAACGCATGACGCCTTCGAAAAACGTGGCACGCGTGACCTTGCCTGCGCTGTCCACGCGCATTTCACACACCATGCACAGCCGATCGACCTTGGGGTTCAGCGAACACAGGCCGTTGGACAGAATCTCCGGGAGCATCGGCACCACACGGTCCGGGAAATAGACCGAGGTGCCGCGACGAGTTGCCTCCGCATCCAGCGCGGAGCCAACGTCCACGTAATGCGAGACGTCGGCTATCGCGACCAGCACGCGCCAGCCGCTGCCGGACTTCTCACAGAAGACGGCGTCGTCAAAATCTCGCGCATCGGCACCATCGATCGTTACGAGGTCGACACTGCGCAGGTCGACCCGGCCCTGTTTCGCCCTGGCCGGGACCGAATTGCCGAACCTCTCTATCTCGCTGAGCACGGCCTTTGGCCACTTGAAGGGAATGGCATTCGAGTGAATGGCGATGTCCGTGGCAATGCCCTTTTCGCCGGGCGTGCCGATGACCTCGACGATGCGGCCGGTCGCCTGCTCGATCTGGGTCGGGAAATCGAGAATGTCCACGACGACCATCTGACCGTGTTTCGCGCCACCCGAACCGTCTTTCGGAATCAGGATGCGGTGCGAGATCTTCGGATTGTCCGGAATCACGAGGCCAATGCCCCGTTCCCGGATGAACTGCCCGGCGACCTGGCGCTTGCCGCGATCGAGGACTTCGACGAGCTCACCTTCTGCGCGTCCGCGCCGATCCAGACCTTTGATGCGGATAGCAACGCGGTCGCCGTCAAACAGGGACCGCATTTCGCGCGCCGACAGGTAAACATCGTCGCCTGCGCCATCGTCACGCACGACGAAGCCGAAGCCATCACGATGCCCGCTGACGACACCGGTCACGAGATCGAGCTTCGCCGTCAGGCAGTACTCGCCCCGGCGATTCTCGAGCACCTGCCCGGAGCGGACCATGGCGTGGAGCTTATCCAGGAGCAGGGACCGCATGCGCTGGCCTTTCAGGTTAAACGCTTTGAGGATAGCGTCTGCCTTTTGGGGCTTACCCGCTTCTGTCAGGAAATCGATAAGGTCGTTCGGGGCCGGGATCGGGTGCTTGTAGGACTTCGGCTGGCGGGACTTCGTGTTCTTCTTCGAATTTCGAGGCAAGTGATGCTGCTCCAGTGTCTTGCGTGAATTGTCGTTTGACAGGCGGCGGCCACATTCAGTAAAGTGCGCCACCCGCAGGAACTGCAATTGTACGCGGTTCTCGCTTGCCCAGGTGGCGGAATTGGTAGACGCGCTAGCTTCAGGTGCTAGTTATCGCAAGGTAGTGGAGGTTCAAGTCCTCTCCTGGGCACCATACATCGCAAAGCCCCCTCGAAAAGGGGGCTTTTTTTTGCTTCCGGGATTTGAACCTGCTCCCCGGATCCGCATGCGAAGCGCCTACTTTGCGACCAGGCTGCCCCGGTACATCTGCATCTGACAGGTAAACGAAAACTCGCCTGCGCCGGGCGTTGTGATCAGGACGTCCTTGTGCTGATCGATCGGCAGTTCGACGTTGATTCCGAGCTCATCGAAAACAACCCTTTCGGCACAGGGACTGGCGTCCTTACGGAAAAACCTGAGTGCCACTTCCTTGCCGGCCGCCACCTCGATCCGCGAAGGTGTGAACGTGCCGCCATCCACAAGAATGTCGATAGTGCTCGTGCCGGCGCGCTGCGCCTTCGCTTTCGTCATCCAGAACCACCAGACGATAAAGGCGACCAGAATGACGCCACCCAGGTTCACGAGTATGACAGTCATGTTTTATCCCTTTGCCTTGAAAAAGCGCAGGCGATTCGCGTTGCTTACGACGGTCAGCGATGACATTGCCATGGCCCCTCCGGCAATCATGGGGTTGAGCAAGATACCAGTGAGCGGAAACAGCACACCCGCCGCCACCGGGATGCCGAGTGTGTTGTAGACAAATGCCCCGAACAGATTCTGCTTGATATTTCGAACTGTTTTCCGCGAGATTTCGATGACGTCGGAGACGCCGTGCAGCGAGCCGCGCATCAGCGTTATATCGGCACTTTCGATCGCCACGTCGGTGCCCGTACCAATGGCGAATCCGACATCGGCCTGCGCAAGCGCGGGTGCGTCGTTGATTCCGTCGCCAACCATGCCGACACGTCGGCCCTGGCGCTGCAGTTCGGCCACCTTGTCCGCTTTGTCTCGCGGCAAGACCTCGGCGAAAACCTGATCGATCCCGACCTCTTTCGCCACCGCAGTCGCCGTTGCCTCATTGTCACCTGTCAACAGCACGACCCTCAGCCCAATGCCGTGCAGGCGGCGTATCGCCTCCCCCGAGTCCTTCTTGATCCCATCGGCGACACTGATGACCCCGACCACCTGGCCTGCTACCGCCAAAAACATTGGCGTTTGTGCTTTCTGCGTCAACGTGGTCGCTGCAGCCTCTACCGCGCCAATGTCGATGTCGCGCTCATGCATAAGATGTCGGCTGCCGAGCACCACCAGTCGGCCTTCGATACTTGCCTCCACTCCGCGACCTGCGATTGCCGTGAACCGTTCGGCCTCCAACAGCGGTACCTGCCGGTCGTTGGACGCATTCACGATTGCTTCCGCGAGCGGGTGTTCGGAACCTTTTTCGAGGCTGGCGGCCCACCGCAGAATTTCTTCCTCGCTCCAGCTACCCGCAGAGATGATTCGGGTCACACTGGGCTTGCCCTCGGTAACGGTGCCCGTCTTATCCAGAATGATCGTGTCGAGGCGCCCCGCCTGCTGCAGTGCATCGCCGTTCCGAACCAGGGCCCCGAACTCAGCGGCCTTACCCACGCCGACCATGATGGAGATCGGCGTGGCCAGGCCCAGGGCACAAGGGCAGGCAATAATGAGCACGGTCATTGTCGCCACGATAGCCAGCACCGTTGCCTGCTCTGCGGGGCCGAAGTTGAACCACGCCAGAAAAGTACCAACCGCGACGATCAGGACAGATGGCACAAAGACCGCAGAAACCTTGTCCGCAAGGCGTCCAATCGCCGGTTTGGATGACTGCGCCACGCGGACCATCTCGATAATCTGCGCCAGAGCAGTGTCCTTGCCAATGCGCCTGGCCTGGAAGAGAAACGAACCCTGTTTGTTGATCGTCCCTGCAACGACTTTGTCACCGGGCCGTTTCTGAACGGGAACGGGCTCGCCGGTAAGCATGGACTCGTCGATACTCGAGTGCCCGTCGATGATGACGCCATCGACGGCAATGCGTTCGCCGGGCCGCACCCGCAGGGTATCGTCCAGGACCACCAGCTCTATGGCGATGTCCGTCTCGACGCCACTACGAATTACCCGAGCCGTCTTCGGCTGCAATCCAATCAATCGTTTGATTGCCTCCGAGGTCTTGCCGCGTGCTCGCATTTCGAGTGCGGCCCCGAAATTGATGAGGGCAAGGATTATCGCGGCCGCTTCAAAATAGGCATGCCGTGCAGAGGCAGGTACCCATTCCGGACCCGCGACGATAGCCATCGAGAACACCCAGGCGGTGCCCGTTCCCAGGGCAATCAGCGTATCCATGTTGGCATTGTGGTTCTTCGCTGACTTCCAGGCGCCGCTGAAAAAGTGCCCACCAGAATAGATAAGCACGCCAAATGTCGCGACGCCAACCGCCAGCCAGAACAATCGGCCACTCGAGTCCTCGGGGTCGGGAAGCAACCCGGACATACCGAAGACAAAAAGCGGCAAGCCTAGGGACCCGGCAACGAATGCCTTGCGCAACAGTTTGCGGTAGTGGGCCATCTCGGCGGCCTCTTTCTCGCTCTCATCGTCCGCGCCACGAAGCTCAGCCGCTTCATAACCCGCGTCACCGATGGCTTTGACCAGGACTTCTGTGGGCACATCGCTCTCAACCGTGGCAGTGCGCTCGGCGAAATTGACAGTAGCGGAGATAACGCCGTCAACGTTGTTCAGAGCCGTTTCCACGCGCGCTACACAACCCGCGCAACTTATCCCGGACAACGACAAACGGGTGGTTTTCATGTGTGAGGCTCCCCGCAGGCGGTTTCTCCTGCTGTTACCCATATTATGTGGGCGCCGGCGAGTTTGCGTTATATCCTGATGGCCGGTATTTGCACAATTCACACTTTATCCAGCGGCTTTCGCAGGCCGGTGTCGCGAAGTTGCCTGAATGCGGAGGGTGTCTGGCCCGTGATCTTCTTGAACTGCCGGCTAAGGTGCGCAACGCTGCTGTATCCGAGGCGCTCGGCAATTTCCGTGAGCGACAACTCGTCATAGACCAGGAGCTCTTTGACCTTTTCAATTTTCTGGAGAATAAAGTACTTCTCGATCGTCACGCCTTCCACCGAAGAGAACAGGTTGCTCAGGTAGGCATAGTCATGGAACAGCTTATCGCTGAGATAATCTGAAATTCTCACTCTCTCGATATCGCCGGGTTCCTGCACGAGAACGATGATGTACTTCTTGATGCTCTCGATGAGCTGACTCTTTTTGTCACTGATCAGCCCAAAACCCAGAGCTTCGATTCTTCTGCGAAACAGGTCGTGCTGAGCCTCATCCAGTACCTGGTCACCGAGATCGACTTCGCCCAGCCTGACCAGCTTTGGCTGTACGCCCATTTCCTCGAGCGTGCGCCGGATGACCAGCACGCAGCGATCACACACCATGTTCCTGATCTGCAATTTCATGACACGGGTTTGAGTCTACGTACGCCGGCGGAACGATGCGACATTCGAATACCCGGTTTCACGCGCGCTCCAGGTCGTTTTTTTCGAGGTAAAGGAACATCGCCGCGGACATCCCCGTTACGCCGAACAACATCGACATCACGACGATCTGGTACTTGGCGGCGACCATCGGCGAGACACCGGACAGGATCTGCCCCGTCATCATTCCGGGCAGCGACACCAGCCCTACGGCAAACAGCGAATTGATGATCGGGATCAGCGCTGCCTGCATCGCGATGCGCCGCGCTTCCGGATAGCTGCTGCCCCTTGCCACCTCGGCCTGCACCCTCTCCCCTGCCAGGCTGACCGTGGTCATGGCACCGGCGAAAATCATACCGGCCAGCGGAATGAGGTACCGCGGGTCGAACCAGGGGTCGATCCCGATGACCGCCTGGCTGACCAGAGCAAGCGTCAGGACACCGCTCGAGGCAATAGCGATGAAGGCATTGCGGTAGATCCGCGGTGACTTGTGCCTGAGGGGCT
>Ga0224496_10002717_pt1 | contig 10440 bp, 12 predicted proteins | sample SF_Jul11_sed_USG_2_FD_168127 | JGI IMG/M metagenome (GOLD analysis project Ga0224496, IMG submission 168127) | Sediment microbial communities from San Francisco Bay, California, United States - SF_Jul11_sed_USGS_8_1 | ecosystem: Environmental > Aquatic > Marine > Sediment | place: USA... | reverse complement strand
CACTCGATAAAGATTTTGTTGGCTTTTGCCCTAAACCCAGCAAACCCAAACAAAATTCTTTCATCAGCGCATTATTGCGGATGGTTGCATAAGGAAAAGCGGGAAACTTCAGCCTCAAACGTCACGCCGGGTAAGTCTGCATGTTTGCCTTTTGCAAAATCAAGCATAGCTGAATTCAAGTCGGTCGCAGTAATATGAACGCTCGAAGGCAGAGCTTGCCGCAAGTGATAAGTTGAAATACCTGTTCCACAAGCCACTTCAAGAATTTTTCCATCCGGTGGAATTCTATGTTTTACCCTGTCAGCCAGGTCCTTGGCCGAAAACTCGAATAAAAAAGGGCCCAGATGAGCATCATAAATCTCAGGTATTGAGCCTGTGAACGCTGCGTGTTTACTAGTCATACTGACTCTCCTAATAACAGCAAAATACAAAACCGTTGTCTAGGCTAAGGCAAAGCATGGCAAATATCAAACATGAATTAAGTTTCATGGCAAAGTAGCCCGATATATAGACCACTAAAGGCTTTAATGACCTATATGCAAATAATGCTGGAAACGTTAGCTAATACCGTAGTTGATCGTTTTTTATGATATCAGCTAGTACAGCTTAATTTTTATGTGATTTGCTCAAGCGATATTTCTACAGAATTAGACATTAAGACGCAAATCACACTATTTCCCAGTCTTCTATATCTCCTATAACCATATGAAATAATGGATGGAGTTCTATTTCAGCGGTACCCTTGAATTTCTTGTATAAAGCTTGATCCCTGTCTTTTAATTTTTTCAATAAATGCTTGAATTCATATTGTACTTGCCCATTTGTAACGGGAATTTTGTCTTTAAAAATTATATCGATGATCTTACTTTTGTTAAAATTATAGCCTCTGCGATCAGCCTCTTCGGTGATCGCTCTTAAATAGCTGGCAATTGCCGCAGATTGATTGCTGGTATTTTTAAACCGCGTTAACTGTGGATGATTTTTATATCCCCTGGTATTACCAAGCAGAACATTTTGAGCAAGCAAGCCTTCTCTCCAAAGCGCCACGAGACCTTTTGCATCCAGATACTTGGGATGAAGTGACCAAAGTCGCATACAAAATCGCCCTTACTTGACTAATTGTGCTCAGTAAATATGAGCTCATTCGTATCAAAGCCGAGTTCTTTTGATTTTTCAACAAATCGTTCTCTCACGTCTTCACTGACTGTTGGCGTTCTTGATAAAAGCCACAGATAAGAAGTGTTATAGCCCGATATGAAGGCGTATTGATAATTTTCCTGATCCAGATCAAATATAATATAAGATCCATAAAACGGGCCAAAGAATGAAACCTTCAGGTGCCCCTCATCTCGCTTTCCAACAAAATAAGCTTTTCCTTCCGCTTCTTTCCACTTATTTTCTTCAGTCGAAAACCCCCGGTTTATCACTGTAATGCCACCGTCATTTCTTAGCGCATATTCAGCTGTCACCTTACTCAAACCGCGTTCAAAGGAATGATCCAGCCTGGCTATTTCATACCACTTTCCAAGATATCTGCTCTCATCAAAATCTTTGACAGGAACGACACCTTCCGGCATGTCCGTACAACTGATTAAAGAAAAAGACAAAAGAAATAATAAGAATATGCGCATAGGTTTTCACTTCATTTTTGTTTTTTAAGAAATAAAGTCAATGTCCGTTGGACACAAGGCCTGATTTAACCAGTTAATAATGTTTGTTTTATCCATAGTTTCTGTCAAATATTAACCGCATCGGTGAACAGGTTATAGCGTCGTAAATCTCAAACGCAAGGCGTTGCTTATAACGCTGACTGAGGACAATGACATTGCGGCGGCAGCGATGATGGGAGAAAGCAGGATACCGAAGAACGGATACAGAATGCCAGCCGCTATCGGCACACCTGCTGTATTGTAAATAAAAGCAAAGAATAGATTTTGTCGAATATTGCGCATGGTAGCCACAGACAGTTTGCGGGCACGAACAATGCCGGTCAGGTCACCTTTTAATAAGGTTACGCTTGCGCTTTCCATGGCAACGTCTGTACCTGTTCCCATAGCTATGCCTACATCGGCAGCAGCTAACGCTGGCGCGTCATTCGTGCCATCGCCGGCCATGGCAACAATACGTCCTTCATCGCGTAGTTTATTAACAATCTTTCCCTTATCTTCCGGCAGAATCTCAGCTTCTACTTCTTCAATACCTAAAGTTTTTGCCACGGCCTCGGCGGTGCGGCGGTTATCGCCAGTTAACATGACGATATGAATGCCCTGACGTTGAATTTGCTTGATTGCGTCCGGTGTTGTTTCTTTAACCGGATCGGCAATCGCAAGAATCCCGGCAGCTTGATTGTCTACGGCGATAAAAATCACGGTTGCGCCATCAGAGCGAAGTTCATCAGCTTGTGTCGATAAAGAAGATACATCAACAGCCTTTTCCTCCATCAACATCACATTGCCAAGCGCAATATCCTGCCCATTGATTTTGCCGACTACCCCTTTGCCGGTTGGTGCATCAAACTCGTCTGGTGCGGCAAAATCCAGTTTTCTATCTTTCGCCGCCATAACGATGGCATGAGCCAGCGGATGTTCACTGCTTTGCTCCAGTGAAGCGGCCAGCGCCAGAAGATCATCCTCTGCAAAAGCATTGGCGGCAACAATCTTTGTCACGGTTGGCTTCCCTTTGGTCAGTGTTCCGGTTTTGTCAATAACCAGCGTATCAACTTTTTCCATACGTTCCAGCGCCTCAGCATTTTTAATCAGTACGCCCGCCTGCGCGCCTTTGCCCACACCAACCATAATGGACATGGGGGTAGCCAGCCCCAGCGCGCAAGGGCAAGCGATAATCAAGACGCTGACAGCGGCGATGAGCGCATAACTGAAAGCAGGAGAAGGCCCATATATGCCCCAGATGATAAAAGCCAGAACGGCCACCAATATGACAGCCGGGACAAACCATGACGCAACAATATCTGCTAATCTCTGTATCGGTGCGCGGCTGCGCTGCGCTTCCGCAACCATATGGACGATTTGCGAAAGCATGGTGTCTTTGCCGATACGCTCGGTCTTCATAACAAAGCTGCCGGTCTGGTTCATTGTCCCGCCGATGATTTTGCTTTCCCGTTCTTTTTTGACAGGCATCGATTCGCCTGTAACCATGGATTCATCTACGGCGCTTCGGCCTTCGGCTACAATACCATCGAGCGGTATTTTTTCGCCGGGGCGCACACGTAGTAGATCACCGACTTTAATCTGATCCAGCGGTACATCTTTGTCTTCACCGTTTTCATTCACCCTGCGCGCTGTTTTCGGTGCGAGGTCAAGCAAGGCGCGAATTGCGCCGCCTGTTTGCTCACGGGCTTTCAGTTCGAGAACCTGGCCCAATAACACCAGTACAGTGATCACAGCAGAAGCCTCAAAATAAACTGCGACCGTACCATCCTGTCGGAATGCCTCAGGGAAAATGCCGGGAGCCAGTGTCGCTACGATGCTGTAAAGCCATGCCACACCTGTACCCATGGCGATCAACGTGAACATATTGAGGTTGCGGGTTTTAAGAGAGGCCCAGCCGCGCTCAAAAAAAGGCTTCCCAGCCCAAAGCACAACAGGCGTGGCCAATACTAGCTGTATCCAGTTGGAAAGCGCACTACTGATATAGTGATGAAGGTCAACAATATGACCGCCCATTTCCAGTGCAAAAACTGGCAAAGTCAGGACAAGACCAAACCAAAACCGTTTGCGCATATCGGTTAGCTCAGGGTTTTCACCTTCCTCGCCTGTTATTGTTTCCGGCTCCAGTGCCATACCGCAAATCGGGCAATTTCCCGGCCCCTTTTGCTGTATTTCCGGGTGCATGGGACAGGTATAGATCACATCTGCGCCAGCAGATGGAAAAACATGATCGTTCTTTTCCGCTTGTTTGTGATCATGGTGACAACAGGTCCGGTCTGTATTATCGTGTTCATGCTGTTCCTGCCCCATAATTTTTATCCTTTCAAAAAATGCACGATTTGCTGGTGGAAAATTTCCAGCGACTAGAAGAAGTATAAGCCTCATAATATTGAATGACCAGTAATGGTCTTTAAGGCCATGTTGTAAAAACAACTCTGCACATTCGAACTCGTCACACATGTTTGGATTGGTAAAGATATGATGGCGGCGTACTTTAGGAAATCATAACTTCGTTGAAAAAGGATTCAAGAACTGTCTTTCCCATAACATTCTCCTGTCTACTTCATTGAGTTCAGCTTCCTCGCGCACAGCATCCCAATGTTGTTGGATGGCAGCAGTCAGCTTTTCAAAGATGGCACGTGCCTGCACTTCGGAAAGCAGGAAGTTATGGGCTGTCGCAAGGCAAGTTTTTAACTGACTAAGATTATTGTTGTCGGAGATGAGCATGGCCTGTGAGGCTTCATTGCCAGCACGGCCTTGCGGACAAATATCATAAGCAGGTGTCAGTGTCAGTTCCTTGCCATTCCAAAAAGCAGCATGGTTACGCGCATGATCGTCAGTATTTCCACAAAGAATATTAAAGACGAGCCGTGAAAACATTTCTTCAAGCGTTGTTTCGGGTTGGTAAAACGGTGACGAATGATTTTCGCAAAAGTTTCGTAGCTTGCGTAACGTGCCGTCATGTCATCAAGGCCTAAAAGTGTCTGCGCAGAAACCCTGGATTTGCGCGACCAGCCATTAGCTTTGCGTTTTCGGTCAAAGCGCTCTATCAGGAGAACGTCTTTATTGGCAGCCTTGGTCAGTTTTACAGGCGCAACATTCAGGCCAGCTTATGCAGCGAGCCGCATGGCGGCAAACTCTGTCTCGCGCCAATTATCTTGTCCGGTTCGTATTGTCTCAGTTAAAAATCATACTGCTATGCAACCACATACCTATTGACAAGTTAATTGTCAATATTCATAATGACAATATACCTGTCATTGCCAAGGCTTGATATGAACATGTAGACAGGTTCTTAAGAACTGAGATCGAACTCCTGCAATACGCAGGGTTTTCGAGTCAGTTGGAGGAGTAAAGGAAGATATTAATGACGCCGAAAGAAAAAGAACTGTACGCTGTGTTCCGCGAAATTCGGGCTTGTTTCAATCAGATGAAATCGCTTGCTGAGCAACTGCATCAGGACTTAGGCGTAAATCCATCCATGCGAGCAGTTATGGAGGCTTTGTCGACCAGAAGCCCTCAGACCGTGCCGGATATCGCAAAGAATAAGGGTGTTTCGCGTCAACATATTCAAACAATCATGAACTCGCTTCAAGCGGAGGGTTTTGTTGATACTTTCGACAATCCTGCTCACAAGCGATCTCCGCTCTTTAATTTAACTTCAAAAGGACGAACAGTATTTGCGAAGATTAAAGAGAGGGAAAAAGAGCCGCTGCAACGTCTTGCCGCAGTCATGTCTTCAGAATCTCTGAAGCATGCGCAAGAAGCACTGTCGCAATTGAACCAACACCTTGTCGACGAAATTAAAAAAGGAGACTCCAATGGAAAATCATCATCATGACTACAAGCACCTTGGTAGAACACTCGCTCTGGCGCTCACTATTCTCACAGGGAGCTGCATTGCGATTCTCTGGGGATGGAACACGTTTGCTGTCGAAATACTGTCTCAACAAACAATGAAGTTCAAACACGCCCTGGCACTTGAGCTTTTTGTTTTGTCCGTTGCCGGGGCTTGCTCGATAGCATGGCGGGTTTTTGGTGTTCGATCTAACTAAGAAGCTATAACCCATGTCGTTGCGCTCGATCATTGTCGAACAATTCAAACGACCACGTGGGCTTCTTGGTCGTCTGGCGGGATTCATCATGGCCAATCGTCCGTCCAACCGGCAACGAAACGAATGGACGGTCAGCCTGTTAGCACTCGAACCCAGCCACAGAGTTCTTGAAATCGGCTGCGGGCCAGGGTTCGCTCTCAAGGCGTGCGCTACCAAGCTATCGGGTGGTTACATTGTTGGTATCGATCATTCGGAAATTATGATCAGCCAAGCGCAGCGTAGACTTGCAATGGAAATCAGGGCAGGTCGTGGGGAAGTGCTGCTAAGCAGCCTTTCTGGCCTGGAAACAGGTTGTAATATTTACGACCGGATTTTTTCCTCGAATGTCGTTCAGTTCTTGCCGGATATAGATGTCGGGTTTAGGAAAATCTATGATTGCCTGATTAATCGCGGGGTCGCTGCCACCACTTATCAGCCGCGTTCGAAGAACCCGGCACGAAGAAACGCTCTCGAAATGGCCGCCAGAATAGAGACTGCAATGAAGGCAGCAGGGTTCAAGCAGATTGAACGGCATGAGCTTTCTCTGGAGCCAGTGCCTGCAGTTTGTGTGACCGGAGTGAAAGCATGACCTCCGGCAATGGAGAATTCACGGAATTGTCAATCAACATGCAATCTTTTTCCAACAAAGCTCTTTATCGGTTTTTTTATGCCAACAATCTTTCCAGCGGCTTAATGCTGGGTCTTGGTTGCTGTTTGGCTTGCCACAAATCCCATTGTGTTTGTATTCCTAACCAAACATCAGGCGTAGTGCCCAGCCATGCAGAAAGGCGCAAGGCCATGCCCGCCGTAATCCCGGCTTTTCCGTTCAATACTTTGGAAAGCGTGACGCGGGAAACCTGCAATTCCTTTGCAGCTTGCGTTACTGTCATTTCTTCTGGCAGCCATTCTCGCAGCACCTCTCCGGGGTGTGCTGGATTGTGCATTCTGCTCATGTCTATTTCTCCTAATGGTAATCTTGATAATTAACCAGTACGGCATTTTCACCTTCAAAAGTAAAAGTCATCCGCCAGTTTCCACTTACCTTCACTGAATAATGCCCGCTGAGATTTCCTGTCAGGCTGTGTAATCTCCAGTTTGGCGCGTTCATATCATCCGGTTTCTTTGCGTTGTCCAGTGCGGTCAGCAATATGCGCAGCTTTGCCGCATGGCTTGGTTGTATTCCAGCTTTGCTCCCTGTTTGAAAGAAAGCCTCAAGCCCTTTATGGTGAAAGGCCTTAATCATTAATTTATTGTATATTGTTAATTAACAATTATCAACATTAGGCAATAAAAATCAATTGATAAAGAGTTTTTTCAAGTTATCAAGCGCATCCTTTTCTGCTTTGGTGTATATTCAATTCCTGCCTGTTCTAATACCCATGATTCATACTTTCCATGCCATACGGCCAACAGCTCAAGCGGGCGGTCTGCCATAAAGAGCCGTGTTTTACTATTCGCCAGCAAGCAGATGAAGCCTATCGGCAGGCTAAGCCAGGTATTTATATAATCGCAAAGATTGGCCGCACTGGATAGATGTAGACGGAGATTGCCAGGATACTCGGCAGGTGCTACTGATTGCCGCCAGTAGGGCCGAGTCCAGTTCAAGAATCATAAACACTGCACCGTTACACAAGGGCATGGCATTGGTACGGCGTCTGTACCGGCAAGATTTTTACCAAAGCATCAGACGTGGATATTGACCATATCGTACCACTAGCGCATGCGCATCGGCATGGTGCAACCACAGTACAGCGTCGCACATTTGCCAATGATCCGAAGAGCCTTCTCGTTGTCAATGACGCTACTAACCAATCGAAGTCGGATAAAGCCCCGCATAAATGGTTACCACCAAATAAAAGTTTCTGGTGTAAGTATGGTGAGCGGTGGGAACGTGTTAAGGATAAATATGGATTGCTGTATAGCAGTCAGGAGCGTATTGCCTTAAATCGGCTTGCTGAGACTTGTTAAGTGAGAGATAGTTTGTAACGTGCAGACAACGCGATAGCTTGGTGGGCAGTGAAACCGTGCGTTTCAGGAACATTTTCGCAAGTGCTTTGCCGTGTTGCTCGCTTTTCACCGGTGGCACTATGGCGCCACAGCCTGGCTGTTCTATGGGGAGCTTGAAAGCGGCGGGAAGTTCCTAAATCCGTCTAATTATGATGTGCTGTCTGATGGGGGCAACCTAGGGCCGGTACGACGTTCGACAACGACTTTTGACATGGTCAAGGATTTTGTGATACTCCAGCTTGTTATTTCAATCATGCTGGCCAGTATGTCGAAACGTCTTTGACAAGCCTGGTATAAGTAACCAGCGCATTAGCAGCATTATCAAGCTGGCCTTTACTGACCAAGTACCGTATCGCATTTTCCACAAGAGTTATGTATGAATGTAAAAGCTTCAATTCATCTTGGTCCACCTTGGATAAGTCTTGCCAGTTTGGCGCGGCTATGTCCTCGGCTTGTCTGTAGGCGCCACGTACGATTGATTTATCGGTTAGTATAATCAAGGCTTGCCTTTAATACTTCGCCGTCAGTTTGGCTATATCCTGCCCATTTATTCGCTACAGCCAAAACATCATCTAACGCAGATATTAATTTCTTCTTGTCGTGACCATCGAAGCGGCTAGACTCGATTAACTCCTGCATCGTTGTGCGTGCACCGGGTTCACCCATGTCCGGTTTTGGCGAAAGAGCGCCACAGGACGAAAGGGCAAATAATGCAATTAGGATTAATATCCTCATTTAAGAATAGACTCAATCATGATAAGTAAAATGTTAAGTAGCCAGCCCGGACTTAACAAAGCCCGTTGTTCTTACTTAAGAATAAATTTAACTCGTCCTTGTGGCGGGTTTTTTTGTTGTTTGGCATTGATGCTAAAAAGCTACATGGTGGCTACACGGCATGATAACAACAAAACGGCTTACAAGTAATATCTTAGCCGTTTATTTTGTTGGTTGCGGGGGCTCGCAACCCGTTTGTCCTGCTATTTTCAGCAATGGGACTGGCCGAGCAAAGATTAATGGTTTAGTCCATTGTAATCAATGAGATTTCTATTCTCCTCTTTGCAGTCAGTCGTTTCTAGATGGTGTAGAAAATGGCAAGCTATAAAGGTGATTTTAACGGAAACAAGCCCCTGTCTCCGTTTTCGATCCGTTTTACCAAAGAAGAACGGCAACAATTAGAACACATGGCTCATGGCATTTCCCTGAGCGAATTTATACGTTCTTGTCTGTTCAAAGAAAACGTCTCAATCCGTAGAACCAAGGGGCGGTTTCCTGTTAAAGATGAACAAGCGCTTTCCAGGCTTTTGGGCGTATTGGGACAATCCCGTATCCCCAATAACATCAATCAACTGGCAAAAGCAGCCAATTCCGGCTCGCTACCCGTCAATCCTGACACACAAAAACAGCTTACTGAGGCCTATCACTCCATTCTCTGGATGCGCCGCCAATTGATACAGGCACTTGGTTTGAAAGCTGAATAAAATGATATTAAAAGCATCACAACGGGGCGGTTCACGACAATTAGCATCTCATTTGCTCAAAACAGAAGAGAATGAACATGTGGACGTTCACGAAATTCGCGGATTTGCAGCTAACGATTTGGATGGCGCTCTGCATGAAGCCTATGCCATGAGCCGTGGGACGCGATGTAGCAAATTCTTATTCTCAGTTAGTCTTAATCCGCCAGAAAATGAAGATGTATCAATAGATAAGTTTGAAAACACTCTTGATCGGATAGAAAACAAATTGGGTCTTGAAGACCAACCGCGTGTCGTCGTTTTTCATGAAAAAGAAGGAAGGCGGCATGCCCACTGTGTCTGGTCACGCATTGATACCGATGAAATGAAAGCAATTCATCTGTCTCATTATAAGCGAAAGCTTATGGATGTTTCCAAACAGCTTTATCTGGAAAATGACTGGGATATGCCAAAAGGGTTTATTGATAAAAACCTGAAAAATCCTCTTAACTTCACGAGACAGGAATGGCAACAAGCTCTACGTGCCGGCCAGAACCCCAAAATCATTAAATCTGCCTTGCAGCATAGTTGGGCTATTTCTGATAACCGCAAGGCTTTTGAGCATGCCTTGCAGAGTAGGGGCTATTTTCTGGCCAAAGGCGATAAGCGCGGTTATGTCGCGGTTGATCTTCATGGTGAAGTCTACTCATTATCCCGACAGATTGGTATCAAGAAAGCTGACCTATCTAAAAAACTGGGCAAGGCTGAATTATTGCCTTCAGTCGTTGAAACTAAAAACACAATATCTGGCCGTTTGACCAAGCAATTCAAAGGGTACAGCGATGAGCTGACTTTGAAGCATAAGCAGGAAATGAAGCCGCTTATTCATGCCCGGCAGACAATGATCCAACGCCATCGCGAAACACGTGAAAACCAAAAGCTTGCTCATGAAAAACGCTGGCAGTCTGAGGAGATGGAGCGCTCAGCCAGGCTACGTAAAGGCTTTAAAGGGATTTGGGACAGATTAACCGGGTCACATCAAAAAACCCGCGTCAAAAATGAGAAAGAAACGCAAAAATGTCAGCTACGCGATCAAAATGAAAAGGAAAGTCTCATATCAAATCAACTCGATGAGCGAAGAAAGCTACAAGATCAATTTCAGCAATTACGCGAAAAACAAACTGATGAGCGTCAAGATTTCTTTAGCGACATGGATCA
>Ga0224496_10002716_pt1 | contig 10443 bp, 10 predicted proteins | sample SF_Jul11_sed_USG_2_FD_168127 | JGI IMG/M metagenome (GOLD analysis project Ga0224496, IMG submission 168127) | Sediment microbial communities from San Francisco Bay, California, United States - SF_Jul11_sed_USGS_8_1 | ecosystem: Environmental > Aquatic > Marine > Sediment | place: USA... | reverse complement strand
CTTCCTGATCACCTGCGCATGCAGCACATTAAAGGGGGGCAAAATACTAAACACCTGGTAATCGAGATCAGCACAGTGCATACCCAGATCATTGACAGCCAGTATGCTATAGCCTGCTGCAACGGTAGGGCCACCACTACTGCAATCAGCCGGTGCATTTCTAACATCTCGCTCGGCCGTCATACCACCTGAATCGGCTCGTACGCGGCAGGGCACTACAGTCGGCTTTTCAATTTTAATCGACCATGAGCCATTGTCCTCTGTACGCGTACTTCCGAGTTGATTATTGCTGGCCGCATCCGAAATAATGACCTCGAGATTAGACTCACGCACGCCGCTACCCCTGATACGTAACTTTTTATCCTCGGCATCCCAGTAGGCCCTGCTGATACTTAATTCAGTATCAGCAAAACTTGCATTAATGGATAATAAACAGGAGGCTAATAAAAACAGGAGAGGCGTAAATAGGCTATCAGGTTTCGCTTTATTATTTTTGTAACTCATGGTTCATCCTCCATCGAGCTGTTGTTTTATAATATCTCCGTACATATGAATGTCGCGCGCACGGGCACGGCAAAGGTTAATGAATGCTCATTAAATTACTGTGATAACGATCAACGAACCTGAATTGATAATTAACCATATTCAAGTTATGGCAATATAGGGAATTTTTCCTGTCGCCAGGAATATGTCTTACGCGCGCTCAATTTGACGGGATTTTATGATGTGCAGTGACCTTAATAGAGCCACTGAAAACCTGTAGAGAAATAATCTCTGCCAGATATTTTATACGTTATACACCCAATCGATGAAATATCTTATTGGGATTCAGGGAAATGATTAATGATATACAGGTGTTCGGATCGAATAACGCTAAGTGGCAAGGGCGTCTCTAATTGTAAACCGGCATAGTTGTCATCAACACGAACCACCTGTCCACTCAGATCAAACTCCCTGCCATCGGGAAACTCTATGATCGCCATAAAAGTATCATCGATCATAAAGGCGGGATCATTATCAATTTTAACTTTTACCCCATATTCCGACACATCTTCTATCTCGTAATGATCCACATCTATTAGTAAGGAGGGGCGATAAGAGCGAGGATATGCCAGCCTGTAAAACTCTCGTTGTTTGTAATCATTCATTTGAAAAACCCTGGACAAGCTATTTATTATTTTTAAGCCTTTAAATTTATCAAGGCACTAACAGGCACCTGGATAAATAAAGCGATGATATATAATCAGTTTCTCATTATCGGGATAAAGTGTAATTAATTCTATTACCCGAACGGGTAGAAATCCGGGCAAGCTATTTGAATCCCTCTTGCTGCATTAGGCACTCCTAATATAGAAAGACTATTAATCCTTTTCAGCGGGTTCCATGCTGCAATCATGACAAAGAGATAAAAAAACACGGGACAGAAGGCCAGTCACTATATTAGAAAATCACCGAGTGCTTCTATGGCTTGTTGTTTTGCACCGTCATTCAGCAAAGGCCATTTGGCCACAGCCTGCACCTGCTTTTATAAGCAAACACCAAAAAAATCCTGTTAAGGATTTTAATTTAATTCTATTGATTTAAATTAACAGAATTTATGCTATTCATATCCAGCTCTTCCCTATCCACGCATAAAGCGCCTATAGTTACATATGGTGCTGGGTACTGTTTGACTAGCTGCCTGGATGCTGATGATATTCCGAGATCATTGCAGAAATCATCCACTCTAAACCAAAATTTCTACCGTCCGAACCCGGCTCTCTACCGTAAATCTGTTCATACTCTGGAGCATTATAAATGACACATACTGTTATATTAGGCGCTGGAATTGGTGGTTTACCTGCCGCTTTTGAATTAAGAGCCATATTAGAAAAACAGCATGAAATCACGGTCATTAACGCCAATGATTTCTTTCAATTCGTACCCTCTAATCCCTGGATTGCTGTCGGCTGGCGAGAACGCAAAGCTATCACTATTCCATTAAGCCCCATCCTCAAACGACGCAAAATTAACTTTATCGCTGGCTGGGTTGAAAAAATTGATGCCGATGCAAATACATTACAGCTTAAAGACGGTGAGGAAGTAAATTACGACTACCTCATCATCACCACCGGCCCGCGCCTGGCCTTTGAAGAGGTGGAAGGCACAGGCCCTGCCAACGGCTTTACACAATCAATATGCACCGTCGATCACGCCGAACAAGCCTATGCGGACTTTACCCGCCTGGTCGAAAATCCCGGGCCCGTCATCATCGGTGCCGCACCCTTTGCCAGTTGCTTCGGGCCAGCCTACGAATATGCCGCCATACTGGATACAGAACTATGTCGCCGGAAGATTCGTCACAAGGTACCCATGACCTTTGTAACCAGTGAGCCCTATGTCGGCCACCTTGGCCTGGGCGGTGTTGGTGACTCACGCGGCATGCTGGAATCCGAATTACGTAATCGCGGCATCACCGCCATAACGAATGCAAAAGTCACTAAAGTAGAACAGGGTAAAATGTTTGTCGACCAGCTTAATGAAAATGGCGAAGTTGAAAAGCAACATGAACTGCCTTTCCATCATTCCATGATCCTGCCTGCATTCAAAGGCGTTGATCCCGTCGTCGCCGTTGAGGGACTGTGTAACCCACGCGGGTTTGTCATCGTCGATGAACACCAGCGCAGCCCTAAATACACGAACATTTACTCGGCCGGAGTCTGCATTGCCATTCCCCCGGTAGAAGCCACGCCCGTACCTACCGGCGCACCAAAAACCGGGTACATGATCGAATCCATGGTGACCGCGATTGTAAAAAATATAAAAGCCGAGATAACCGGCTACCCGATTGCCTCTAAAGCAACCTGGAACGCCTTCTGCCTGGCCGACCTGGGTAATACGGGCGCAGCCTTCATTGCACAACCACAAATTCCACCGCGCAATGTAACCTGGTTTAAAAAAGGCAAGTGGGTACACCTGATGAAGATCTGGTTTGAAAAATACTTCCTCTACAAAATGCGTCGAGGCGTTTCTGAACCCTTGTTTGAAAAATTAGCACTGAAGATGATCGGGCTCGCAAAACTAAAGAAATAACCACGACAGACATACAGCGGGGCAACGAGTCATAATCTTGAAATTATGACCCTGCCCCCACTTTTATGGCATCACTGCAGCCGTACAGTAGTCGCCAGTGAGTTGAATTTACTGGGCCAATCTAACCTTAAACACACCCACTTCAACCGAACTAACCGATACCCTTTGCCCTGCCTGAATAACGTCAACACCCGCATCCTTATCAAGCACCACTTTCCAGTGAATGCCTGAATAATGGGTCGAACCCGGTTTATTCGCCGCAATATCACTATCGACAACAAACTCGTGCCCGACCAGATCGCTGCTGTTATCTTTTGTCGGGGGTCGATCACCCTGCAATCTTTTTAGTGGCCGCCACAGCAGCGTCGTAATAATCCCCGCACTAATACCGGTACAGGCAATACCCATAATCCAGGTCTGGGGTAGTATGCCAAAGCTCATGAGCAGGCCGGTTGTCAATGCGCCCAGGCCCGCAAACAAAAAAACACCCGTGGTAAAGCCCGTAATCACCTCGATAGCCAGCATAGCGAATCCAGCCACCAGCCAGAACTCGGCCTGGTGACTCACAATGTATTCAGTAATCATCATGGCCTCCTGTTACTGGCTAACGGCTTTGGTACTATTTAGGGTATTAATAATGGTCATGGCTTCAGCCACCACGCTGGCGGCATTGCTGCTGCTATCCGGTAACAACACCACCGTTGAATCTTTGGCAATAGCATGTTTTGCCTCGATGGCTTTATCCGCAAGATTCAGCTGGATCGCTTTTTGACCTTCCACTGTATTCGCCACCTGGCCAACCGTATCAAGTGCCTTTGCCTGCGCATCGGCCACAGCGATGATCGCCTGCGCCTCACCCTCAGCACGTAAGATCTGTTCCGCCTTGTCCGCTTCGGCAGCTAGCACCTGCGCCTGCTTGGCGCCTTCAGCCACATTAATAGCCGACTGCCGATTACCTTCCGATTCAAGGATAGTGGCACGTTTCTCACGCTCAGCTTTCATCTGGCGCTCCATCGCATCTAAAATAGTTCGCGGCGGCTCAATATCCTTAATTTCATAACGCATAACCTGCACGCCCCAGGGTTCTGAGGCCATGTTAATCGCATTCACTATATTGGTATTCAGGCTTTCGCGCTCCTCGAAGGTTTTATCCAGATCAATTTTACCAATTTCACTGCGCATGGTGGTTTGCGCCAACTGGGAAACGGCATAGACATAATGGTCTACACCATAAGATGCCTTGTAGGCGTCCAGTAATTTCAGATAGAGCACGCCATCCACCACCAGTGAAATATTATCTTTGGTAATCGCTGCCTGACTGGGCACATCAAAAGCATGTTCTTTTAATGACTGGTCATACGCCACTTTATCTATGAATGGGAAAAGCACATTTAAACCCGCGACCATGGTTTTATTGTACTTACCAAAGCGCTCTACCACATACGCCCGATTCTGTGGCACGAACTTGACGGAAGACTTCACCAGGATAACAATTAATACGGCCAGCCCTGTCCAAAAGTTAAAAATTACACCCAAAAAATCTTCGATACCCATGATTTAACCTCTTTCTATTTAGTTATTGAGTGAGAATAGCAGATTAGCCATAAGATTATGGGTAATTCGGCTACGCCCGCACAGCGCGGCAGGCTTTATTACCCTTAGTTAATGCCTTCACATTTTTTCAATCACATGCTCATGCAATTGATCAGGGTGTATATGCTCTTCTGACTGCGCAAAGTCACAAACGGAGATTCCTGCCTCATGTATGGCGTTATTATTGTTGCACAGCAGCGGGTGCCAGCTTAATAATTCTTTTCCTTCTGATAATAGTCGATAGGCGCAGGTCTCTGGCAACCATTTAAATTCGTCGACTTTTTCAGGGGTTAATGACAGACATATCGGCACTCGCTGTAAACGATGTTCATAATCGCGACAACGACAGGTTTCGATATCCAGTAAACGACAGGCCACGTTGGTCACATATACATCAAAGGTCTCATCATCTTCCAGCTTTATCAGGCAACACTGCCCACAGCCATCACACAACGACTCCCATTCATTTGTAGCCATTTCGGAAAGCGACTTAGTTTTCCAGAAAGGTAGTTCCATAGTTCCCTACAGTGTCTAGAGTGAATGTAAATAAACCAGACTATATGATCTTGAATACATCGTTAAACAATGAGCCGTGCATCATGATTAGCAAGTCGACATAAAAACAGGTAACAGGCCACGTTTAATAACTTAATCTGACTTAAATCGTATCCTGGATGCCATTATTTCACCGAACATCATCTATCGCAATAAATTACCGGCCATTAATTTTCATCTGGTATTTAACCTGAAATCCACTTAGTATTTCTGTAATGAGATACCGCCACATCGCAATACTGATAGTTTTTTTTAGCTTACTGTTGTCGGGCTACAGTGACACCACTATCGACACCCTCAGACAACAGGGTGAACTCATCGTGCTGACACGTAATGCGCCGACTACCTGGTATGAAGGCCGCGATGGTCCTGCAGGACCAGAATATGACCTGGTTACAAAATTTGCCGAGCAACATAATCTGAAAGTTCGATTTAAGATACTAAACAGTATTGATGAGATCATCAACGCGATACGTGCTGGCGAAGGCCACATTGCCGCAGCCGGACTCACGCACACCAAAGACCGGGAGCAGGACAACTTTATCTTTGGCCCGGACTACCAGGACGTACAGCAACAGGTTGTCTGCCGCCGCAATAATGGCAACCTGCCTGCAAGCCCGGCTGACCTGGTCGGACTGAAACTGGCCGTCATCGAAAACAGCAGTTACCTGGAAACATTAAGCAAGCTTAAAATTGATTATCCCGCATTGGAATGGCAAACAGTCACCGACTTCGATACAGAACAACTACTGGAACAGGTCTGGCGTAAACAATTTGATTGCACCCTGGCCGACTCTACTATCGTTAGCATCAACCGCCGCTATCATCCTGAGTTAGTCGTGGCTTTTTCTATTGGCGAACCCCAGGCAATGTCCTGGATCATTGCCCCCGAGTGGCGCAGCTTAACCTATGCCCTTGAAACATGGTTTGAACGCAGCGAAGAAAACGGCTTTCTCGCTGCGGTGCATGAACGCTACTATGGCCATGTTGAACTCTTCGACTATGTCGATATGCGCGCCTTTATTCGCCGCATTAACAAACGCTTGCCTGGCTATATCAACACCTTTCAGGACGCCGCGAAGAAACATGCTATTCCCTGGACCTTACTTGCAGCCCAGTCATATCAGGAGTCACACTGGCGCGCACACGCCAAAAGTCCAACCGGTGTCAGGGGCATCATGATGCTAACGCTCAACACCGCCAGGGCCGTTGGTGTCGACAGCCGACTAGATGCAACCCAAAGTATTTTTGGTGGCGCAAAATATCTATCCCGGATGATGCAACGCATTCCTGACAGCGTCCAGGGTGAAAACCGGCTCTGGTATGCACTGGCCGCCTATAACGTGGGATTTGGCCACCTCAAAGATGCGCAGAAACTGGCACTAAAACTTGGCAAAAACCCCAACCGCTGGGTCGACCTCAAAGAGGTCTTGCCGCTACTGGCACAAAAACAATATTACGCCAGCCTGCAACACGGTTATGCGCGAGGCACCGAGCCGGTGCTCTATGTTCAACGTATTCGTAATTATAGACAGGTGCTGGAACAACAGATAAAACGAAAAGCGGCACTGAAAAACACCACAGAAAAAATTAGCACTGCCTTAAACTAGTCAGCAACGCTCACTGATAAAAAAACTAACACTATTGTCAATTTGCAAACACCTGTTTCAAAATATCAGTTGTACGCGCAAGCGGATCTTTTCGAATACGTTTTTCTTCAAGTGCGATTTTTATAAACAGGCCATCTATGGCTTTGTCGGTAATGTACTGGTCAATATCTAGACTGTCTTTATCCAGGTATTTCGCCACAAAACCGGCCTTGCCTATCATGGCTTTATAGGCCTCGGTTACACCAACAGAATTAGTGGCTTTGTGTACCACGGGCTTAATCGCAATGCGCAGACGTGGCGAGCTATTATGTTTAAAATATTGTGTTGCCGCATCCGTCTCACCCTTGAGTATGCCCGCAGCATCTTTGACCGTCATCGCTTTCACCGCCTGCAATAATATATCCACGGTTCCGGGCACCGCTTCTTCCGCCGCATTATTCAGACTACTAATGAACGCATCTGCAAGCTTCTGCTGGCCTATTTTCCTTAGGCCCTTATCGACCTTTTTGAGTGCTTTAGGCATGGTAATCTTGATACTGGGATCTTTCAGGAACGCATTCTTTTGCGCCAGTTGTTTCACGGAACCTTCAACGCCCTGGCTAAGCGCCTGTTTCAGGCCTTCAATAATGGCGTCATCCGTGAGCGACGCCCCCTGGGTTCCCGCAGTTTTTTCTTTTACCGCGTCTTTTAAATCATTAACATAATCCTGCCAGCCAGCCTGTGTTAACTGGGGCAGGAGAAAAAATAACGTCAACAGGAGGCATTTACATCGAGTCATAGATCAATCGGGGTGCTGTCTGATAATTCACCTGTTCAGATATCTCGTATCAGGTTTCTGTTGAATCTGATTCTGCCTGCAGTTGTTTCGATGCCGGCGACTCACCTTTTGGCCATGCACCAAAAGGATATGGCTGGTATTCGCTATTAAACGTGAGGAACTGGACAATCTGGTAAATATAGCTAGCAAGTCCCTGCCCCAGCTTTAACAGGCGCTGATTATTCTTGCCGGTGAATAACTTGAGCAAAAACTGGAATACCACAACCGCAAAGATGACGACTTCTGCGAGGCTATAAAACAGCGCGAACATCAGCATGTATAAACCGCGGATCCATGTAGACTGTTGCTTCAGGTGGTCTTTAATTTCGTCATCCATCTCTAACTCCTTGCGTTAAGCTTTAGCCACTATATTTCTAATTATGCGCTTTTCTTATGGGTAAACAACATATTCATAACCATCGAGGCCTGTTGATCAACTTCCTTTTTAAGGTCAGACATATCATTAATGGCTAGACCGGTTATTTCCCAGCACAACGGATTAATGGCCAGGGTTTCAGGCGAGACCGGTATTTGTGCCAGTGCATTATTGGTGATCGCTGTCGCCATGTGGATAATCGCTGTTTCCAGTTTATACTCGACGGCTTTTTCTGGCTCAACATGAAATTCAGTAATGCCCCGCAGACTCTCGGGCAGCGTCCATTCACGCATTAATTCAGCGCCGACCTGTGCATAATCAAAACCGAGCACTTCTCGTTCGGCCATATAAAGATCAATATTCTGCTGTGCCGCCAGCGCCACAGCAGAAAGCGATGCTTCTGGCATTTTCTGGTACATCACCAAATGGCCTATCTTATGCAACAGACCCGCAATAAATGGTCTTTCTGTATCCAGGTCATCGCAGTGATAAGCCAGCAGGCGTGCGGTTACTGCACAGTAAACACCATTAAACCAGAAGTCGTAGATATTAAAAGAATCATTGGTGAAACCAGAAAAACTATCCACCACAACCGTAGCCAGCACCAGGTCATGCACCTGATCTATACCCAGTAAATTTACCGCATGGGTCATGGTATCCACTTTCGATGCCAGGCCATAAAATGGGCTATTTACCAGTTTCAACAGGCGTGCGGTTATTGCTGGATCATGCACGATGATCTGGGCAATATCCGACATCGATGAATGCGGCGACATAATAACGCTTCTTAAGCGAACATAAACATCCGGCAGGGAGATCAACTCTATTGAATCTTTAACCAGGCTTTGAGCTGTGTGCATAATATCTTCTTTATTTTTGTTAGTACGCATAATTGACTATCTGGCGACGGGCCTGTCTTAATGCATTAATCGTCATTTTATCACGATCACTATTTAAGCCTTTATCCGGCCTGTTTTCAAGGACTTTATTTCGAAAATTCAACAACTTATGCGCCATCAGCGAGGCAAATACTTTTTTCCCATAATTTATATTAAACTATGACCAATCACCCTACCCACGCAGCCCAGCCTTTTCTATCATGCCAATACATAAATACCTGGCCCAGTACCCCGCATCAGTAATTAGCCAGGTCGAGTCTCTCATCCATAACAACCAACTACAGCATTACCTGCTCGAACGCTATCCTGCGCCGCATAGCATTGCCAATGACAGCGACCTACGCACCTATGTACAGGCGCTAAAAAACAGGCACATGAAAAATTCACAGCCCTTAAGTAAAATTATTTATGATAACAAACTACATGTTGTACACAATGCGCTGGGGCTGCATAGCTATGTTGGACGCAACCATGGCGGTAAAATTAAAACCAGAAATGAACTACGTGTGAGCAGCGTGTTCAAAAATGCACCCGAGGCATTTTTGAATATGATTGTTGTCCATGAATTGGCACACCTGAAGGAAATAGAACACAACAGGGCATTCTATCGACTCTGCCTGCACATGCTACAGGATTACCATCAACTTGAATTTGATATGCGACTGTATCTTATCCAGCTTGAACTAGCCGGCTCTATATACAATTAGCCATCCTGCCCTGTTTATCTAAAATCAACAGTGATAGATTTTGCGCTTTATAGCGTCCTGACCGGCTAACAGCTCACATAAAAAAGGCCGACCCATATATTATTACTGGCCGGCCCCTTATTCGTTCAAATGAATATAGCTAATGATTTACAGGGCATCGATAACAGTATTCAATGTCGCACTCGGGCGCATAATTTGAGATACCTTTTGTTTATCCGGGCAATAATAGCCACCCAGGTCCACGGGCTTGCCCTGCACACTGTTTAACTCATCGACAATCTTTGCTTCATTACTGGTCAGCTGTTCCGCAACGGGAGTGAATATGGCCTTTAGTTCGCTATCGTCGTCCTGTGCGGCCAGTGCCTGTGCCCAGTACATGGCAAGATAAAAATGACTGCCGCGTGTATCCAGCTCACCCGCCTTACGTGACGGCGACTTGTCGTTATTCAGGAACATGCTATTGGCCTTATCCAGTGCCTGTGCCAGTACTTTTGCTTTAGCACTACTGGTTTTAATTGCCAGGTCTTCTATCGATACGGCCAGCGCCAGGAACTCGCCCAGTGAATCCCAGCGCAGGTGATTTTCTTCAAGCACCTGTTGCACGTGTTTGGGTGCCGAACCGCCGGCGCCGGTTTCAAACAGGCCACCACCGGCCAGCAGCGGTACGATCGATAACATCTTGGCGCTGGTACCCAGCTCTAAAATCGGGAACAGGTCGGTGAGGTAGTCACGCAATACGTTACCGGTGACCGAGATGGTGTCCTTGCCTGCCCTGACGCGTTCCAGTGTGTACTGGGTAGCTGCAATCGGCGAC
>Ga0224496_10002715_pt1 | contig 10444 bp, 6 predicted proteins | sample SF_Jul11_sed_USG_2_FD_168127 | JGI IMG/M metagenome (GOLD analysis project Ga0224496, IMG submission 168127) | Sediment microbial communities from San Francisco Bay, California, United States - SF_Jul11_sed_USGS_8_1 | ecosystem: Environmental > Aquatic > Marine > Sediment | place: USA... | reverse complement strand
GGGGCCTCCGCTTCCTGGCAATTCCGGTTGCGGGTGAAGCCATTCCTGCAGTAACGCCTCCATTCGGCTTGGCGTAAAATGAATAAACCCGAATGATCCCAGAAGATCAATCCAATAGGCCTGGCTGGCGTCTGAAGACTGTTCAGACTGGCTGAGCCATTGAGATCTCGTCCATTCCAATGGATCTTTGCTCGAAAGAATACACACCTTCAGATCACGAGCCAGAAGACGTTCGAGGAGGATCCCTTTTTCTTTTCGGTGAGAAAGGTCTTCCCATTGGTATTCAAAATGATCAAGAAGCACAGCGGTGGCCTGCTCCGGTAAGGAGGTGATCAGGTTCTCCACCCAATGGGCGTTCCCATAGCTTGTCTGAATGTCCAAAATCTGACAATCCGCACGCAGGGTATAGGCCAGTTGACTCTTTCCAGAGCCAGCCGGCCCCAATACGAGTAAATGGCGCAATGACAAGACCGTCGGTGAATGGGGAACGACGCCTCTTTCGTGACTCCGCAGAAAGAAGGAGGGGAACGCATATATTTTCCGGATCATGTAGCGAAGGAGCATATAGCCAATGCCCATCAAGAGGGCACTGATCAAGAGTATGGCTGGCAGCCTGGCTAAAAGATTCCATGGAAAAAGTGGGAGCCACAGAGAAAGAAAGAGTGGACCAAACGCTGGCGTAGCTTCTGTCCCTTGAGGAAAATCCTGGAGGCGTAATGCGATCCGTTGCTTCCCTTGAGAAATATGCTGTGTCCACTGCGCCGTGGCATCGGAGGACGGTGTATGCAGAAACCCCCAGCTCTCCTTATTCATGGGGTTTTGCAAAGAACTTTTTCGGATCAATTGATGGAATCGATTGAATCCTGATGTGCTGATGACTTCCTCCGGATTCCAGGATTTCGAATCAAAGGAGAGGCACGTCGACAAGGGAACTGATGAAAAAATACTGTGCAACGTCTGGTGGAGTTCTGGCATCGCCTCCCCATGACCTTGTGGGGAACAGGCCAAGGATTTCAACATGGGTGTCGATTCCCCGTTAATTGGGCAACCGGTTATCAAGCACGTCTGTGGAGTGGTGTGCCATTGAAGGTCCTGGACCGTCTCGCCCGAGGCCTTGGTTAACCACGGACCGTGTGTCTGTTGAACGAGTGTTTGAGCAAACCCCCAGAGATGATGTTGGGCGAATAATCGCATTTCTTGATCATGGGCGATTTTAAAGAACACCACGGCTGGGAATACCCCTAGGACAAGAAAGGTGGTGAAGGCAAACTTGCTGAAATTTCCAATTAATTGAGAGGTGTGAAGGAGGGCCCAAGGGTCACTAGGCTGTCCGGCATCCCCTGCGCGAGGAATGACATGGCCTTTCCATAAGACTCGCACCACCATCCACATCGCCAAAAATGGAAGCCCTGCGAGCATCAAGCGGAAGGGCAGCCCCATCTCATCCTGCCAATCCATTCCGACGATGGCGGTGACGCCCAACAGAAAGAGAAAGAGGAGTAAGAGACTAAGCCACACGTAGGTTCGGCTCAGCCATTGCTTGGGCCAGGTCCAACGAATGCGTTGACCGCATTCATCAACACGATAGATCAGATTTAATCCTTTGATCCACAGCAATAACGCCAGGATGTATACGGTGAATAAGGACAAGGAAAAGAGCAGAACTTCAAAATTGGTGGTGCGGAACGCCTCCTTGCTTTCGAAGACCACAAGTGTCCAAGGAAGCCCTGAAAGGGGTTTTATGGCAAAGCGATGTCCAACGCCCCAGTAGTCGCCCTCGATCGCACCTTCTGCGCGGGCATGGATGAGTGCGGCCAATTCTGGATTATTATCGGTCTCTTCCAGAAAATTCTCACGGAGCATGCGTCGCCCATTAGAGTGGAAGAGGGCTAATCCGGTCTGATCCTCAATAACGGCATAACCGGTCCCCGGTGGGAGGACTGGATCGGCAAGAAGAGAGAAATCTTCCGATTGAATCGCGGCTACCCACGGGAGGGCGTGTGGATGGGTATCGGACACAACCTGATGTGGCAGGGACACGACCAAGCTTCGGGTACTGGATTCCAAAGAAATCAGTGGTTGGACATAAAATTCTAACCAACGATTATTGATCAAGCGTCGATGGAGGTTTTTATGACTGGCTTGGACCTTGGTGACATAGTCCCGTTGCCGCAAGTCATGCGTGCCTCGAACATACGGGGTGGCGGCCTGCGTCCAGGTCTCTCGGAGAATGCCCTCGGTATCCACCCAGAAGGCAACGGAGAAATTGGGATAACAGAATGGCAACGCTTTGTCTTGAGAATCTTTGCAGGGGTCAGGAAGGTTGACACGAGCCAGCCAGGCCTTCGAGCCCGGTTCTGTCGGAAAACGCGCTCGATCATTCAACTCGTGAAATTGCTGATTGTATCGATCGAGTTGCCACACCATGCGATCGAGTTGCGCATGAAATCCTTCGGCCATTGAATCCGTTGTCGCGGTAAGGCGCACATGAAAGTCGTCGACCGATTGCCGGTAAAATCCCAAATCCAAAAAAAACAGGGTCCCGACCCCTGCACCTAGAAGATTAGCAATTAAGAGACTGCCCACACTGAAACGAGTTAATCGTTCACGAGGGTTCATCATGAGCAAGCTAAAAATGGGCAGGGCTAAAAACGCGCTAATAAACACAAAGAGGCAAAACAAGAGCACGGTAAAGGGGATGGCCAGATACTGTTCCTGAAACGTCGAGCTGGGAAGGATGCCGCAAATGATCCAGGGGGTATTGGGGCTGAGATCCTGCCCCTGGGGCATAAGGGTGATGGAAGGAAAGGCCACGGCCTGCATGAAGACTTCATACGTGTTTCCACCCACTGTCGCTTGAAAATGCAAGGGCATGGTGGTTTTCATCACCTGACTGATATTTTTGAGATCAAAGGCTTGATCCTGGCTGACGCCCCCTTTGGCAAAAAGCTCAGAGAGCCATCCATCATTGCTTCGCTGGTGATGAAACAGATTGCCCAAATGCAGAAATTTCAAGGTCGAGGCATTGCGTTGATACACAATGGCACCGGATGGATCGGCTAGCAATACATCGTCATAGATCTTTTCTGTGGCCACGTGTTTGAGTAAATCACCCAGAACGATGCTGGCTGTGGCGGTCACCGTTCCGTCTTGTTCTTGGGCCTGGGCCTGGATCAGGCCATCGGCCTGAGTTGGGGCATAGGTAAACGTGACAGTCGGTGGTTGATTGTTCGGCTGCGTTCCCTCTGCGTGAGATTCTGACGAGGGCTCAGGCGGTTTGACGTTTTGGACAAAGGGCAAGAGACGTAATTGCTCTCGCGTTTGTTGCTTCAACATCAATTTGTAATTCACTGTGTCTTGTGCCGTATTTTGAGGTTGGCTTTGGTCGCTCGAGGCGAACCCTTCCAACACAAGACCTTCATCCGTGAGGGTCTGATGGGCTCCACGTGATCGAATGCCTGAGGTAGGTCCGACAAGCCCGGCGCTTTCCTGCTCTTGAACTCGAAAACGAAAACTCCGTTCATAATTTTTGACGGTTTCCGATAATTCCGTACTCCAAGTCGCTAAGAGTCGAAAGTTGCGTTCGACTAAATAGGAATAATTGTTGGACACATACACATAAAACAGCGTGCCGAAAAAAAGGAGTGTGACGAGGATGGCAACTGGTAAGGCTTTACTCGTCCCTGGTTTCAGGAATGTTTGTAGGACACGAAAGGGTTGGGGGGTCATGATGATCGTTTGGTGTGCGTTCGAATAAACTCCAAAAAGAACATGTCGTGTCCCTGGTATTCCAAAGGCTCAGGTAAAGGAACAGCTTTGAGCACCCCCAATGTAGCGCGAGCGAACAAAAGCTTCAAGGTGTATTTCTGAAAGGAATTGGTCCGGCTTCTTGTTGGATCTTCACAAGGACGAATTCTGCAGGTTTAAGTGGAGCAAATCCCACCAAAATATGGATCAGCCCCGCCGCCTGGTCTGTGGTTGTCGTCGTTTCCCTCCCGCATTTGACGAAATAGGCCTGTTGTGCCTTGGCTCCTTGAAACGCGCCTTTCCAAAAGAGCGCCTGCATGAAGGTTTCGACCGATTGACGAATCTTGGCCCATAACGGTTCGTCATTGGGTTCAAAGACGGCCCAGGTCGTTCCCTGTCGGATACTACTCTCTAAAAACAGGGCCATTCGACGAACGGAGATATATTTCCATTCAGGATCTGATGAAAAGGTTCGGGCTCCCCAGGCAACATAGGTCGAGGAGGGTATGTGTTTGAGGGTATTGACCGTGACTGAGGTAAGGGTATTCATCTCTTGGGGAGAAGGAGCATACTCTAATCCCACCACGCCTTGGAGCGTGGCTTCGGTTCCAGCCGGCGCTTTCCAGACTCCGCGAGTTTCGTCGAGTCTGGCAAAAAGGCCAGCCATTGACCCACTGACAGGTATGGTCACGGTTACGCGAGAGGCCGTCTGGGAAGCCATGTGGATCCGGGGATAATATACGATCACATTAGGATGTCGAATGCTCCCTTGAGCGCGAGACCATAGGACGATGTCTTTCACTGTTAGAGGTCGTCCATCCTGTTGAGGTGGGTCTAAAAAATAGATCGCACGATATTTTTCGACCAATGGCACCGACGTGCGAAAAATTTTTTCTGCTTCTTTCGCTGAGAGAAGACTTGTTTCTGGAATGATCAGCATGTTGAAGGATGGGATTTGAGATAAGAGGGATAGTCCCTTTAAAAAAGGAGTCGCCGTTCTGAATGGGCTGGTTCCTAGGGATATGATCCAGACATTCTTGCCGCCATTTTCAAAAAACTGGTTGATCACTAAGGAGGGAAGTTTGTTAGACCTCAGCCCACCATAAATTCGTTCAAGGTCTTTGAGCGAGCGAATATTCGTCGGGGTGTATGACGAACTTTTCGGAAACGTGCCAATGACTACGGCCGTTGATGTGGGGACTCCGACAATGGTTTTGGGGCTGATGCCCATCGTGTGAATCGAGATTCCTGGCTACCTTATGATGTTTGCCCTGTGGACAGAAGACCGTCCGCAACGCCTGGCGTTAACTGAGGGCAGTTTTGAGATTCTTGGTCAGGGTTTTGAGATTGGGGAGAAAAGCTGAGCCTTGATGCTGTTCGGCAATAGTACGGACTAGGGCACTGCCAATGATAACGCCGTCAGCAAATTGTGCTACTTGATGGGCTTGGTCCGGAGTTGAAATCCCAAATCCAACAGCCACTGGTTTTTTGCTCATTCGTTGAATCGTCTGGACATTTTTTTTGACTTGGGTGAGATCGGTCAATTGCGCACCGGTAATCCCGGTAATGGAGACATAGTAGATAAATCCGTGGGTTCGTTTCATGACTTCTTGACGGCGTTGTGGGGTACTGGTGGGAGCCAAAAGAAAAATCACCACCGGTCCGCCAGCTGCCGTTGTGGCGTGATACAGCGCATCTGATTCTTCTGGGGGCAAATCGGGAACAATCAGCCCATCGATACCTGCTGAAACTGCCTCTGCGCAAAAGGTCTCTAACCCCATCGCCAGGATGGTGTTGTAATAGGCCATGAAGATGAGAGGAATGTTGGTTTTTGTTCGAACAGATTGAACGGTCGAAAGGATTTTCTTCAGAGTGGTTCCTGATTTCAACGCACGCTCGGCGGCCTGTTGAATAACCGGTCCGTCCGCAATGGGATCAGAGAACGGAACACCTAATTCAATGAGATCGGCCCCGCCTTCGGCCAACGCCAGCACCAGTGATTCAGTGATCTCCAAAGACGGGTCGCCAGCCATAATGTAGGGAATGAGGGCTTTGCCCCCTTTAGCCTTCAAGTCCTTGAATGTTTGTTGGATGCGATTTGTCATAGTTAAGTGAAATGTAAAAAGTGAAAAGTTAAAAGGAAGAACGAAAAATCGACTTGTTTTCTTTGAAAAAAATCTTGCGTTTCACTTCTCACTTCTCACGTTTTCCTTACAGGGGGATGCCACGCATTCGAGCGATTTGTTGAACATCTTTGTCTCCACGGCCGGAAAGGTTCATCACAAGAATCTGATTTTTTTTCATCGTAGGGGCTAGCTTGACCACTTCGGCCACGGCATGGGCACTTTCTAGAGCCGGGATAATGCCTTCTTCCTGAGAGAGTAGGTCAAAGGCTGCCAGGGCTTCCTTGTCGGTCGCAGAGGTATACTGCATGCGTCCTATGTCATGATAGAAGCTATGTTCCGGCCCCACTGCGGGATAATCCAAACCTGCCGAGACGGAATGGGTGGGATTGACCTGCCCATCCTGATCCTGCAGCAAATAGGTCATAGTGCCGTGCAGCACTCCAGGCCTTCCACCAGAAAAACGAGCCGCATGTTCCCCGCTTTCAATGCCATGTCCGCCGGCTTCGACACCCACCATCTTGACCTTGGTGTCCTTGATAAAGGGATAAAAGAGCCCCATGCTATTGCTTCCTCCGCCGACACACGCCACCAGACAGTGAGGCAAGCGTCCAGCCTGCGTCAAGATTTGCTTGCGCGCTTCTCGACCAATAACTGATTGAAAATCGCGAATCATCATCGGGTAGGGATGAGCCCCCAACACGGAGCCCAACAGATAATGAGTGGTCCCAACATTGGTGGTCCAATCACGCATGGCTTCACTAATGGCATCTTTTAACGTGCGACTTCCCGCATTCACCCCCGTTACTTTGGAGCCAAGAAGGCGCATGCGAAATACGTTCAGGGCTTGTCGCTCCATATCATCCGTACCCATATAAATTTCTGCTTCGAGCCCGAACATCGCTGCCACGGTGGCCACAGCGACACCATGCTGGCCCGCACCGGTTTCGGCAATGACGCGTTTTTTCTTCATGCGGCGGGTCAGCAAGGCCTGGCCTACCGTGTTGTTAATCTTATGCGCCCCGGTATGACACAGATCTTCTCGCTTGAGATAAATTTTGGCCCCACCAAGTGTTTTGGTCAGTCGTTCGGCAAAGTACAGGGGCGTAGGACGGCCGACAAAATTCTTAAGGCAAGAATGAAATTCTTCCTGGAATTTTTTGTCATGTTTGATTTTGTGATAGGCCTGATCCAGCTCATGGATGGCGGGCATCAGTGTTTCCGGCACATACATGCCCCCAAATTGTCCAAATCGGCCATGTTTATCAGGATACGTCGCCATAGAGTATTTGAACTTTCGACTAAGACATTTCAGCGCTCCCTCGCCCTTAAGGGCTTTGGTCCGAAGAGGAACAAAGGTTGGGGTGAGGGTGAAGAGCGCATTTGATAGTTAAGCCACTAGAATAACTATGCCGATCGTCTATAAGTAAAAAAGAATTGAGTATAACGACGAAAGGGCTAACACTCAAGACGAACGGCTTGCACAAATGCACGAACCTTTTCGTGATCCTTTTTCCCTGGGCGCTCTTCCACTCCACTACTCACATCAACTCCATACGGCTGAACCTGTTGAATGGCCTCTTGCACATTTTTTGGCGTTAAGCCTCCGGCCAGGAGAATGGGCGCGTTCTTGGCGACTTCTCGGGCCAACGTCCAATCCACAGTTTGCCCGGTTCCTCCATAGGCGTCTGAGGAGAACGCATCAACGACAAAACCTCTCATGCCTATCCGGCCTTTATATTCGGCTAGAGCGAGCAAGCTACCGCGATCTTGAAGCCGAAGTGCCCGCAACACGGGTCGACTTAAGGTTTCACAAAAAGTGGGGGTCTCATCACCGTGCAGTTGGGCGAAGGCCAGACCACATTCATTGTAAATATTCCTGATGGTTTCCTGGTCCTGATTGACGAAGACTCCAACAGAAAGAACAAATGGGGGAAGTTGCGCAATAATGCGCTTGGCCACAGCGTGTTCAATGCAGCGTGGGCTTTTTGGATAAAAGACAAAGCCTAACGCATCAGCCCCTGCCTCTACGGCAACCTGAGCATCTTCCGCATTGGTAATCCCGCAAATTTTTATTTTAATGGACATAGGGATCAATCTGACGGAGTAGGATTGAAGGATCTTTAGAATGAAGCCATTACACCCAACGAGATCCGGCCGGCTCCTCAGTGGACGTGATGGTTGTAGGCAGTAATTCTCTGATTTTTTCTTCAATAGAGTTGGCTCGTAGGAGCGATTCTCCGATGAGCATTGCCCGGGCGCCCGCTTCAAAAATTTTCACAACGTTGTCTCGCTTATGAATGCCGCTCTCACTGACGATGAGTTTGTCTGAGGGAATTCGCTTCGCTAGACGCTCGGTCACCCCCAGATCGGTGGAAAAGGTTTTGAGATCCCGATTGTTAATGCCGATGAGCTTGGCGGTGGGAATTCGTTCAAGCACGGTATCCAATTCTTGTTCATTGTGTGTTTCAATCAGGACATCGAGGTGCAGTCCTGTGGCAAGGACAAAGAAGTCTTCCAATTGGATTCGATCTAAGCCGGCGACAATCAATAACACGCAATCTGCCCCATGGGCGCGGGCTTCATAAAACTGAATGTCGCCTACCATGAATTCTTTATTGAGGGTGGGTAGGGCGACGGATTTTTTCACGGCAGCTAAGAAATCTAAACTCCCTTGAAAGAATTCTTGATCGGTGAGGACAGAAAGGGCGTGAGCCCCGGCCTCACGATATTGTTGGGCAATGGCCACAGGGTCAAACCCATCTTTGAATTCTGGACGCATCAGCCCCTGACTGGGCGAGGCCTTTTTCACTTCAGCAATTAACGCCGGAGCTGCTTCTGAGTGCCCCGCTTCAAGCGCGTGAATAAACCCTAAGGGCGCAGGTTGGTCGGTGATCCGAGTTTTCATCGAGGACAGATAGCCCCGATTTTGTTTCCGACGCAATTCTGACTTTTTGTGATCCAAAATTCGTGAAAGTATCATGCGGCCTGTGCGTTGGTATACGAAATGAGTTGTTCAAGCTTTTCATACGGTGCTCCGCTATCCAGAATTCGGCCAGCTTCCTCAAATGCCGTTTTCAAAGAAGTCGCTTTGCGGCAGGCCACTAATGCCGGGGCGGCATTCAGTAAGATAATGTCGCGTTTTGGACCCCGGCTTCCTCGTAAAATGTCGAGTATGATTTTCGCATTGTCCTGCGGGGTTCCACCCAACAATTCCTTGGGCGACACCGGTTTGAGTCCAAAATCTTCCGGACGCACGACATAGCTGGCCACTCGCCCTTTTTTCCCTTCGGCAATCGTGGTGGGACCGGACAGAGAAATTTCGTCTAATCCATCCATCCCATGCAACACAAAGCAATGCTGGGTTCCTAGCCGCATGAGCACCTGTGCCAATTTTTCCGTGAGCTTGGCATCATAGACCCCCAAAATTTGAATGGTGGCTCCTGCGGGATTCGATAACGGTCCCAAAATATTCATCAAGGTTCGAATGCCCATTTCGGCGCGAGGTTTGGCGCAATATTTCATCGCTCCGTGGTAGAGCGGGGCGAACAAGAATCCGATGCCCACTTCGTTAATACAGTCCCCAACCTTCTGTGGAGGGAGATCAATATTGACACCCAACGCGGCTAAGACATCCGCACTTCCGGATCGGGATGACACTGACCGATTGCCATGCTTGGCTACCGTGATTCCTGCGCCGGCCACCACAAACGCGGTGGCGGTGGAAATATTAAAGGTTTGGCTTCCATCGCCGCCCGTTCCACACGTATCAACCACTTGAGGGTCTGAGATAGGCACACGAACGGCGAGATTTCGCATAGCGCGGACCGATCCGGTAATTTCTTCGATCGTTTCGCCTTTCATGCGTAATCCCATTAAATACGCGGAAATTTGGGCATCTGTGGCATGCCCATGCATGATCTCGCTCATGGCCTCTTCTGCTTCCTTTTCCGTTAAATCGATTCGATCAGGAAGCTTGGCGAGAATCTCTTTGAATCTACTCATGACGATCGTGTCCTCATTGGCGAGACGATAGGAAAGCGTTTATCGAGATGGAGAGGAGGGTGTGGAGCATGCCAAAAAATTCTTCAAGAGATCCATCCCTGCAGTGGTCAGGATGGACTCGGGATGAAATTGCACCCCTTCCGCTCCCGTTGGTATATGGCGAATCCCCATAATTTCGCCTTCGACCGTCTCCGCCGATATTTCAAATTCAGTGGGTAATGTTTCCCGCTTCACGATTAAGGAGTGATACCGTGTGGCTTCAAAGGGATTCGGCAAACCTTGGAAAATGGTTTTTCCGTCATGATGGACCATGGAGGTTTTGCCATGCATCAAGCGATCAGCATGCACAATTTGCCCTCCGAACGCATAGGCCAGGGACTGATGCCCCAGACAAACTCCGAATACCGGAATTTTTCCTGCGTAACGCTTAATGGCGTCGACGGAAATTCCCGCTTCCTTTGGCGTACAAGGACCGGGAGAAATCAGCAAATGGTCGGGTGCCAATCGTTCAATATCTTCATGGGTGAGTTTGTCATTGCGAACCACGTGAACGTTCGCTCCCAACTCCC
>Ga0224496_10002714_pt1 | contig 10448 bp, 12 predicted proteins | sample SF_Jul11_sed_USG_2_FD_168127 | JGI IMG/M metagenome (GOLD analysis project Ga0224496, IMG submission 168127) | Sediment microbial communities from San Francisco Bay, California, United States - SF_Jul11_sed_USGS_8_1 | ecosystem: Environmental > Aquatic > Marine > Sediment | place: USA... | reverse complement strand
GTTTCGGTTGCTGGGCTTTTGTCTCGCTTATCGCGCCATTGGTCGGCTGATCGATCTCGTCATCCGTCGTTCCATCGACTATCAATTCAGCTTCATTAAACAGACTCGGGTGCTGAAAATGAAACTTCTCGCTGCGGGCACCATAACGTTGATGCTGAAATAACCGGATCTGTTCCAACAACGCGTCGTATTTTGCTTTGAGCTGTTGATTTTCCTCTTTCAGCTGAGCATTGGCCACCACCAGTTCCTGTACCACCGAATGGCTGGTTGAGGAGGTGTTTGGTGTAGACTCAATGCCTTGTTTCATAAGGCATATTATACTACAATAACCTCAGAAAGTGGCTATAAAACAGAACAATAATGCAGTTCTTGGTGCGGCTTCATGCGACTAATATCATACCCTTCCAGTAACCAGTTAAGTTGCCGCCCAGTTAATTCCATCACCGCCCGAGACACGTCCCTGGGCCAGAAGAAACGCTCCTTTTCCAGCCGTTTTTGCCAAAGACAAAAACCATTGCGTTCCCAATAGACAATCTTGATGCTGGTACGCTGCCGGTTGCAGAATACAAACAATCCTTCCGCAAACGGATCCTTTTGCAAATGGGTCTCGACCAGAACCACCAGGCTGCGCATCCCTTTGCGGAAATCCACTGGCGCTGAACAAAGATAAACTGCTGGCAGATTATCCGTAGACCCAATCATGATGGTAATTGACTGACAGAATTCAGCAACGACTCAAACCCATTTTGATCCATCCCGGTCATTTCGCATTCTATGCCATTGGGGAAACGAATCCTGCATGTAGCATCAACACGTTGTTCCCGTTTGATCGCGACCTTGTGAAAGACCGGAGAGTCAGGAAGTGGCTTGGATTCAATGGTACCAAGCTGCACCAGCCTTTTCTTCCAGTAATAGAACGCCGTAATTGCAAGCCCGTGTTCCCGTGCATATTCGGCCATACTTTTTCCTGAAACCTCACTGGCCCGATAATGCTTGAGCCAGTAATGTTGTGGCTCTGTTTGCTCATCGTCAGGCTGTAACCTTGTCAGAGCAGCTTCTTTTTCCATCACTTGCTCCTGATAATTGAAATCAAGAATATTGTGAATGGTTCTTCGTCAGAATGTTAGATGGGATTAAAATAGCGCTTACATTCGGATTCCCATGGCTACCTCTCAAAAGGGTTGTGGCTACGTGGAAGACCGAAGACCAGGGGCCAACGCAGACCCTTATGTGGTCGCGTCTCGAATCCTGGCTACGGTTTGCGAAATCAAGTAGGATCCGAAATAACCAAAATATGAAGCATTGAGCCCTAGGTTACACCCGGTTCAGGTGTTGGAGTCTAGGGCTTTTCTTTACTTTCTGACCTAGCTTTCCCTCTACTGAAGTTTCACGCTTTTGATTTTGTGGTAATATTAATCGCATGCTTTATCTCATTGAAAAATTGTATATTTTTTCATTAAGGGAACGTCTGTGTCCAAAAGTAATTTTATGGGGATTTGCTATAAACGGAGAGCATGCAAAACCGGGGGAGGCATCAACATCAAATCTCTTGTCCAGTACGAACTCACAAGTCAAATGGAGATATGCGGCTGTCAAAGAACAGATCATCCAAGTCATCCTTCGACGGTTTTGGTGGGATTTTGTAACCTTTAAGAAACGCCTTAAGGGAACCAAGATTTTGGAAGGTTTGAATATCGCGCTTAAGGCTAGAAATATCGTGACGGACAGTCTGGATGTCTCTCTCCAAGTGGAGTATTAATTGTTTGGGAAGTAACCGCGAAAAAGGCAAGAGCTGTAATCGCATTTTAAATGGTTGCTCGATCTCAAGGATTTCCTGTTGAAGTTCTTCGAATTGTTCTTTTAGAATTTTATTAAAGTATTTCAAACGGTCTTCGGCGATATTATTGAGATGTTTTTGGTCAATTTGCTCGACTTCCAACTGTAATTCCAAAAGTTGCAGCAAATCCTTTTTATTATAAGCGGCATTAACCCGCTGCATGATTTTCGTCTTGCGCTCCCGTTCTTTTTCATCTTGTTCGCGATCAGGATGCAATGCCGTCGCCAATTTTCGGTAGACCTCGCGGATGGACTTGCTGATATTTTGATCTTCCAGTTGTTGCTTGGCTTCTTTTTCAAGCTGTTTTGCGGTTTTTTTGCGCTTGCTGCGGTACTCTTCGGCTTGTCGATGCTTTTCCGCATCCTTATTTTGTATTTCTTGCATTTTTTCTTGAATAACGGACTGCATTTTTTCAGGCGAACTGATATCCACCTCGTCGCCAATTTCCAGGCCGAACATGTCTTGCACCATGCTCTTCAATAATTCCGAGGCAATGGCGTCGGCTTCCTGTTTATCGGCGTCAAAACCAGAATCGCTGTATTTATTATGCAGTTCTTTTAAGTCTTCCCTGCCATGCTTGGAAATTAAATCAGCGGTTAGCTCGGTTAAGATATGTTTGATTTTTGCTTTATCGGTTTTTTTAAAAAAAGTATTTCCGTAAGCACGGTCAAGTAAACAAGCTAGCTCGGCTCGCTGATCGTTATAGGTATTAGAAAGAACATTATATTCATTGTTAAGCTTTTGATTATAGTTAGGAATAGTTTCTTGCCAATCCATTAATAACTGCTTTTCTTTGTCAATTCTTTTAATAAGGTTATTAAATTGTTTCTGCGCTTTGGATAAGCCTTTTTTTTCGGATTCTTGAGCAATGCGGATAATTTTGTAATCGGATGACGACATAGGTTAAGATAAAATTAAGATGTTTTTTGCGTTGTATCGACTGTGCCTATGAAAAGTTTGGTGCCTTTTCTTGCAAACGGCAAGGATTCTGTCTCTCGTGCGGTGGACGGCGCATGACGCAGATGACCGTCCATTTGGTAGACCATGTTATTCCCCCGCGTACCCGTGCGTCAATGGGTGCTCTCATTCCCGATCCCGTTACGTTTGATGTATGTTGATTTTCATGGAGTCCAACGTTTTGTAAAAAATGAAGGGATAGAAGGTAAAAAGGAAAATTACTCAAGACATAGTACAGTCTAGAATTTTGCCAGCATTTGGCAGTTAATATGCCACCTTAAACGTTGGACTGTCCTCCGGCCGTGTTTTGCGATGATCATAAATACGTGTCGTCGCAATATTGGCATGACCTAACCATTCCTGCACCTTAGCAATATCAGCTTGGGTGCGTTTAAACAAACGACAGAAATGTTTCATAGGATTTTGAGTCTTTTTGTCGCCTGCTCCAGAAAATTTGGCCGGTATCTCATACTTGATGGCAGTGGTAATTGAACAAACAACCCGTTCTTGTAAAGCAGGCGATAAATCCAGCATAAGTTAATAGGCCAAGTTACATCATAGCTGTCCTACGCTGCCAAATTAACAAGATTTAATCTTAAAGCAAAGTGTCGATCCAGTCATCTTCGTGAAAACAGCTTATACAATAAAAAAACTAAACAGAATCGTTTAGAACTATCGATTTTATTGAAGTTTTTTCAAATAAAAGGTCGGTTTCCTGCTTACCACAAAGAAGTGCCTAAAACTGCAATAGAGTTACTCGCTGAATTTTTGGGTACAAGCCTTAATCAGTTTATAGCAATGGCAGTGGCAGAAAAAGTATCGGCTCTTGAAACCGAGGACTTTTTTAAAGAACGCGCTAAACAAGCAAATTTGAAGTCATTTGAAGATATTCTTTTTCGCCCAGGTGACGAAATGCCACGTGAGGGCGATGAGCTAGAGAAATAATCCTAAAAAACGAGGCTGGTCGAAGCCATATGATTAATAACAATTATTAATCAATCTGTTAACTGCGTTACTCCAATTGCTAATAATCTTTTTTATGTTAAATAGTAAGAATAATAAAATTTATAATCAATAAGTTAATGCTGTCTTTATTCTAAACAAAGAATCATCTTCAGATTTTCTGATTATGTTTATTCTGGAATTCTTCCATATAAGATCCTAAGCAACATTAAAAATGTCTGCCATGATCCATGCTTTCATGCAAAATACGTATAATAAAAATCGTTTGCCCAGCAATACGGTAGAAAACGACATGTCGCCCTGATTTACGGCCTTTGATAACTTTTGGTACACCATAGCGGGATTTTCCAGTTTCTGGATTATTGGCTATGTTTGTTATAGTTTTGTATAGCTCTTCTGTATATTTGGTAGTTTGTTCTTCGCCCCATTTTATGAAGGAATAAACTGCAATAGCTTCTAAGTCGTCTCTTGCGGGGTCAGTAATAATCAGTTCGTAATTATTGGGCGATGACATTAGTGTTTACAACTATCTCGCCGCTTTTTGCTTTTGATATTCCGTCCTGTATTACTTGATCGAATAACTCACGAGTAAATGGCTGTGTCTGACTTTCTTGTATCGCTTTTTCCCCAATTTCGAGAGCAGCAAGTAAACAATTTTGTTCACTTTCTCTTTGTTTACGTACGGTATCACGTATCGCCTCGGACAAGCTACTATAATAGCCATTCTCAACTTTGTTACGAAGGTAAGCTTCGTCTATTTCAGCAAATGATACTTTCATCATGGTAATTCCTCCTTCAAGCTAAACGCCCTTATTGTACCCCATAATGGGGAAAACATAATAACAAGTCTTTTCCAATAGGAGAGCATGAAAGACTAAAGAGAAATACACCCCGCTTTTTTATGCAGTGATTGGCAGTTGCATGAGGATAATCAGCGCAGTGCTTTAGCCAAGGTGGTCAATGCCATCAGTAACCTGGACATTACCCAAGCCTGGGGTGAAGGAAAAACCTCCAGTAGCGATGGGCAGCGGTTTGCCTTACGCCGTAAAGTGATTTGCCAACCGGACCAATCTTGGCCAGCGGTCATGAATCCAGGCATGTTCCGGTGGCGTATTGACCGTCACCACATAAACGCGCCGCTCTTTTTTTCTCTCAGCCAACAATCCCTGTATGACCATTTGCTTGTCCAGCTCGATCCAGTGAGATTGCCCTTCACGGTCTTTTTCCATGAACTGATCAGCCGCAATTAATACCGGCCTCGGATGCCACGGCTTCCATTTGCCACTTTTGATGGAACTTAGCCGCGCCCAACCCCCATTGGGGAATATGCCTATGGCCTCCTTCTCACGTCTGCCCCAAGTAATCCAGGTCACATTGCCATTACGTAACCGCACCGGCAGCCGTGCTCCTGGCTGCGGAAAAAAGATTTTATCGCCCTGGTATTCTATGCCACCACACATAAACGCCCTACCCTTTACCTGGTCACTGCCCGTTTCTGCTTAATTACCTGCCGCTTATGTTCAACATGGACTTGCAGTTTTTCAACTTTAGTCCGTTGAGATACTTTCTCAACCACAGACAACACCTGGCGTTTCACCGCATCAATACCCAGAACACTTTTATTCGCCAGATCATTAAAATCACTTAGCTTCTGCGTGGCCTGCTCATTCGGCGCAAATGTCGGAAAGACTGCTGTGCCATTTACCCGTTTTGCCGCTTCCTGTGCTTTTTCCCTGCCGGTATTTTTGCTATTGGTCATTTCCAGGTGCCGGTCGTCATCCCCAGCGATAACAATCGGCTTATCCGGATACTTGTTCCGTAAACCCTGCGCGACTTTCAGTAGGTTTCCCGAATCAAATGCGCTAATCGTGGGATATCCCAATACCTGGGACAGCGTATCCGCTGTGGCATAACCTTCTGCGATCACAATGACCGGTACATGACTCATGGCCCCCACCCCATGCCCATTGTCTCCCACGACATGAAAGCTGTTCTCCTTCTTGCTACCCGGTAAAAAGTATTTGGCCCCACTAGACTGTATGGTTTGCCCACTCCAAATCTGCCCATCGATGTCCTGTAAACTCAATAACAAGTCACCCGCCGTCAAAACAATTCGGTCCGGGAATTCATCGCGCAGTTGTTTGGATTGCTGCGGGTCTTGGCCGATTTTAATCATCGCATCATCCGGAAAATTATCGCTATACTGCGGCACAACGCGCAAGTTACCGGGGCGCGCCTGCTTGTCACGCAAATAAGGGTGATCCGCGTCCGCCAATGGTGCGATCGCAAGCAATGCTTTGACAGCCTTTGCAATTTTCAATTGTTGTGCTTGCTGTTCTGCCTTACGGTTTTGCTGCTTAACCACCGCCTGCGCAGATAACTCGGCTTTTTGTTCGTCCGTCAGTGAATAACCTTTCGCTTTCCAGCGCACTTCATGTTTGGTGCGATTATTGATAAAGTACCCGGCAGGATGACCATCCAGGTGCGCGACATAAAACCCGGATTTCTCACCGGCCTTGTCACCTTCAACTTTGATTCTTTGTTTACTACCATCCATTACTGGATGATGACCATCCACAATGCAACCATTGACACGCAGCAATTCAGCAAATTCATTTTCTGGACTTAGTCCAGACGCTTGCTGTCTGGTTACATTTTCCGGCAACCAGCGTTGCAATGTGCGAACATTAGCTTTCGGCCCGATATACCAGCGTCGTGCCTGAAAGTCCCAGGCTGCGCCGGCCGCTTTTGCCAGGTCTTTCTCCCGGTAAGGCACTACCAGGTATTTTCTGACACCGGTTTCACTCTGTTGACCGGTTTGTTGTTTTTTAATCGATGTTTCTTGCACTTTTATGCCGGCCGCTAGGCCTTCCCTATCGGCAATTTTTTGTTCAATTTCATTCTCATGTACCATGGCCAAAGACTCAGCCGCCTTGCGCTGTTCCTTGGCCGCCTGAATATCTTCATCAAGGCTATTCGGGTCGTTGCCGATGCGGATTTCTTGGACACGGGCAAGCTTCACCGCCTTTTCATATTCGCTTCTTTCGGCTGCAGCTTCTATCAATTCAAGTTTTTCCGCCCAATCCCTGGCTTGTCGTTCACCGTCAACGTCTTTCAACCATTGAAAGGTATGATCGTCACGTTGCGCATAGACACCCCAGAATGCCGGCTCAACCCCTAACTCTTTGGCCGCCACCACAATATCAGAACCATTTTCATCCGTTTGGATGACATTGCCTTGTATCCGGACTTGCCCGTTCCAATTGTCCGGTATCGTTAAACCCAATTTTTGCTGTGCCGCTTCCTCAAACTCAAGATTGTCGATACTATGATTTCTGTAAAATTTAAGTGAATCGGCCACATACAAAATGGCCTGTTGTTCTTGTTTTGGCATATCATCCGTCAGCGCCTTAAACGTTTTAATGTTGCGGGAAGTGATGGTCGCCAGATCAGGTGAAAGATCATCTTTAATATTGTTCTGTGGTATTGAGACACTCATGCTAATTGCCTCCTGTTCAACAATGGCTTGTTGTTGCGAGAATGACAGTACATAATCTTGTATTTTTTCTGCATCGGCTGCCGCACGAAATACTTCCATTGGATCCTGCGCCAGTACTTTGATCCAATGACCCACATACGCCGCATGTTGACCGGGATCATGGCCAATACCCAACTCACTGCCCAATAACATGCTGGCAATCTCGGCACGCAATTCTTCTTTGGCGTAGCCTTCACTGCCAAATGGATGCGAGAGATCACGATTTAGCCGCGATTCATGGCCAGATTGATGCGCAAGCTCATGCAGCGCCGTGGCGTAATAGCGATCCGAGGTCTCAAACTGATTTTTATGCAGCAAATGAATACTATCTGTTGATACCCGGTAAAACGCCCTATTCGTTTCACCATGATGAATCACGGCCTTTGATGTTTGTAATATCTGCTCGGCCCGATCAATCGGGTCCCAGTCCGGCTGATCAATTTTTAATTCCGGTAGGCCGTCAATCTGTCCGGCATTAAATACAAAGGCATAAAACACTTTGGGGCGTTCCAATTTGACCCGTTCTTTGATCGATTCTCCATTGCCATCTAACACCGGATTACCCGCAGCGTCTTTCTTGATGCGTTCACCAACAAACTTCCAGTACTGCACGCGCGTACTTTTTTCTCCCCTATTTACCTGTGCGCCCAAACTATTGGCCTGTTTGAACGTCAGCCAACGCGGATCAGCGTATCCCTGACTCATCAAATTGAGTGCATTAATCCCCCGGTAGCGCCTACCGGTTGTTGGGTTATTGGGTAAGGTCAGAAGCGGATCACCTGGTTTCCACGGTTGTTGCCAGGGTGCTGTCCCCTGCTTCAACTGCGCAATCAGGTTTTCGGCAACCTGTTCATGAAAAGCTTTTTTGTCCTTTTTCATCCCATGCCTCCCGCTATGATTGTTGATCACCAGTGACCATGTCACCAGTGGCCATGTCACCCGTGCTGTCTAGCGCGTCGGCTTCACTCAGTGCGTCTTCCACAAACGCACCCAACTTTTCCGCCTCATCCGGATCAACCTCGACCTGGAAACCGGGTGTTTCGGCATCAACAAGTTTTTCTTCCAGCACATTCACTGCTTGCGTTTCTTGTTTCAGTTTGTCATCTTCCGGTGTATCCATCATGCAACCTCCTTTGGCTAAAACGTCAGATATAATTAAGAACGCCAGGTTAAAAACGGTTCAACCACATGCTTGATCTGGGCACGTCGAATCAGCCCAAAATATCGTGCATCAAAAGATTGCGGATTGGTGTCGGATAACAGCAGGTATTCATAAACATCCAAACGCTGCTTTGCAAAGTGAAACTGCGGCAGTGGTTGGCCATCCGCATCGAGGACTAACTGGCCACTATTGGGCAATAATTGCCCATTGACCTGGATACCGTCCTGATCAATGGATACACTGTCACCAGCTTGCGCAAATACACGTTTGAGTAATTTCCCATAACCTCCGGGACAATCGCCCGGGTTGATGTAGTGCCGTGCCACCGCCAACTCAAAAATGGCGTCCTGCGGCGGACAAAACGACACATACGCACCTTTAGTGACCGGTTGATTCACGACTTTGTATAAGCCCAGCGGGAAACTGGGCGTGGTATTGATGTAAATGCCACTCAAGCGAAAAATAATACTGAGCAAGAACACCCCAGCACTCATCGTCAAAACAATCAACGCCAGGATTTTTAGGGTCATTTTCATAAAGACACCCTATCTTCATGACCCACTTCCATTGACTGCTTTTTGATAACATCACTGTTAACCGGCGGATTAACCGCCGCCCGGGCGCTAAATACCGGATCTTGAAAATACAATGGCTGTTTACCATAAATGGCTGGGAATCCAGCAACATAAATAATCATGTTACCTGGCTCGGTAATCTTGCCGTCATCGTCTTTCTTTGGTCCCGGCAACCGTAGACATTCATCCGGCGTGAGTAACGCGCGTTGCGTCTCCTGCATGGTGCGCGTGACATGGCCGTGCATGACGCCGATTCGCTTACCACTGGTGGTGATCTGTTCCTTGGTGACGGTGGTCTGTCCAGTCAATTTGGATAAGTGTTCGGCAGTCTCGATACGATTGGGCGGAAACGCATTCTGAATATGACAGTTGGAAGTAATCGCTTCATCATGTCCATAGCCGGTCTCCCGGCTTTTGAGCTGGTTGATGTCCTGGCAGATGATGTAGGCTTTGATGCCGTAGCCTGCGATAAATGCCAATGATTCCTGAAAGATTTCTAGCTTGCCAAGGCTGGGAAATTCGTCGAGCATTAACAAAAGCCGATGCTTATAATTCGCAACCGGCTGACCGTCTCTGAATTCCAGCTTATCAGCCAATGTTCGCACAATCATGTTGGCCATAATGCGCACCAAAGGTCTTAAGCGACTTTTGTCATTGGGGTGCGTCACAATGTAAAGACTGACCGGATCATCGTGGTGCATCAGGTCTTTAATACAAAAGTCCGAGCGACTGATATTGTTTGCAACCAGCGGATCACGATAAAGCGTTAAATACGATTTGGCGGACGATAACACGGACCCGGCTTCTTCTTCGGGACGGTCTAGCATATCTCGGGCTGCCGAACCAACAACAGGATGCGTACCGCCACAAATATGAGGATACGTCACCATTTCCATCCACAACTCGGCAACATTCCGGTTAGGATCAGAAAGTATCGAATCCACAACTGGGAGCGTGGCCGAAATCCCTTCATTCTTTGCTTTGTACAACACATGCAGAATCACCCCGACCAGCAATGATTGAGATGTTTTCTGCCAATGGTCTTTTAACCCCCTACCATCTGGATCAACAATCAATGACGCGAGATTTTGTACGTCACCGACTTCATGACCGCTGCACATCCTGATTTCATCCAGCGGGTTCCAACACGCACTACCTGAAAATGCCGCCGGATCAAAGCGGATTGTTTTGTTACCAGCATGACGTCTGCGCCATCCGGCGGTGACAGACCATAATTCACCCTTCAAGTCCGTGATGACCGCACTCTGGCCCCAGGAGAGTAACGTTGGTATCACTAAACCCACACCCTTGCCGGAACGTGTTGGCGCATAACACAGTACATGTTCCGGGCCGTTATGTTTAAGGTAATGCGTTTTTCCTGATGGGTCTTCCCAGGCCCCGACATAGACAAAATCG
>Ga0224496_10002713_pt1 | contig 10449 bp, 8 predicted proteins | sample SF_Jul11_sed_USG_2_FD_168127 | JGI IMG/M metagenome (GOLD analysis project Ga0224496, IMG submission 168127) | Sediment microbial communities from San Francisco Bay, California, United States - SF_Jul11_sed_USGS_8_1 | ecosystem: Environmental > Aquatic > Marine > Sediment | place: USA... | reverse complement strand
CCTCCTGGACCTTGGTCGTCACCGTTCCTGTTAAAAACTCCTTCAGCTTAAGAGTCACCGTATCTGGGGCGATGCCCTCTAAGGCTGCCTTTTCGCGGTCAACATGCACCTCCAACGCGTCACCTGCTAACACAATACCGTCCTGGATATCGACGACTCCTGGTACGGATTGAATGCTTTCAGCCACTTTCAAAGCCGTGGCCCGCAGGAGGTCGCCGTCATCGGAAAAGAGTTGAATTTCGATGGGCTGAGGCACGGAGGTCAAGTCTCCGATCAGGTCTTCCATTAATTGGATGAGTTCAATTTGCAAGCCCGGAACGGTCTGTTCAATACGCGTACGGATATCATCCATAATCTCCTGGATCGATCGTCGGGGATGTGGCGTCAGCCGCACAAAAAAATCCCCGTTGTTGGATTCAGTGAGGCCGCCGCCGAGGCTTAATCCCGTGCGTCGAGAATACGTGTCAACTTCGGGAATCTTCTGAAGAAGGTTTTCTACTTGCCGCAATAATCGATCAGTTTCGGTGAGTGATGTGCCGGGTTGGCTCAAATAATCGAGAACGAAACCGCCTTCATCGACCACTGGCATGAACCCCGACCCGACCAGACTGAAACACCACCATCCACTACCAAGTAAAATGAGGACGATCGGAAAGAGGATGTGAAAAAAATCGTTCCATGAGGCGGGTATAGCCGCGATGGATCTGTTTCAGCCATGACCCGCCATCCTCCTGATCGCCGTCTTCCGGCTTTAACAGGTGCCATGCTAGAAGTGGCACCACTAACCAGGCGACGAAAAAAGAGATGGCCAAGCTGACGACCATGGTCAGAGACAATGCCTTAAAAAATTCGCCTGTCACTCCGGAAAGAAAGGCCAACGGAGCAAAAATGATAATGGTTGAAGCAGAAGACCCGGCAAGGGGCGGAGTAAATTCTCTGGCCGCGTCTAAGATTTGATCACGAGTTTGAGCTTTCGCTCCCCTCATCCGGCGAACAATATGTTCGATCATAACGATCCCATCATCAATCACGAGGCCCACCGCCGCGGCTATTCCGCCCAGGGTCATAATGTTGAAGCTCATCCCCAAAAGAAAGAGCACAAGAATGGTCACAGCCAGCACCATCGGGACTGTCAGCAAGACAATCACGGTCACCCGCCAGTTTCGCAAAAAGATCAGGAGAATAAGAAAAGCCAACAGGATGCCGATCAACACCGCATCCCGGACGCTCGCGGCCGAGGACACAATCAATTCACTCTGGTCATACCAGTTGGCGATCCGCACATCGTGCGGCAAACTCGATTGCATATTCTGCACCTGGGCAGCCACGTGTTTCGCAATCTCGACGGTGTTGCCGCCTGGTTGTTGGTAGACTTGAAAAAGAACGGCATCCCTGCCGTCGGCAGTCACGCGGGTCCATTGGGGTATAGTTCCTTCACTCACTGTGGCGACATCATCCAAGAGCACGAGCCCATTCGGCCCGGTTTGCACAATCGTTCGACCAATTTCCTCCAAATTATGGAATTGGGTGTCCACGAGACCGAGGTATAACTTGGCATGATCTTCATAGCGACCGACGGCCGTAATGACATTGGTGGCCGAAACCGCCCTGCTGATGTCCGTCAGAGTCAGCCCGAATGAATCCAATTTGGCCGGATCCACCATCACCTGGTATTCGGCGGTCAGCCCCCCCAGGACGCCGATTTTCGCCACGCCCGGGACCGTGGTGAGAACCGGACGAATCCGGTAGCGGGCCAAATCCTGCAATTCCACCAGAGATCGTCGGCTCGAGATTAAACTATACCCGAGAATGGGAAACACGGTGGTGTCCATTCGGCGGACGAGAAAGGTCGTTCCGGGCGGCATCAACCCACGCACTTGATTAATGGCGGATTCCACCTGGAGCATTGCCGCGATCATGTCTTCGCCCCATTGAAAATTGACTGAGATCTCTTCGCTCCCTCGGCTGGTAGTCGAACGGACAGTCTTGACCCCAGGAATGGCCCGTATGGCTTCCTCGACGGGCCGGGTGACCTCAATAGCCATGCGCTCGACGGGCCAGTCACCGACTTCCAGATTGACCTCCACGCGTGGAAAACTTATTTGGGGGAACAGGCCGACCGGGACAAAAAACGCACTGGCTAGTCCCGCGATGGCAAAGGATGTCAGCAAAATGAGGATAGAGCGACGGTGGGATTGAATCCATTGGAAGAAGTTCATAGTGGATTACCGAGGTGAAGCGACGGTGACTGCCATTCCATTGTGAAGTTGGCTGTTCCCCACAACGGCCACGAGCTGGCCTTCTTTGAGGGTGTCTCCCCGTATCTCCACCTGATGGTCGGTCTCCAACCCAAGATCTACTTGATGGGCCAGGGCCACCCCTTTATCCACCGTATACAGAAGATAGCCGTTTGGCGTTGGGACCACCGCTTCTCGGGGAACGACAAAAGTATCCTGTGCTCCAACCACGATCTCCCCTCGCACGTATTCGTTCAGTAAGAGTCCGGCCTGAGGGCCGGGAGTCACGAGTATGTCAACCAAACGAGTCGAGATATTCACTCCCTGGGCGATCAGCCGAATTTGGCTTTCGATCGGCTGAGATGTCGCTCGATGGATAGGAATGAGGCGAACCGCCTGTCCGGAATGCAGCAAGGCCACGTCTTCCAGTTCGATCCCTAATCGAACCACAACCTTGCTTTGATCAATCGTTTCTATTAATGGGGTCCCGGGCGGGAGAATTTGCCCTTCCCTCACGGGAATCCCACTGACAATGCCGGCAGAAATAGCGTGGAGTGTGGTGAGATGACCGGCTCCTCTTTTTTCCAGACTCTTGACACGAATCTGCGCGGCCTGGAGATTTTGCTGGGCTAGGAGGAGGTCTTGTCGGGTGACTAAATTCATTTTAAGCCGCTGCCGGATCAGTTTAAGCTGGCGCCAGGCGGCAGCACGCTGTCCACGGGCAGAATCCAGCTGAAGCTTAGTTTCCTGGCTTGGCTCGATGTCGATCAATGGCGTGTGGTCCTGAACAGCCTGGCCCGGGGTCACCCGTACTTTTCTCACGCGGCATTCATACGGCACGCTAAATCGTTGCGATTCGCCGGGTGCGGCTTCCGTGGTTCCATAGGCCGTCAGCGTTTCTTCAAGATGCTGACGCGTCAGAGGGGTGACGGTGATCGTGGCCACCGAACTGTTACCTTCCACCTCAGCAGTGGCCGGTAGATTTGAAGATACCCACGAGGTGTACCAGTACCAGATTCCTGCCCCAATGAGGACGGCAATGAGAAGGACCGGCATGGGACGTGGTTGCCAAATGTGTTTCATGGCGATTCTTTGCGGCCAATCGCCTTGGAAGTCATGTTTGTTATAGTTGGACTGTCCAATTGATAGAGACCTGTCGCCAGTTCCAGGGCAATCATCGCCTCCACGAGTTGCTGTTTAAACGTCAAAGCCTGAATGTGTTTTGTGGTGAGATTACCCAATGCCGTGTAATACAACACCACGGTCGATTGGCTGCTACTCAACGCGAAACGAAGCTTGTCCACCAGCCGTGTCAGGATGGGGATGGCCTCCTGAGCATTTGCCACTTGGTTGTTGAGCCATTTGAGCCCAACGAGCAATTTGCCTATATCATTGCGAGCCTGGAAAACCCGACTCACATACTCGTCGAAGAGCTTTTGCCGGGTGGCGCGCTCACTGGCGATCGTGCCTTGATTGCGGTTAAAGATGGGGATATCTGTCGAGACTTCAAACCCAGGTCGGAAAAAATTCCCCGTATCCCGTACGTTAAGAAACCCAATTTGGATGTTATTAAACTGACTCAAGATTGCTGAGCGCACCGTGGCTTCCTGGCTCTCATATCCGTGCCGGAGTGCCACGAGGTCCAATCGACGCTTTCCCAAGTCCTGAAGGAGACCACCAAGGGATGGGAGAGTCAGCCGATTGGGTACGTTGATATTCTTTTGAAGTGGAATGCGACTCTCAGAGGGAAACCCTAACAATCGGTTCAACATCACTTGTTCCTGTCGAGCCAGTTTTTCAAACTGCAGGACATTGGCATGGGCGGTATTGTTGGCAGTTTCGGCAGCCGTAAGTTCCAGCGCGGTGATCAGCTGCTGTTGGAGTGCACTGCGCAATTGATTCACATTCTTTTCTAAGAGATCTGCCAGTGCTTGTGCTAAGATGGCCTGAGACTGAAAGGTCCACAGCCGATAGGCGGAAAGTTTGGCTGCCTGAGCCACCTGCCACTCCTGCCAGGCCACATCCAAATCTACAGATTCAGCATGGGCGACTGCGGCATCCACTCGCGCCGCCCGAGTGATCACGGTGCGTAAATCCCAACTCAACCACCCGTTGAGTTCCGGCACCGTGCCCGGACTGAAATTACCCGTGGGGAAAGACATAGAATAGCCCAAATGGGGATTTGGGAGAAGTCCCGCTTGCAAGACCTGCCCCTCTGCAATTGCCCGTTGGTCACGGATCGCCCGTAACCCGGGATTGGCGAGGACCGCCAACACCGCGGCCTCTTGTGGTGAAAGCCCGTCGCGTTCATCAAAGTCCATTGCGGGGAGTATAGGATGATGAAGCGACTTTGCTTGAACATGCAGGACTTCTCCTGTTGGTGGAATGAGCGCCTGCTCCACGGTTTCTGGCGACAAGGGCATGGAGTGATAAGCCGTGCACCCTGCGAAAAGGAGGCCACTTAGTAAGCCCCATGTACATGCTGGCCAGACCATTTGTCAGAATCTCCTGTGAAAACTCTTCTCTCTACTAAGAATAGTTTTACAGGATGAAGTTAACCGGAGCATGACCGGAACATGAAGTTTTTGTTTTATACAAGGAAGGGCAAAATTGCCTAAGAAGACATAGGGAGACGAACCGTGACCGTCGTACCATTTTCCAGGGAGGAAGCCACGGAAATTTCACCGTCATTGGCGGCTACAAACGCCCGAGCTAAACTCAAACCCAATCCGTTTCCAGGAGTGGTGCGGGATCGATCACACCGGTAAAACGGCTCAAAGATGTGAGGTAAGTCTTCCCCTTTGATGCCCATACCGGTATCGACCACCAGGAGGATGGCGTGAAAAGATTCTACTTTGGCTGAAAGGTGGATGGTTCCACCGTTTAGGGTATATTTCACGGCATTGTCTATCAGATTGGCCATGACACGCTGAAGTCTCCCGCTATCCCCAAAAATGATTACGGGTTTGGTGGGCAGAGTCACCTTCAAGGCAATACCCTTATCTTCTGCAATGGGCTGAAAGAGTTCATAGGCATCTTGAACAAGTTGAACAAGGTCCAGCTTTTTTTTGGTGAGACGCATTAGTCCGGAGTCAGCTTCGGCGATCTGCAGCATGGTATTGATAATGCCAACGAGTCGATCACTTTCCTCTATGACTATGCCAGCCATTTCACGATAGGTTTCAATGGTCTCTTTGCCAGTTAAGGCTGTTTCAGCGATGCCGCGGATCCGTGTAATCGGGCTACGCAGGTCGTGGGCAATGTTATTCGTGACCTCTTTCAATTCTGTCACCAGTGCATGGATTCGATCCAGCATGGTGTTAAAAGTATCCGCAAGATGATCGATTTCATCTCCCGTCTTTCTGACGATGACCCGGCGGCTGAGGTCACCTTCACCAATACTGAGTGCTGTTTGCCGAACCTGCTCAACTCCAACCAGCGCACCCCTTGCCATTAACCAACCAATCGTCGCCGCTAACCCTAAACCAATGAGGACCGCCAGGCCTCCGACTTGTCGGTACTCTCCCAAAAACTTCTCTTCCTCCTGGGGTCTATATCCAATTTGCAAAATAGCGTCCTCTCCTGCCTTGGCATATACCACCCTAGCCTCAGAGGGCTGGTCAGATCGAGGTATTGAATCAAACACCATATTGTCCTTGGTGACGCGGGCCATGGAAGAGCGATTGATCCCGATATCTTGCCATGCTTGTAAAGAGGATGCTGCGAGCTCTTTTCCCCCTGAAGAGAGTAGGCGAAAAAATATTCTGTCAGTTCCGTCTATTTCTGCTTCGCGCGAAAATTCCGATCCTATGCTCTCAACCCCTCGCGACCGGTACAGTTCCTTGAATTCCTTGACCTCTGAGTGCAGTAATTGATCAATCCGTTGTTCGGCACTCTTGGCAATCATGAGGTAAACAAAGACGAGTATGGCCACTGAGGAAATGGTGAATATCAAGGCGTACCAGAGGGTCAGGCGGAAGGTGAGGGTGTGAAAAAAATTAGCCATCGTTTCGTAGAATATACCCGACCCCCCGAATGGTGTGAATCAATTTCCGTTCATAAGGACGATCGATCTTGTCGCGCAAGCGACACATTCTCGCTTCGACAACATTGCTTTCAGGGTCAAAATTATAATCCCAGACATGTTCCATGATCATGGTTTTGGACACCACTCGCCCTGCATTTCGCATCAGGTATTCAAGGAGGGCAAATTCCAGGCGTTGCAGTGTAATGTCATCTTCCCCACGCCATATTCTCCGGGATAGGAGATCCACGTGAAGGTCCGCCACACTTAATCGGGCAGGTTCGGATATCCCTTGGGCTCGGCGGATGAGGGCCTGAAGCCTGGCCAATAACTCTGTAAGCGCGAAGGGTTTGGTGAGGTAATCATCTCCTCCTTCCTGAAGTCCGTGAATGCGATCCTCCACTGAAATTTTTGCACTTAGAAAGATCACGGGTAACGAGAGTTTATTGTTTCGAAATTCTCGGACCATCGTAAAGCCGTCCATTGACGGTATCATGATATCCACGACGGCTGCATCGTAAGGATTAGTTAAAGCCATATGGAGGCCGTCTTTTCCATCAGAAACAGGATCCACGACAAACCCTGCCTGTTTCAATCCTTTCTGAATGAAGGAAGCCGTCCTTGCATCATCTTCCACTAACAGCACTCTCATCGAATCCCAATCCATTTCCTAAAAGTGGGGCCAGTCAGCTGATTCTTTCTCTTCGTCATATTCGGATTGCTCATCCTACCACCTTTGTTGGCCATTATAACCATATCAACAACGTGGAAAAGTTCTTGAAGCAATCCACATTGTATTGAGACGGGTGAATGGACTATTCACAAAGAAATGTTCCCGTAAGGATAGGTTTTAAAAAAACAATAAACGGTAGCCCTTCCTGTATGACACCCCTTGCGAGAATGTGCTAGAAAAAACGGTGTCGAGAAATTGGGAAACATCGGTGAAACAGCAATACCGACAAATCCAATCATCCGCATTACGTCACAACACCGCGATCTGCCGATACCATAAAAAAGCCGTATGCCCGACCCAACACCCCACATCTTAAATTCTCCGCCTGGTCGAAGGGCCATTCCCCGCGGCATTTGGGCACTCGGATTTGTGAGCTTGTTCATGGACATGTCCTCCGAGTTGATCCATAGCTTACTTCCCGTGTTTATGGTTTCCGTGTTGGGCGCAAGTCTCTTGTCGGTGGGCATCATTGAGGGAATCGCGGAAAGCACCGCCTTACTCACCAAAGTCTTTTCCGGAGTGCTGAGTGACTATTGGGCTAAACGCAAAGGCCTTGTCGTCATAGGATACTGTGTTGCGGCGCTCACGAAACCGCTGTTTCCGCTTGCGTCAAGTTTATCCACGGTCTTCATGGCACGGTTGCTGGATCGTGTGGGCAAAGGCATACGAGGCGCTCCCCGCGATGCGCTCATTGGCGATTTGGCCCCTGAACAGTTGCGAGGAACCTGCTATGGCCTTCGCCAATCGCTAGATACCGTAGGCGCCTTCATTGGACCTCTGTTGGCGATCGGATTGATGGCGCTTCTGGCCAACGATATTCGAATGGTGCTTTGGGTGGCGGTGATTCCGGCAGTGCTTGCCGTGATCTTTCTTGTTGTTGGAGTAGAGGAACCAGAATCTACCCGTCCCGAGAAAACCCGACACACGTTGAATCAGCTGCTGGATCTGAAACGGTTTAGTGAGGCCTATTGGTGGATTGTGCTTGTGGGAGGGATGTTGACTCTCGCTCGATTCAGCGAAGCATTCCTTATCTTACGGGCTGATCATGCCGGACTTGCCGTCACCTTTGTGCCGTTGGTCATGGTCGTCATGAGTGTGGCCTATGCGGTATCGGCCTATCCTGCCGGCATCCTTGCCGACCGAATAGACCGACGCTTGTTGCTGGTAGCCGGCATTCTTGCGTTAATTGTTGCAGATGTGACTCTCGCCTCTGCAAGCGATATTACCGGGGTGATGATCGGAGTCATGTTATGGGGATTGCATATGGGTCTGACGCAGGGACTGCTCGCCACACTCATCGCAGGTGCGACCCCCTCAGAACGCCGAGGCACGGCTTTCGGGTTCTTCAATCTTGTCAGCGGTGTCATGCTCTTTTTGGCAAGCCTGCTTGCCGGGTTTCTCTGGGATCAATTCGGTCCCTCTGCCACGTTTCTTGCCGGCGCTGTGTTTGCCACCCTTGCCCTGCTAGGGCTTCTCGTGCATTGGCCAACTGATTTACGGCCAGCAAAGTCTTAACCGACACATGCGTACCTTGGCTAGTCCATCCGGGTCCCGAGGCACTTTCTGCTTCGGTTCCGGTTCCGGTTCCGCTTACTCGGCAGAATAATCTCATTTCGCTTCGGGCACTTGAAGCCTGGTGATCTGCCTTTCGTGAGCACTACGCCGCAACAGACCTCCTTTCGAGAACGGTCCTTCCCCACATGAAAATTTCTTCATGTTGTCTTCACATTCTCTTCATGTTGGTGTCGTATAGTCATGAGTGACAACAGACAATTATCCATTCGATGCAACCAGGAGGTTCTATCATGAAAGGTTCACACACAGTTGGCTTTGGTTTTCTGATCAGTCTCATCGCGTTAACTGGCGGACTCGCATTCAGTTCTGAAAAGGGACCCGGCCACCACAATCTTCCACAAACCGCCATCACACTCGAACAAGCCATTGACGCGGCCAAGAGCGAATTTGCGGGTCGAGTCCTTGAAGTCGAGTTGGAACAAGAGGATGGCCAAGCCATGTATGAAGTGGAAATTGCCGGAGTGAACAGTCAAATCCGAGAACTAACTGTCGATGCGCAATCCGGCAAGGTTCTCAAAAACGAAGTGGAAGAAGATGCCCATGAGGATCATGATTCAGAGGACAAAGACTGAGTCTGTCATACGAGGCCTGACCGAAAATCGGTCGGGCCTCCTTCCCAAAATTCCATAGTCAGTCTCTTCAGCCCGTAGGGCATTCTCGATGGTGTGTTGTCTGATCCAGGGCATAGTAAATCGTACTTTCCAAAGTCGACCGTGATCGTGATGAGATCACCAGCCACAAATGTATGGCAAAGGTGACAGAAATATTATCTTCACATATGCCCAATCCGGAAAGGAGACACCGTCTTGTTTTAGAAGGAATAAAAACGTTAACCGCTATGTTTAATCCACTCCGATTTTTGGCTCAAAACTTTTAAAGTGTTCAAGGAGATCACGCATCGAGACCATTCCCGCAATTTTATCCCCCTCACAAATGACCAAATGACGAACGCCGAGAACGCCCATCATGTCATACGCCTCATGAGACGTTCTGGTCACTTGGATAGAAGGCAATTTGGTGGTTAACAGTTGGTCCACCGTGGTTTCTTCCAGACTTCTCTCCCCCCCCAATCCCTGCCGAACAATATCGGTATCAGTGAGAAGCCCAATGAACGAGCCATTTCGTTCAACTAACAATGCACTGATTTTTTCTTGCCGCATTTTTTCCGCGGCGCTCATGATGGAAGCATCTGCGGGAATTGATTTCAAGCTTGTTTGCATAATTTCAGATAGCATAAGAGAGACCTCCTTTGTTTTCGTTGATACTCAGATCCATAGTGCATGTTTGCGCTCAGCATGCCATTCCAACAAATCACAAATTCCATCACACTTCAATACCATACTCTTTGATTTTATATTGCAACGATCGCACACTCATTCCAAGCAATTTGGCGGCCTGTTCCCGGTGATGGGTCACTTCCACCAGAGTTTGACGAATAACTTCCCGCTCAATATCTTCCAAGGAGGATCCCAAGGGAATCGTAATGGTTTTCACATGGTTATCGCTCGTACGGATCTCTTGCGGGAGATGTTCAGGAAGAATGTTTCTTTCTCCTACTGTGACAATCAGGCGTTCAATGACATTCCTGAGTTGACGAATATTGCCAGGCCAAGGGTACTGTCGTAAAAGGACTAATGATGGCAAAGAACAGGTTTTCGGTGGAACCTGGTGTTTCTCTGAAAACTCTTTTAAAAAATGTTCCACAAGAATAGGAATATCTTCCGACCGTTCACGCAAAGAAGGCAGTTGGATGGGGATCACGTTTAACCGATAATACAGATCCTCACGAAAAAGCCCAGCCTTTACTTGTTCCTCCAGCTTGCGATTCGTGGCCGCGATGATCCGCGTGTCAACAGCAATCACTTTTTGCCCACCCCGGC
>Ga0224496_10002712_pt1 | contig 10453 bp, 9 predicted proteins | sample SF_Jul11_sed_USG_2_FD_168127 | JGI IMG/M metagenome (GOLD analysis project Ga0224496, IMG submission 168127) | Sediment microbial communities from San Francisco Bay, California, United States - SF_Jul11_sed_USGS_8_1 | ecosystem: Environmental > Aquatic > Marine > Sediment | place: USA... | reverse complement strand
TCGGTGCTGCGCAATGTGAAGGTGACAAACGCAAACACAGGGATTTTGGTAGACAACTCTGCCTTGATCGCCAACCATATCGCACTGGCTGACGTGATCGCGAGCAACAATGGCGTTTATGGTGTCGCCTTCCAATTTTCGAGCAACAACACCCTGTCTGGGATCACGGCGAGCAACAACGGCTCGATCGGCATTAGTTTTTTCTCGGGCCTCGGCAATAACTCGCTTTCGAACGTGACTGTCAGCAGCAACCAGAGCATGGGCATCGACCTGCGTAACTCAGACAACAACACAGTCATTGGAGTGACGGCCAACAACAACGGCTTCGACGGCATCCTCCTCGTCCAGGGCACGGAGAACAACCTGGTCGCCGGCGTCACGGCGAACAACAACGGCAACGGCGGCATCGAGCTTTTTTCAGGCGCCAACAACAACCTCCTCACGGACGTGGCTGTAGGCCACAATGGCGTTGGCGAGATTGTATCGACGGACTCGTCGAACAACCGCTTCACCGGTCGCTTGCATGTGGTCAATGCTTCACCCGCTAACTGCGTCGTCAGCGGCGGAACCAATCCGGGACTGATCGGCGGCACCTGCGCCAATGACGTCGCCGCGGGCTCGGACGCCACGCTGATAACCACCGGTATCTCACCCGCGACCAGCTTCGTGGGCAAACTGACCAGCGACGATAGCGTCAACTTATTCGACGCAAACGGCGCGTCGGCGTATCCGCTCGACCCCGCGACGTTCGACTGGACACACTTCGCAAATCGCTACCGTAGCTGGGGCATCGACGGTTCGGCCTTCCCCAATGCGAACCATCGAGGCCAATGGGTCTCGCCCACTTCGGGCCGGATCTGGGACTGGAGCCTGTCTGCCGGCGATACGGTACTGCGCAATGTGCTGGCACTGCCTACCGGCAACGATGTGCTCACCCACACCTGGTCGGACGCCTCGACCACCACCTTCCTGCGTCACGCCGTCGAGATTTCGGGTGATCGCATCGGTAATGACAACCTTCTGTGCGAGAGCGGCGAGGCCTGCCTCTACACGCCAAATATCGGCGGCTACCAAGGCCATGGCAGCCTGGTCAGTGCTGGCCCGTTCACCGACGGCACCGTGACCGGGGTCACCTTAATGAGGCGGGCGAGCAACGGTCGTTAGCGCAAACGATGCGCGGTCTGCCGGGGCTCGATCCGCGCCGACGCCAAGCGCAGCGCGCACCGCGTCAAGGTCCTCGCAGTCGGCGCATTCGACAGCCACGTGCTCGGGCGCGACATCGTCTAGCAGCTGCGCCGCGCGCTCGGCGTTCTCGACTGCCACCGGGATGCTCTCGCCATCGACGCGCAAGATTTCCAGCACGAAGGCGAACCGGCGCGGCACGAGTACCTGGCCCGCCTGCTCACACCTCACGCGCGCGTCATGGGGTTTGGTGTAGTCCAGGGCGCGGCGTATCCGGAAACGTCCTCCCATCCTGGTAACCGGGGTTCGAATCCCCACAGGGATTCGTCGCCGATATAACGCGCCCGCCGCTCAATCTGCTGCAACTCGAGGAGTGGCCCCGGGCCGCGCGACTTCGGAGAAGCGCCCTGAGACCCGCTCGCTGTTAGTGCGGCTGGCTCTCGCTAAACCCGTACCGCGTTTCCAACCAGCGACCAAACGATTCGCTGTATCCCCCGCGAAGCGTTGGCCACAGGGACTTGAGGTACGGTGCGCTCAATACTGGGCTCTTTGGCGGAAAGAGCTCGTCCATCTGGGCCCGAGTAATGATTCCATCCACCATATTCCGGTGCGCAAGGAACGCCGCATTAAGAAATGCCGACGTATGCGAACCCAATGGATATCTTCTCCATTTCCGTCGCCTTGTCGCGTACCAGACCCTCGAAGTAGGTCTTCGCCGATACGGCGCAGAGATGAGGCGATGCGGCAACTGTCATTGCCCAGGCGTTGATCTCCGAACTTGCCTCCTGCCGCGCCGCCGACCGTGTCATCGCATTGGTTTCTTTGACTTGCTTGCCCACATACGCTACTGAGGCCACCACGCCTAGCGCTGCAATAGCCTGGGCGATCGCAACAATCATGTTCCAGTCCATGCCCCCCCTTTGTGAACGCGGTTTCATTGACTGTGGCTGCTTTCGACCACGACCAGCGACCCGGGAAATAGGAACTTAGCTGAGTGTCCGCTCTGAGTCGAAAGCAGTGGCTTTCGCCTGTTGATAAGGATGACCTCTCTCACTTGGCGTAGCGACTAGTTGACCGGTCTCACTAGCGCCCCGCGCAACTCACGCACCGCCTCATTCGTCCGCCCAAGCTCCAGTAGCTCGCTGGCGATCATGTCGAGCCTGAGTACAAGCTCGGGGGTCATCTGATCAAGTAGCGCCGCGTCGAATTCCTCGCCTTCGCCTAGCCCGAGGAACGCGGCCAGGATGCGCCGCACCTGGTCGGACTGTTCCCCCTCTGGAATGTCGGCCAGGACATTGCGTGCAATCTGCTCAATAGCCTCCGGTCGCCGGCCATCGTCGGGGAGCGCAGCGGCCCGCCGCCGGTTCTCAAGGAGGAGGCGCGCGAAGGTCATGAAGGACACCAATTCAGAAGTTGGCTACGACGCGGCCCGCAAGCTCTGTTGCACCGAGCGACGTCGCTGCCGAGACAAACAGAACGACGAGAACAGACTGAAAGCGGACTTCGCATGCTGTCTGATCCAGCTTCGCAATCTATCCCGTGCCGCCGGACGCCTTCGACTGATCTGTGAACGATTCGCAATAGCGCGCCTCGCAACGGGCGTACGTCCTCGTTCGTCCGGCAGGCCGACCTTCAAAAAGCGCCGACTTGCACCTGGATTCCGTACGACGACATCCTCTTGTAGTACAAGGCGAGACTGTCCCCGTAACCATTCTGAACCCAGATATTGATTGGAAGCTGCATGAATTTCGCTGCAACCTCACCGCGAAAAGTGCTGTATCTGAAGATGTGGCGATAACCCGTCTCATATTCAAAGAAGAACTTTATCTCCCTAAATCGTCTCGCGTCACCCCGCACATACTTCAGCATAGCGGCAACGCCATTGACCTGATTCCTGGGTTTCCCCTCAGGATCCATTTCCCAGGCGTTGTACTCCTCCGCTCTCCCTTGAAAGAGTCCGTTTGGAAGAAAGTACTTAAACTTCCCATACAGCGTGACCGGACCCGCTTCGCCTAAGGGTTTCTTCCATTCGATCTCAAGATAATCCCATCCCCGACTGACTTGGTCTCTCGCAAACTCGGCCGACTTAGGCGTGCTCAATGCGCTGTCAAACTCTGCTTGGGTATTAATGGATTGCCCATTCGATTCGTGCCCGTATGCGAAGTCGATACGACTTTCGCCGTCGAGTCGTCGCACGACAAACTTAGGATTGAATCGCTTGCCAATAACTGGCGCAGAATCGCTCTTGAGATACTGACCGAACCGCACGGAGGCCGCCAGATAAGCTTCCGTGTCACCGCCCCAAGTGTCCTGAATCCACTCAGGGAATAGTCGATAGGCCAAAGACATTTTGACGTCTAGAAAGCCCCTGTCTCTCTTGCCTTCCTTGGTAAAGCCGAACGCGTTCGGCTCATACGAACAAATGACCGGTTCACCGCCTTTCAAACAGTCGTCGGATGCCTGTGCTGCGAACGCGAGTGACACTACCGGTACCAGCAATAGGCGCTTCGCATTGCGCATATACCCCCCTTTTGTCCATATGTGCGCTACGGCCTGAAGTATCCGCCTTGCCGTGCCAGCGTGCGACGCCATGCGGCCATATTGGCGTCTACCAATGCCTGCACCAAGTCCCGGCTATCCGCTACTAACCAGGTGAGGGAGTCCGCGTCAGACGCCTCGCGGGCGCCGGTGGTGTAGGCGACACGCGCCGGGTGCTCAGCCGGAAGCTCGGAGAGTATGCGTGCGACCTCGGCATGCTCGATTTCGTCGCGGTAGTCGGCGCGGTGCCGGCGCTCGGGCGGGATGGGCTGTTGGGCACGGGCAAGCCTCATTACGGGGAAGGGCAGGCGCACATCTGCCCGTTACTTCTCGGGCGGGCGTCTGGGCAGGTTTCTCGTCACCTTGGCCTTGCCCTCGGCGGTTCGGGGGCCGGTGGATAGCCCGCCGTGGTAGCGGCAGCGATACTTACCGTTTGCGCAGCGCACGGTTGAAATCATGATCTTGCAAGGCTCGCCGCGCCGGTTCTTAGCACCGCAACGTAGGTGCAATATGTAGTCGCGCCACACGGGATCTGTCTGCCACGAGGGAATCCGCCCCCTGGCTTCGCGCCGCTCAATGGCTAGCGTTCCGCTCGACTTCTTCCATTTGGCCTGCTGCTCCATTTCCGTACTTTAGGTCCTGAAACAGTCGCGAACAAGGCGTGCGATATCGGGGCCGGCAAAAGGGTTCGCAGTTCCACGCCTCTGGACGACTTTGGACTGGTTTACGCCATGGTCTAAATGACCGCGATCGGCCAAGCGCAGTCATTCAGTTAGAAGATGAGCGCAATCGATTCCGAGCTTCTTGAACAATAAGACTTCAACATACTTTTCAACATCACTTGACCAAATCGCCTCCGGCAGTAATGCGGACCAAATTTACTACCGGGGTAGATTTGTAACTGGCCAGACTTCCTGCCACATAGATGTCCCCACTTCCATCGGCAGCAAGAGCAGCATCGCTCAGAGTGTCGTTACGCCCAAACCCCTCGAAGCCACTGGCGAATCCAGCATCGATTGATCCGTCATCGTTTAGGCGCACGATTCCTTCGTTAAGGGCATTAGTGACCCCAACATAGATGTCACCACTGCCATCAAGTGCGGGGACGATGAATCGTCCCCCCTGGAATCGGAAAACCGTGGTATCTGCAACAAATGCGGCATCGATCGACCCGTCGCTGTTTAGGCGCACAAGGCCTCTTGCACTCGCAGTGTTATACGCACTAAAAAATCCTGTTACGTAAATATCACCGCTTCCATCAGTAGCCACCGCGATGTCACTCACCGATCGATCAAAACCGGTGGGGCCAGTGTCAAAACCGGTGTCGATCGTTCCGTCATCATTTAGACGAGCAATGTAGGGAGCGGAATTTCTCGACACATAGATGTCACCACTACCATCTGTCGCCAGGGCAATACTGCTCTCGCCCGCTCTGAAGCCGGAATTGAAATCCGTGTCGAGCGAGCCATCGCTGTTCAAGCGAATTGGCCCGTTTTCGAAAGGATCGGAAGGATGGGTGCGATGGGAAGATCCGCCAACATAGACATCTCCACTGCCATCGGTAGCCGGGACAATGGTGCTAACCATCCGACCAATACCGGCACCGGTGTTGAAATTCGAGTCGAGACTACCATCGTGGTTTAGACGAGCAATGCCACGAATAGGAAGATTAGGGCCGTTGTAAATTAGATAACCCCCGATGTATATGTCGCCGCTTCCATCATTGGCTGACACAACGACGTTAGGGGGCATGAAATCTGTATTGGAAACAAATCCTCGGTCAAGCGACCCGTCACTGTTTACGCGAGCAACATGCTTGACCGCGTCATTCTTGAAGTGCGTAAAAGCACCCACGGCGTATAGATCCCCACTTCCTTCCAATGCCGGGGAGATCGACGAAACACCCGAATTAAAGCCATCCGTTCTGCGTGAGCATACTGTCCCATTCCATACCCAACCTGGTCCACAGTCGACGACAACATCGTCACCGGAACCGCAGCCGACGACACCAAGAACACCTAGTACATAAATGCCGGTAAGAAGTAACCAGCCAAACCACTTGGTGCTAGAGATGTTCATCAACGTGCCCTCCAGAAGAGAGGCAGGAAATTCGGTGCTGCCTCTTTTCCCGCGTGAAGCCGATGGCGGCGGTTTGGTGCTGATTTGGCGCCGAGCGCAAGGTCACCCGTTCTTGCAAGTTAGCGGCGATCTGGCGGACCGGTTCGAAGGCCGTTCCTCTTACTACTTCCTTCTGCGTACTCCTTCCCGGTCAATGCGTTTTGATCTGAGTCAAGAGTCGTGACGGTTTGAAGGGGGCCGAAGCGGGTCTTTCGTCCGCGGTCGCTCGCTGCAACAACCGGCGAAATTAGGTCTCGCAGAATTATCTGGTGTCCGCTTCGGGTCGAAAGCGGTCACACGCCCACAGCCGATCGATCCCAGGAACCTGGGCAGGGCAAAGCCAAGAAAAATTTTTCGCGCGCCGCCAGAAAACGCGAATCTGGTAGATCGCCCCGCCCTAGCTGGATCCGGGCACAGGATTGAGGACCCCTCCGCATAGGGGGGGCGGTCGAAGGCAGAAAAGGATGGCATCCCCTACCCCTTCACCCATAATCCCAGATAGATGGGCTTGAGACTGGCCGCATTCCCAAGCTGCGGAGCCGCCCGGATATGGGTAGGCATATGGGTAAGCCGTAAGGCCGGGAAACGAAAATGAGACGTTTCAGGGCCTTACGGGACTTGACTGGCGGAAGAGGCAGGAGTCGAACCCACCCGAGACGTCAGACGCCTCGCTCCGGATTTGAAGTCCGGGCGCCCCACCGGGGACGTTTCTCTTCCAGGGAAATCTTGCGCGCGCGGCGCAAATCGCCCGCGCGGCGCGTATAGCCCGAGCTGTCGAGGTACTCCAGCACCTCGATGGTGAGATTGCGGCCGAGGCCGCAGCGGTCGCGGAACGTGGCCGCGCCAAAGCCGTGGTGCGCCGACTCCTCGTCCAGCGACACCGCGAGATCGACCAGGCGCTCCACGGCGCGCGGCAGGAAATAGCGGTTGGGCGCGACGCGATGCACGCGTCCGGCGCGCGCCGCGCGCTGGAGAAAATCGGTCACGGCCTTCGGCTCCATCGCAAGTTGCGCCGCCAGCTCGTGCACGCGCGGCGGCTTCGTGCCATCGCCTTCGAGGAGCGGCGCGAACTTCTGCCACAGCGCTTCGTCCCGAGGCGAGAGCACCGGGCGATGACCCGGCAGGCGCAGGCTCGCGCCGTCCCGCACCAGGCGACCGGCGTCGACGAGAAAATCGACCGCGGCCACGAGCGGCGCGCCGACGTCGGCCGTGCGCGGCCCGATCGATTCCGGATGCGCGGCGTGCCACTCGCCTACGGCACGCTCCAGCGCGTTGCACTGCGCGTGCCAGCGCTCTTCGCGCATGACGTGGCGTACGCCGCGCACTTCGAAGTCGATCAGCCCCGCTGCGTCGCGGAACGAAACATGGAACGCCTTTTCGAACCATTCCACGTCCAGCATGCCGTCCGTGAGAAGCGCGTCGCGGACTTGCTCCGCGTTGAGGCCCGCGATTCGCTCGCGCCGCCCCGCGCCGCGTGCGGGCGGCAGCGGATCGGCGATCCTGCCGGCGCCTATGAGGCGCTGCGTGCCCGTGTCGCGCAGCAGCAGCCGGTCGTCCTGCCATGCGCTCACGCCGTGCGCAAAGGCGAGACGGGCGAAGCGCCCGAACGGCGACAGGCGCGCCTGGAGCATGGCCGTGCCCAGGTGCACCCCGACCGCTCTGGGACGCGCAACCGGCGCCCCGAACCACGCCACTTCGATGTCGAGAAGCTTCGACACGGGAACCGGCCCGGCGTCGGCGATCACGTCGCCGCGCCCGACTTCGTCCCGCGAGACGCCGTGCAGCGCAAGCGCGCCGCGCTGGCCTGCCCGCGCGCGCTCCGCCGCACCGCTATTCGCCCGGAGGCTGCGCACGCGCGCCTTGCGGCCCGCGGGCAGCACCTGCACGTCGTCCCCGGCGGCGATCGCGCCCGAAGCCACGGTGCCAGCGACGACGAGGCCGAGGCCGTCGATGACGAATGCACGGTCGACGTGCATGCGAAAGCGCTGTCCTGACTCGCGCGGCGCCATCTCCCTGGCCAGTTCCAGGAGCCGCCCGCGCACGAAGTCCACGCCTTCGCCGGTGGCGGACGAGACCTTCATGATTTCCGTATCGGGAAGAAGCTCGCGCAGTTCCGCTTCGGCTTCGAGCAGGCGCTCGGGCGCCACGCGATCGATCTTGGACAGCACCGCCAGCAGCCGCGGCGCGCCCAGGTGCTCGAGGATCGTGAGGTGCTCGCGCGTCTGCGGCATCACGCCGTCGTCGGCGGCGACGACCAGGAGCGCGAGGTCGATCCCCGTGACGCCCGCCGTCATGTTGCGCACGAAGCGCTCGTGCCCCGGAACATCGATGAAGGCGATGGGCTCCCCGCCCGACTGCGGCAGGTACGCAAAGCCGAGGTCGATCGACATGCCGCGGCGCTTTTCCTCGGGCAGCCGGTCGGTGTCGACGCCCGTGAGCGCGCGCACCAGTGCGGTCTTGCCGTGATCGACGTGCCCGGCGGTGGCGACGATCACAGCGTGCGGCCCTCGAGCTGGTGCGCAAACGCGGCCTCGTCCTCGAGGCAGCGCAGGTCGAGCCACACCGCATCGTCGTGGATGCGGCCGATCACCGGGATCGGCAGCGCGCGTAGCGCCTTGGCGATCGCTGCGGGCTTCATCGCCGCCGCGGCAACGCGCAGCGCCGCGCTCGGCAGCCGATCCACGGGCAGCGACCCGCTGCCGACCTGGCTGGCACATTCTTCAACGGTCACCCGAGCCTTGTCGCCCGCATAGCGCTGTACGCTGGGGCGCAGGCGTTCGGCCAGCGCCGCGATCTCGCCCGCCGGCCGCGTCAGCAGCCGCAGCGTCGGCAGCCGCTCGCGCAGCCGCTCGGGGTCGAGGTGCAGCCGCAGCACCGCTTCCAGCGCCGCGATGCGCCCCTTGTCCAGCCGGAGCGCGCGCTTCATCGGGTTCTTGCGCAGCGTTGCCACCCGCTCGCGCTTGCCGACGACAAGGCCCGCCTGCGGCCCGCCAAGGAGCTTGTCGCCGCTGAAGGTGACGAGGTCCGCGCCCGCCGCAAGTGCCTGCATCGGCGTGGGCTCGGCGGGCAGGCCGTAGCGCTCGAGCGCAACGAGGCTGCCGCTCCCCAAATCGGTCACGAATGGCAGGCCGCGCGCGTGCGCGAGCGCGGCCAGCTCGCCCTCCGCCGGCGCGGCCGTGAAACCGACGACGGCGTAGTTGCTGGTGTGCACCTTGAGCAGCGCCGCCGTCGCCGGCCCGACCGCCTTTTCGTAGTCCGCGAGATGCGTGCGGTTGGTGGTGCCGACCTCGCGCAGGCGGCAGCCCGCGGCTTCGAGGATCTCGGGGATGCGGAACGAGCCGCCGATCTCCACCAGCTCGCCGCGCGACACGATCACCTCGCGCCCGGCGGCGAGCGCGTTCATCGCCAGGAGCACGGCGCCGGCGTTGTTGTTCACCGCCGTGGCGGCCTCGGCACCCGTGATGCGGCAAAGGAGCGACTCGAGGTGCGCGTCGCGCTCGCCGCGCTCGCCCGCCTCGAGGTCGTATTCCAGATTCGACGGCTGGGCCAGCGCTGCGCTGCCCGCCTCGATCGCCTCGGGCGGCAGCAGCGCGCGGCCGAGGTTCGTGTGCAGCACCGTACCGGTGAGGTTGAACACCCAGCGCAGCGACGGCCGCGCCGCGGACTCCAGCCGCTGCAGCAGGCCGAGCGCGATGGCGTCGTCGGTGGGCGGGAGCGCCGTGCCCGCCTTCAGCGCGGCCCGGTACCCCTCGAGCAGCGCGCGCAGCTCCCCGACCACCAGGGGGCGCCCGTGCCGGGCGATGGCCGGGGCAAGGCGCGGATCCTGCAGGATCCGGTCGACCGACGGGATGGCTGCGAGCCGCATGCGGCAATCGTAACCGGGCCGGGGCGCTGATTGAAATACCATTCCGCGGCATGCTGGAGATCCTGCACGTCACCACGCCGTTCTTCGCCCTGATTCTGTGCGGATTCCTGGCGGCGCACTTCCGGCTCCTGCCGCCCAACACGGTGCCGGCGTTGAACGTATTCGTGCTCTATTTCGCGCTGCCGTGCATGCTGTTTCGCTTCAGCGCGCGCACGCCGTTCGAGCAGCTCGTCAATTTTCCGGTGTTCGGCGCCTACGCCACGGCCGGCCTCGCCATGCTGGCGGCCTTCAACCTGATCGCGCGGCGCGTGGTGCGCGAATCCTCGCGTGACGCCATCTTCGGCGCCCTGGCGGCGGCGTGGTCGAACTGGGGCTACATGGGCTTCGCGCTGCTGCCGGCGCTCCTCGGCCCGAAGGTGCTGCCGATCGTCGTCGGGGCGGCGCTCGCCGACCTGCTGGTCGTCGTGTCCGGCGCCTTGGGCTTCGCGGCGCTCGAGTCGCGCAAGGGCGGCGCGCGCGCGGTGTTCGTCGGCGTACTGCGCAATCCGATGGTGTGGGCGATCGTCGCCGGCGGACTGTTCTCCGCCGGCGAGCTCGGCCTGCCGCGGGCCATCGATCAGGTGACGCGTCTGCTCGGTGAAGCCGCAGTGCCGGTGGCGCTGTTCACCATCGGCGTGTCCCTCTACCGCCCTGGCACGCGCCTCGAGCGTACGGAAGTGTTCGCAATCGCCGGTGCGAAGCTCCTGGTGC
>Ga0224496_10002711_pt1 | contig 10453 bp, 11 predicted proteins | sample SF_Jul11_sed_USG_2_FD_168127 | JGI IMG/M metagenome (GOLD analysis project Ga0224496, IMG submission 168127) | Sediment microbial communities from San Francisco Bay, California, United States - SF_Jul11_sed_USGS_8_1 | ecosystem: Environmental > Aquatic > Marine > Sediment | place: USA... | reverse complement strand
AAAAAGTCGCACATCACAAGAATGAAAAAAAAGAAAAGGAGATGGTTTCCATTTTGGATTTCGGTATGATGAGTTTGGCTTGGCAATCAAGATATTCTTTGGGTGGAGGGTTCGCCTTTCTTGGATGCATAGGTTAAGGCAGTCAAAGGCATTTTCTACTGTATGATGTATTCTCTGCCACATCTTTTGCACCCTGTGTTGAGTCGTTTCATGCTTGTGGAACGGGAAGAAATTCCTGCCCTGCTGTGGTCGTTTGCCTATTTCTTTTGTGTGTTGGCGGCCTACTACATTCTCCGTCCCGTTCGTGACGAAATGGGAGTTCTATCGGGAGCTCACAAGCTTCCCTGGTTATTTTCTGCGGTGTTTCTCACTATGCTGGCCGTCATTCCGGTGTTTGGATGGCTGGCGGGCCATTTCCCCATTCGTCGGTTGTTGCCAACGGTGTATGGGTTTTTCATTCTGAATCTATTGGCGTTTTATGTGGCCTTACAAAGTGGGTTTGGGTTGCAGGCGATCGGGCCGATTTTTTTCGTGTGGTTGAGCGTGTTTAATCTTTTTGTGGTGTCAGTGTTTTGGAGTTTTATGGCCGATGTCTTTCCTACAGATGCGGCCCGTCGACTGTTTGGGTGTATTTCCGCCGGAGGCAGTCTTGGGGCTATGACAGGTCCGTTTATTACGGCCATGGCTGTGAAAGGTGTCGGGGTTCAGGGCCTCTTGTTGGTGTCGGGAATGTTTTTATTGTTAGCGGTGGGATGCATTGTGGCCTTGCTGAAATGGTATCACGCGTACCATGGCATTGATTTGGGGAACACGCATCTGTCTGCAGCCAAAGATCCTGATGCCGCTCCGCCCAGCTTGTGGGTCGGGGTGATACGCATTGTTCGCTCCCCCTATTTGAGAGGCATTGCCTTATATCTCATGTGTTACTCGGTACTTTCCACTTTTTTGTACTCCCAGCAAACCATCCTGATTCCCGAAGTCATGCCGAATTCCGAAGATCGCATTCAATTGTTCGCGTCAGTCGATCTGGGCATAAATGTACTTTCTTTTACGCTCCAGTTTTTCGCCATAGGATGGTTGCTGACACGGTTCGGGGTCGTGGTGATGTTGGCCGTGATGCCCATCGTGTCGTTGGTTGGATTTGGGGTATTTGGCCTGGCGACGGTGTTGCCGGTCTTGATCGGGTTTGGTGTGTTGCGGCGGGTAGGGGAATTTTCTATTACCAAACCGACACGAGAAACGCTGTTTACGGTCGTTCCCCGTGAAGAAAAATATCAAGCCAAGAATGTGATAGATACGGTGGTCCATCGAGGGGCGGATGCCACTGGAACGGGGATTGTCTCCATGTTTCATACGTGGGGGATGGGGTTGTCCCACATGGCCTTCGCAGCCATGCCGATAGCGGCCCTCTGGCTGGGAACGGGCCTTTGGCTGGGGCGACGCCATGAACACATCCGCCAGAATCAGAAATAAGCGATGTGGAGAATTCTTTTCGTATCTCAGAATTAAGGAGATCGTCTTGTTTCTCAGGCCACCCCGAATACTGGAGTTATTGGGAACTTTATGAACTCCTCCAAGAAAACTTTAATGGTCAGTCTGTTGGCCATTCTCGCGCTTTTCGGAGGGGCGTTCATTTATTTCACGATGGAATACCTTTCATCGGTGACCCAGGGTGATTTGACTCCCACACCAGAGACTATTCACCAAATCGGATTCATGTTTCTGGCGGTGACCATGATGGCGGGAATGCCGGCTGTGGGAATGGGTGCCTATGTGATGTATCTCGGGTCAAGAATGCGTGCGACAGGGCAATGGCCCCCAGCCGGGATGGGATTTCAATCCAAATCACCTGTCATATTGGGAGCCCGTACTAACCTGGTTAGCTTCAGTGCGATGGGCTTAGGAGGCATTCTCGTACTTGCCGGATTGTTCTTGCCTTTATTGGGGTGGCGCCTGATGAACATGCTTGGGGAATAAAACGGCTTCTTTTCTTCATTCCTTCTTACTGAGGAGGGAAGGCAATCAATGGCAGTATTTTGTATGAGTGCAATATATGACTAAATGGGATTGGGCTATTCTGGCGGCCTTTATCGTGTATGCGCTGTATGCCGGATTTCGGGAACGGGAACGGGCCTCCGCAAGTCTTGATGAGTATTTCCTGGCGGGTCGGAGTCTTTCGGGATGGAAAGCGGGCCTCAGCATGGCGGCCACGCAATTCGCTGCTGATACGCCGCTTCTCGTAACCGGTCTGGTGGCGACGGCAGGAATCTTTGCTTTATGGCGTTTATGGATTTATGCCTTGGCCTTTCTCCTCATGGGATTTTTGTTGGCGCCCAGTTGGCGCCGCGTGGGTGTGCTCACTGATGCGGAATTAACCGAGGTCCGTTATGGGCATCGTGCCGCAGCGGCATTGCGGGGTATCAAAGCGATCTATTTTGGCACTATTGTGAATTGCACGGTTTTGGCCATGGTCCTCCTGGCCGCGACACGTCTCGCTGAGCCGTTCCTTCTTTGGGATCAATGGCTACCTCCGGCTTTCTTTGAAGTATGCGCGCAAGGTGTGCAATGGGCTGGTGTGCCTTTTGCTGTTGGGGGTGTAGAGACCGAAACGATTTGGATTCGTTCCACCAACAATTTATTCTCAATCGGTATCATGATGTTGGTGACCATGTTGTATTCCACGACCGGGGGATTGCGAAGTGTGGTCAACACTGACCTTATGCAATTTGCCATGGGTATTGTGGCGAGTGTGGGATTCGCTTGGGTTGTGGTGGATCATGTGGGTGGGTTGACAGCACTCACATTACGAATACAAGAACAGTTCACCACGGCCGCAGGCTACACGATCACCGGTAATGAGCTCTTGGCCTTTTCGCCGTTTGGTGCCAAAGACGCCACAATGTTGGTCCTCCTGGTGTATGGGTTCCAATGGTTGTTGCAGATGAATGCTGATGGCACCGGGTATTTGGCGCAACGATCCATGGCTTGCCGTACTGATCATGATGCGCGTCTAGCGGCTGTGGTGTTTACCGTAGCCCAAGTCCTGTTACGAAGTTTGATTTGGTTGCCGTTGGCTCTAGGGTTATTGGTAATTTCCCCCCCACTTCCAGGCTCAATCGATATGGCCGCGCGGGAATATACCTTTATCCAAGGAATCGATGAACTCTTGCCGCCTGGCTTGAAAGGGTTGATGCTGGTTGGCATGTTAGCTGCCTTGGCCTCAACTGTGGATACGCATTTGAATTGGGGCGCGTCCTATTGGACGAATGATGTGTATCGCCGGTTTATTTGTCAATCCTGGTTAAAACGGGCACCCTCCAATTTTGAATTGGTGTGGGTGGCGCGCGGAAGTAATGTGCTTATTTTAGTCATTGCCCTCTGTATTCTTCCATGGCTGTCCTCAATTCAAATGGCGTGGCAGGTGAGCCTGTTATTGGGCTCGGGTATGGGGGTGTTGCTGGTATTACGGTGGATCTGGTGGCGTATCACGGCATGGGGCGAATTAGCCTGCATCATGACCTCGATCGTGATGGCGCCACTCTTGTTGTGGGGGTTGCCGGATCAAGAGGAATGGCGGTTGCTCATTATGGGTCTCGGTTCCGGGATGATTGGTATTGGAGTCTCGTTATTCACGGGTCCCGAAGATCATGAACGCTTAGAAACATTTTATCGCCGAGCGCAACCACCGGGGTTTTGGGGACCCATTGAACAGCGCGTTCATCCCGACCATCCAGAAAGTTCCCAACGTTTTTGGCGAGCGATTCTGGCCATGGGGCTTGCGTCCTTGTCGATATTTTGTTTCCTGACGGGCATCGGATCATGGATGGTCGGCAGTCCGGCGCCGGCATGGATGCCTTGGCGTGAAGCGTGGATTGCCGGGCTTTTGCTGATGGGGACGATGTTATGTCCCTTGTGGATTCAGCTTGGGTTTCAACAATCCCATAATGTGAGTCAGTCGAGTTAACCTATGGGGAAAGAAGCAGCAACCCTCATCGCGTTTGCCGGACGGCGGATTGATGCACCGGATGCGACGACTCCGCGTTTTCCTTTGAGGCAGGTGGCGGTTGTGCGTGAGCAAATTGAAGCGCTGTTTCGCCAGGAACAGGTCAACAGGCTTATTTGTTCTGCGGCCTGTGGGGCAGATTTAATAGCGTTGCGGGTGGCGCAGGATTTAGGAATAGACTATCGAATTATTTTGCCCTTTGCTCCAGAACGTTTTCGAGTCACCTCAGTAATGGATCGTCCAGGTACACAGGAATGGAATTGGGGCACGTTGTTCGATCAGGCGATTGGCATTTCACAGGGGAAGGGGGAGCTGGTTGTTCTAGGAACGCATGACGACTCTCAAGGAAAGTATCAAGCTGTGAATGACGCCATTCTGAATGAAGCCGTAGAGCAAGGGCGAATTCAATCAGGAACGGGGGCACCTCAAGAAATCCATGACGTACAAGCGGTTATTGCCTGGGATGGCCATCCTCGTGGACCACGCGACCTCACACTGCATTTTGCAGAGGAAGCTCGCTCGCGCGGATTGGTCGTGAAGGAAATCCTCACCTTGCAGAAGTCATTCAATAAAGAGAGGAGGATAGATGATGATTCGCACGCGTGACCAACATTTGTTCGATGCCGGGCCTAAGCGAATTTTGGCGTTAGATGGTGGCGGAGTCCGTGGAATTCTCACCCTGCAATATTTAAAGCGTGTGGAAGATATTTTGCGCAAGCGAGCAGGGAATGCTCCAGATTTTCGGCTGAGCCAGTATTTTGATCTGATTGGGGGCACCTCGACAGGTTCCATTATTGCCACTGGACTTGCTTTGGGTTGGACCGTAGAAAAACTTGAGGTGCTCTATAACGAACTGTCGGAACAAGTCTTTCAGAAGTCCATCTGGCGCCAAGGAATCTTGCAGGCCAAATTTCCACGCACACCCCTGATGAATGCCTTGACTGCACAGTTTGGAGACCGCACGTTGGGAAGCGACGACCTCCAAACGGGTCTCATGATTATGACCAAGCGGTTGGATTCGGGAAGTCCTTGGCCGTTGATGAATAATCCCAAGGGACGGTATTTCGATCCGGTTGCCAACAAGGGAAAGGCGACGCCCAATAAAGACTTTCTTCTTCGCGAAATTGTACGAGCAAGTACCGCAGCTCCGCATTATTTCAATCCCGAGCGGTTACGCATTGGAAAGGACACCGAAGGGGTATTTGTGGATGGTGGCGTGAGTCCACACAATAATCCGGCGTTGCAACTCTTGCTCATGGCGACGACGGAGGGGTTCGGGTTGAAATGGGCCACGGGAGCTGACCAACTCTTACTGGTGTCGGTTGGCACAGGTGCGCAAGAAATGCGCATGTCGGCGAAAGAGGTGATGGAGATGCCCTCGGCGAAAGTTTCCCTCCAGGCCTTGACCTCTCTCATGAATGATTGCGACGCAATGAATCAAACGATTCTGCAGTGGATGTCTCGCAGTCCCACGGCATGGAAAATTGATCGCGAAATTGGAGATTTGCAGGGAGATGTCTTAGGCGGAAAAGAATTGTTTTCCTACTTGCGGTATAACGTGGTGCTTGATCGGGAATGGTTGAAGGGCAATTTGAATGTAGATCTTAAGACAAGTGAAGTGAAGGGTCTTCAGGAAATGGATAAACCCAAGAATATGAGCAAGCTTGCCTTACTGGGTGCCACGGCCTCCCACATTCAGATTCAGCCCAACCATTTTCCTTCGCAATTTGATATGTAGTTAAAGGCGGTAAAAGGGATGAACGCTTTAGGTATGAGGATACAAGGGTGATTCGGGACTGTATCGTTACAGCGAGTCACCGAAAAGCGATTGGGCATCGGCCCACACCATGCCATCGGGCAACCCATCCATCCAATTACCTGCTTCATTGGCTAGCCGGAAAGCATAGTCTCTGCCGACCTTCTTGAGAATGACTTCCCCGCCATTCACCCAGGTTTGAATGGTTTCTTCGTCTTCTACCCACATGGCCTCCTCCGTTGCAATTGGGTGTTCTACCCCTAAATTACGGAAGCGGACGTAGATCAGCCATTCCCCAAAAGTCCTATGCCGGATCTAGCCAGCTTGGGAATGACATTTTCAATGGAAAGAGCTTTTGCTTTGCTCTTAGCCTTATGAAATAGAGGTTGTTCGTTTGGGCGAGTGTGAAGACAGGATGAAAAGAGTAGTTGCAACGATAATCCTCCCATCAAAAAATGGGAGGTTGGTTATCAGATGTACTGGAAAGGCACGTATGGGTTAGATTTTCACACCTTTTGAATAGGTGTTGTCCGGAAAAGGGCTAGAGGAATTTGTGAATAGATTGTGGAATGTGGAACTTCCTTTTCGTATACACAATACCAAGGAGATTGCCTTCTCGACTAAGAATCTGTCTTTTAACATTCTGTGCTACAGCGGCCCGAGTTTTTTCAGCGGCAAGGACGAGGACCACACCATTGACAGATTCGCAAATAGCGAGACCATCGGCCGAAGCATTCACCGGTGCAGAATCAATGAGAATGAGTGAAAATTGGTTCCGCACGGTTTTCCACATATCGGTAGAATGGAAAAAGCTTCGATCGGTCAGAGACCGGAAAAACTGAGAAGACAGCGAGGCTAGGAACAGGTTCGATTGTTCAGTTTGGGAAATAATCCCATCAAGAGCTTTCCCTTCTTTGAGGACAAAATCTAACGGAGGTTTGGCTTCAAGGGCAAAGGCTTGAGCCTGAGATGGTCGATTGATGTCGGCTTCAACGAGTAGCACAGGCTTACTGCTATTCGCAGCTACCGCTATTGAAAATTCCCGAATAAGAGTCGAGGTGCCTTCTCCTGTTTGAGAACCAATAAACTGAATCACATTTTGGTCAGGACCCGGGAGATGTATCGCAATGTTCTGGGCTAAGGCCAGTAGTTCAGATTGTTCATGAAACCTTGTCGTAGACACAGGACGATTTTTCCTTAAGGAAGACGGGAGAGTAGAGGTTAGTGCATCGTTCAACTTGTTGGCAACGGCCAACCGCTCTACATGAACTGATCGCAATGCATCATAAAGTTTACTCATTACCGCTCCAAATTATTGCCCACAATCACGCGAAAATTATTTCCATAACCATGATAGCGGCAAAGATTGATAAAACCACAGGGTACCCGCAGACAGGATAACCAACTACCAGCCGATACCGATTGAGGGTTTTTCTCCCTCACTTTGATAGCAATAACGTTTGCTCATCGCATCACTCCTTTTTGGGATTCTTCACTCTATCCGCGTGATTCCATGCTCGACTATTACCCAAACGAACGAGATGCCAATGTGAGCCCTATTTAGTTCCAGAAGCGTCTTCAGATGTTTTGCAGGACGCCCTCTTCAAAAAAAGAATGCAAGAGGGAAATGGCAAGGAGGGACGGGCTGATTTTCAGGAAGGCCAATGAGCAGGAGCCTTACTAAAAACGAAAAAGGCTAGGATTTCTCCCAGCCTTCTTCCATACGATCGTTTAATGCAGGATTGCCTAGGCCCTGTCCATGGGATGAATGATGTTCTTAAGCCAGATTTCATAGGATGGGGCTATCCCTCGAAAGAGGGAGATTCTATTCCCCTTGGTTCACGATAAAATCCTTATCATTCAAGAGGTAGTGTTTCTGCCCGTGAACCTCTTCTGTGCCTCTTTCCTTATATGGGCATCACACATTCAGGTTGATCGTTTTTGGGTTTATTTACCATCAGACTAATGGGAAAGGCTTCCATCTCCCTGGGTAGTACTGGTCTTAGCAACGCGGTTAATCGCGCAGGCTCGTGAAGCGAGGTATCCAGTCGCTCGGGATACTGTGTCGTCGTTAGGATGACTGGCATATGATGAATTGGTTCCATCACAGCATTGGAGCCGATCTTAATGAGACTAAATGACTCAATTGCAGGTTCCTGTTTTTCCCACTGTTCCCACAGCCCGGCAAACGCAAACGAGTGTTGATAATTCATGCAGAGGAAAATAATATGGCTGCTTGGTTGTTCCTTCTAGTTTCCATTCGAAAAAGCCCTCGGCAAGGACTAAACACCGTTGCTGTTTAAACGTATGACGGAAGAAAGGTTTCGCAACTACCGTTTCGACTCGGGTGTTAAAGAAATTGTGGCTGATACTGGGATTTTCCGCCAATGATGGGACGAGGCGCCACTTCAGGTTTATCGATTCGCGTTCGGTGTTTCCGAGGTTCGTGAGTATGCAGGCGACGAGATGCGACGGCGCAAGGTTATAAAGGGGAGCTAAGAGCGTGGGGATTGGTAGTCCTAACTATTTTAATGGGTGCTTCAGGCTTTTCTTTTCGCGTGAGCAGACCACACATGGATGGATTTCTCGGGCTGACGGATAGAGCTGGTCAAAAAAAACCCCCACACCCGAAGGTGTGAGGCTGTGCGTTAAAGATAGTGACTATGTGCTAGAGCTTCTTGGAATTCTACATGTTATAAATCAACCCTTATGATCAGGGAAGAATTTTGGTAAGCGAAGGCGCTGCCCCCGTATTTCCGAATAAGTAATCAAATGATTCAATGTTCCAATCATCAAAACATCATAGGCCATTAGTATTGAGCTAAGAGACCCGCACCGCGGACACACCAGACAAAGCAGAAGCTGCCTTTAGTGTTTCTGGACACTTCGCCATTGCCGAAGTGCCCATCCCACGCAAGCGTGGGAATATCTGCATCCGTCGTCGCTGACCAATAGTGGGACGGCAAGACGTTGCTAAACGGGTGGCCGATGGGTAAGGCGGGATCTGTATTAGTCATATCGATCAAACTCGCTAGCTCGTTCACCGCCGGCAGTCGCCAACCTTTGCGACCTGACACCGTGCGAGACATGCACTCCCATCGAGCATCTGACCACTGGTGCGTGGTCGTCTGTGGGGACTGCTCCCACACCAGTCCGGTTTCTTTGTCAAAGACGGCTCCTCCGCCCATAACCAGCACAAACCGCTGCTCCGCCGGTAGCACCTGAGCCCACGCGGGGACCGCACTCATCTCACTATCAGCGGGGACGGCAAAGGTCGTATAGGTGAAGTCGGTGTTTAACCAATTTCCCTCCTAAAAATGCCACAGTCGGACATGTAATGTACTCCCATTGGTGGGAAGGCCGCTGACCGTCGTGGATGTCGAGGTTCCCAACGAGCCACTGTTAAGAATGTCATTCGCCCCTAGGGTCGAGCCGACATAGAGCCAATACTCCGTAGTGTTCGCCGAGCCCGTCCAAGTAAAGAGCTGACTAGCATCCGTCAACGTGTCCCCGTTTGAAGGACTCATGCTGGTGATGGCCGCCCTCGCCGTGCCAGCTCCCCACCCCAAAGCCACACTGAAGGCCACACCCACGAGTAGTCTCGCCACTGATGGATTGATGCGAGACATAATGCACCTCTACTTTCTCTATATGGGCGCCACCTTCCTGTTTGGTGCCATACAGTGAAACAACAGAGAATAACCATGGCCCACTCCATCTGACCATCATGCAAAACTGCTTTCTACCATACACCCTGAATTTAAACACATCCCCCCAAAAGGAGGGGGATGTGTCTCCCTCGCCTGCTTGGATGGTGCGGCTTTTTCCGAAAAATCTCGTTGAGGTTTCCCGACAGAACCGTTTTTAGAGAGGAAGAGACGTAAGTTGTTGATGTGGAAGAGGAAAAAATATGGTGCCGAAGGCAGGGTTTGAACCCGCACACCCCGGAGGGCGCCAGACCCGATTCTATCGCTATCACCAATGATCCATTGGAAGGCGTTTGAATCTACTGCCTGGAGGCAGGGCGGCTTACCCCCCAGGCCCCCGGGGTCAGTTGCCGGTACCGACCCCTCAGATTGCTAGATCATTTTTGAGGGAAACAGGTTTTTTGGTTTACATTTCTACTAGATCGTATTTCAGGTTCAATGCCAGAGACGACTGATTGACCCTTCACGGGTTCTTTGATACTTTTCTGCTCACCCCCAAAGCCTGTTTTACAATTCCTCTTCGTAATGAGTACTACAACAACCTCGATGTATTCGTCGATGGCAAGTTCAGACTCAAGCCGTTCGCGCCGTTTACACATGTCTGGTGCCTGCAGAAATCTTGTGATATTGCTCGCTGCCAATCTGCTGTTTGGATGTGTGACGGTGCCCTATGAACTCGGAGGGCGTATCCAGAACGACGGCAGCTATGTGATACCGGAGGGGGAGCCGCAAATCGAGAGCGGCAGACCCAACTGGTTCTTGGATGCCTCCGACTGGATCTGGCCCGGCAGTTGGTTGGGTAAGTTGTTGCTCTGGAATCACAAGGTTGATAGCCACGAGCTTTCGCCAGAAACGGAAGACGTGATCAAACAGTACATTGCGGCAAACGATCTCAAAAACGTCAAAGTGCGACTGAACCAATATCGCCCAGGGGGAGAGTGGAAAAGATTATTCAAGAACAAATCAGTTGGAGCGGGATGGCGCTAT
>Ga0224496_10002710_pt1 | contig 10453 bp, 6 predicted proteins | sample SF_Jul11_sed_USG_2_FD_168127 | JGI IMG/M metagenome (GOLD analysis project Ga0224496, IMG submission 168127) | Sediment microbial communities from San Francisco Bay, California, United States - SF_Jul11_sed_USGS_8_1 | ecosystem: Environmental > Aquatic > Marine > Sediment | place: USA... | reverse complement strand
TCTTACGCAATTCCTTGAAGGAACATGGATCGACGAGGCCAAACGATCTGACACTTACTTAAACCAACGAGCCAAGGAACTGGGCTTTATCGATGACAAAAACAAGATTACCAACAAAGAGGGACTACTCGACTTGCGCTACAGTTCACGTGAGTCAATTGTGGCTGCAGCAGAAATGGGCAACCGTAACTTGAACAGGTTAATAGATGCGGGGTTGGTGTCGGCTGATGCCAACGAAAAAACACTGGCGCAAGCCATGTACATGACGCATCAAAGTGGGTACGAAGGCGCAAAACGTAACTTGAATATTGACAACAAACCCAATGCGCCCATACTAACGCAAGAGACAGCGTCCAATCTATTGACAAAACAGGTTGGAGATGAACATGCTACGACCTATATTAACCAAGCAGGAGGTAACGCACCAACTGCCTACAGGGAATGGTTACAAGGTCATATGAACAAGTATGTTGATCCATCGAAGTTTAAATAGAAGAGACAAATAGTGGAAAGGAATTAACCATGTATTTTCGAATCGGTTTTGTGTTGCTCCTTTGTGGTTTATTAAACTCAGCAAGCGCCGAGATATTTCAAGATTCCGTGGAATCATTCAAAACAGGCCAAGGCACAGTTTTAAAAAAGCAATTTGGCGAACCGGAAGATTTTGGAAATAGGGCGGTAAAAATATTTCTGGATGATAAATTGATTTATGAGGAAAAGGATTACCCCTTTGTGTATTTAAATGGATATTTTTCAGTGGGTGATAGCACTCTGATAGTCATTTCCCTTACAGATGGAGGAAATGCTTGTCCGGCTTTCTACAAAATCATTGATGTCAAAAACAAGAACGACATTTTTATAACCAAAGAATTTGGTACTTGCAGTGATTTGATACAGGCAAATCTCGATAATGATCGTTTGAAAATAACAATGCCATCGATGCACCCAGCAGATCCGGATGGAAGCTGGGAATACCATGGACGGCAGTTAGTAGACAAGAGAAAAATAGGAAAAAATGTTTCTAAAAAGGAAGAAAAAAAACGATATTACAATAAAGATGAAGTAAATACTCTTGCAGGAAAGTTGATGGTGGTGTCGGAAGAAAAAGTAAACGGCGACACAGAGATTACCATTCAGTTGAATACAAAAAAAATTTTTCAAGAGCATCAATTCAAGGCAGGGTTTATTAAGTTTCAATATCCCATGGAGTCAAGTCCACAGTTTGTCGTAATTAGGTTTATGGAGAAGAACGACGGCTGTGATAAACGGTTCAGAATATTAGAATTCAGCAATAAGGGCTTAAAGCACATGTCACCCGAGTTCGGTAATTGTGGCGCATGGCCGTCATTTGGATACGAAAATGGCGGAATCCACGTTTCATTTCTGAAGTCTAGTACTAAGCCTTATGAAGAATATTTGTTTAAAGACGGAGAAATAATTCAGGTAAAATGATGTCCTGTTGTTGTTCCTTCCGCCTGATGTTATCCCTTCATTTCCCACCGCAACAATTCATAGAATACATAGGTAGCCCTTAGTAGAGGTCCACACGGGTGGTGCGAAACTCGTCGGCATGCTGCCTGATCCAACGTCATCAGGACCGAAGGCAGCGAACGATGCGAATGCCGGTGCCGGGCGCAACCTGCAGCGTGTTAACGGACAGTACGTGGATGAAAGCGGTAAACCGCTGGATCGACAACAGTTGGCAAAGCTGGGGCTGGACAACACGCAACTGGCAAGTCTTGATCAGGGCAGCACCATGACGGATGTGAGTGGTGGTATTGGTAGTGACGGGGAGGTTCAGGGAGCGAAGGGCGCCGCATTTGACGCGAATGGTACATCCGGCACAGACACTGCTTCACTGGCGGATGCCGGTGTTGCGGGTGCAGGAAACGCCACCGGTGACGGCAGCAACAGCAACTACACCATTCAGAAAGGTGACACCTTGTCTGAACTGGCGCAGAAGTTTGGTACCACAACCGAAGCCCTGGCGGCCGCCAACAACATCGACAACCCGGATTTGATTTACGCGGGAGCGGAGTTGGTGGTGCCGGGTCTGAATGATGTTGCACCTCTTTCAAATGATTTTGTCGGACCGCCTACCCTGGCTGAATTTACGGTTCAACAAGCCGGAGGCTTGCGTGATCCTGGGTTCCTAAACGTAGGGGATATAAGTAGCCGGGCGTTTATAGAGAAGGTAGATAATTCAGGTATACCCGCTTCCAATAGAAATACAGGCAAGCTGCCAAAAGGAGCTTTCATTTCAAATTTTGAACTTGGAGCTGAAAGTAAAGACGTGAAGACATTGCAAAACCAACTGTATAAATACGGCTATCGGGACGTTAGCCGCTCCGGTGTCTTTGATTTGAATACCGCAGCGTCTTACCAACAATACAAGACCGAGGTTGGACGAGGTATCTGGAATATTACCGAAGATGGCAAACACGATCTAAACTTCAGCAATAAGTATCCTGAAGTAGGTGGTCGAGCGGTATTTGGTGAAGCTGCGGGCCAAAACTATGCCTCTAAGGAAGCCGTGGCGCAATCGATGAAGAGTCGTTTGGAGGATACCAAACACGAATTCAAAGGACTCAAGACCTACGAAGACGTGATCTTTCAAAAGAATGCCTACGATGCCGTGAATCCGGCGGGCGATAAAGCAGATAACCCTCAGTATAAAAACCTGTTTTATCGCGCCGAAGACTCGTCTAACCTGAGCGAGGCTGATAGATCAGCCTATTATGAGTCAGGACGTGCCTTCCTGAATGTTGCAGGAGGACACGTGAAGGATGATACGCAGGGCGCGATGTTTTATTATTCGCCACCGCTTCCAGAACCTGGTTATATTAGCCGCGGTCTTAAACAAGGAATGTATGAGCAAGTCTTCCCTCAAGAAGTGAAAAAAAATGAATTCCTTTTCTTTAGGTATAAATAGTGGAGCCATAAACTGTGAGAATGTTTAAAAGGAATTCGTGGAAATGGATTTTACTTGTTACATTTATAACTCCATTCGCCGCTTCCGCGATGACCGATGGGGAAAAGGCCTTTAAATGTGTAATTGATGATGCGCGTTTCGACGTCTATTGGGGATACAATGGATTGCTTATTCCAAAGGATACTCCGTTTACTGTTAGCGTCTACAGTAACGACTTTGATTTTTTGGTGATGTTTTTTACCACGAACCGAATCCATCGGGAGATTGGGACTGATGATAAACTAGGGAAGATTGGCTTAGGAAACCAGCTTTTCTATAATGTAAAAAGCCATTCTGGACCTTGTGGTCTGTTGGAAGATAAGGAGCGGCCACGTCTGTTTATCGTCGATAAAACCAACGAAGTACCGGACGACGCTACCTACGACAGAATGCTAGGCTGGCTTGATAAAGAGGACCGGGTTAAACACGATTATCATCGCCGTTTACTCGCACGTTATCAAAAAAAGGTTTTTAGCAAGACCGTCATTTTTAACTCCGATTGGGAGCCAGAGATAGACAAACCACCTTCGCCTGAAAAGCTGGCCTTGATTGAGCAGTTTAGAAAAGAGGAACATGAGAAATCCACACAGGGATTTAAAGTAACTTATTATATTGCGGATTTCAACATGAATTGGCCCTATACCTTTATGTATTTGGAGAGCGAAAGAATAGAACCCCTACCAGGAAAGAAATATAAAATTGATCGACTCGTATTTGAACTTTACTTCGTTGAGCCAAACAAGAAATATCAATATCTAAATTTTCCACCCGATCAGCGTTATCGTACGTTTCCCACAGATGAAATTAGTATCTACGTCGATGGGCGATGGAAGTTTGCGAAGGATTCACCTGAATTTGTCGAAAAAATCAAAAAACGAGCAATTGAGTTTGAGATAGTCAAACCTAAAAATGCCTCAGTAAAATAATAGACTTTGCTTGTTTGTTGTTGTCCTGTCTGCTTTCAATGCGAACTCGTGGCGTAAGCTTCCCCATTAGGTTGACAGACGAAAACCGAAATACCAAACTCTCTGATAACTTTACACTCAGCGAGTTTAGAGACCCAAGATCAGGAAAGGTTCTGGTGACCCCGGAACTGGTGGAAGGCTTACAAGGAGCACGAGATTTCTTGAATACCTCACCGGAGACACAGACTATGCGTGACAAGCACCCAGGGGGTGAATTCTCAATCAGGCCGCTGGTTACAAATGGAGAAGAAGGAAATCGTGCTGCCTACCGACCTGGATCGAGCGGTCAACATGGTGTTGGTAACGCAGCTGACGTAGAGATTGTTGGTCCAGACGGAAACCGCATTAACGACGAGTATCAAGGTGCGAAGTTGCTCGATCAATCAGGAGCGTTTAATCGGATTGGTTCTTATGTGAACGAGAGTGGAATTCCTAGATGGCATGTGGATATGAAGGATAGCTATCGTAGTAGTTATTGGATTAACGCCCAAGATCCTGATAAATATCCAGACGGAATTAGGTATTATGATTCATCTTCCAGAGACTTTTGGTTGAGAGATATTAAGCAAAGGTAAATCAATATGAAAAAATCCAATTTATTAACTTGCGTGATATTACTATTGTCTCTTTCTCACTCGGCTGTGGGCGCGAGTTCGAAGGTTGATTTAAACTACGAGAAAAATATTTTATCAACGATTGAACAATATACACATGCGTCTATCTTTGGAGAAGAAAATGTGTTCAAGGAAGTAACTAGTGAAAATTTTATTATCATAAATACAAATGGAGCGGCAGATTCGCGTTTGTTCGAACTGGGACAATTAGCGCCTAGAAAGGAAGCGGAGTTTGTAAGATATGAAAGTTCATCGATAAATATAGAAAAAATTGAACTTTCTAGTACGAAACGCCTAGCAATGGTGTATGTTACATGGAGAACAAAAGGAATTAATTTAGAGGAGGAGTCTGTCTTTGATGGAACTTCCAAATACATTTTCATTTTAGGCTATAATTTTCCGGACCTGGATAGTAAAACTCGAAGATGGATAGTGCTTTCTCGTATCGCATTTCCATAAGACGAAACTTGAGGACATCTAATCACTTTCTTTTATCACAGTAGCGAATCGGGCAGGCGGGGTGACCCTCAAAGGCTCAGATCTCAGCAACGGATTGAATCTCAATAAAAACAACTGAAAATAACCGAAGTATTTTACCTTAAAGCAGCCATTTGGCCCTTCAAAAAGCGCCAACAAGACAACCCCACCAACGACTACATCTATGCTGATCTAGGCAAAGGTAAACACCGAAACCAACTATCGGTAAAGCCACAGGCCCAGGCAAATCGGGCTCGGGTGGCACTGGTGGACCGAATGCTGCCAATGATCCAAACGGTGGCAGTGGCTACGCCAAGAATGCCAACGGCCAGTGGATAGGAAAACACCGGCCAGACCGTGTCACCGGTAATGGCCGCCAGCCTGGATCAAAGGATTGGCAGCATGGTGGCGAGCAATGGTGACGCGGGAGTGGGTGATGGATTGAAGACAGCGACGGGTGAAGGTGCAAGCGGTTCTGCGGCCACATCCGGCACAGGAAATGCTGCCACCGACAACGGTTATGTCCCTGAGACACCGGAAGAATACGTGGCGATGGTCTACGCCAAAGGCAACACCGCCACCGCGGATGAAATCGCCTCCGCGCAGTTGATCCTGGAGAATCTCGGTGGAGAAGCCGAGGCCTTGCAGTACAAGGCGAATGGAAAAACGGTCGATGGTGTCGATGGAAAACTCGGCAGCAAGACCACGGCCGCGATGGAGCGGTTTATTCGTGGGGAGAGTCCGGGGCAAATAGCAGCGCTTGCAGATCAAAAGTCCGGTGGGCTGAATGCCTCTGACTTCTTGATGCAAGATGTTGGCGACAAGCCGGTATTTGAATTGGTAAAGGGAACAAAACCTGCTTCTAGCGATACACTCAATCTGCGCCAAAACAGCAAGTACCAACAGGATATTGAATTTGCGGCGCAACGGACTGGTCGAACCAAGGCGACGATTGCCGCCCTCATAAATGCGGAAGCGGACAAAAAGAATGGTGTATGGGATCCAATGTCGAAGAACAAGAGTTCCACGGCCGCAGGTCTTACGCAATTCCTTGAAGGAACATGGATCGACGAGGCCAAACGATCTGACACTTACTTAAACCAACGAGCCAAGGAACTGGGCTTTATCGATGACAAAAACAAGATTACCAACAAAGAGGGACTACTCGACTTGCGCTACAGTTCACGTGAGTCAATTGTGGCTGCAGCAGAAATGGGCAACCGTAACTTGAACAGGTTAATAGATGCGGGGTTGGTGTCGGCTGATGCCAACGAAAAAACACTGGCGCAAGCCATGTACATGACGCATCAAAGTGGGTACGAAGGCGCAAAACGTAACTTGAATATTGACAACAAACCCAATGCGCCCATACTAACGCAAGAGACAGCGTCCAATCTATTGACAAAACAGGTTGGAGATGAACATGCTACGACCTATATTAACCAAGCAGGAGGTAACGCACCAACTGCCTACAGGGAATGGTTACAAGGTCATATGAACAAGTATGTTGATCCATCGAAGTTTAAATAGAAGAGACAAATAGTGGAAAGGAATTAACCATGTATTTTCGAATCGGTTTTGTGTTGCTCCTTTGTGGTTTATTAAACTCAGCAAGCGCCGAGATATTTCAAGATTCCGTGGAATCATTCAAAACAGGCCAAGGCACAGTTTTAAAAAAGCAATTTGGCGAACCGGAAGATTTTGGAAATAGGGCGGTAAAAATATTTCTGGATGATAAATTGATTTATGAGGAAAAGGATTACCCCTTTGTGTATTTAAATGGATATTTTTCAGTGGGTGATAGCACTCTGATAGTCATTTCCCTTACAGATGGAGGAAATGCTTGTCCGGCTTTCTACAAAATCATTGATGTCAAAAACAAGAACGACATTTTTATAACCAAAGAATTTGGTACTTGCAGTGATTTGATACAGGCAAATCTCGATAATGATCGTTTGAAAATAACAATGCCATCGATGCACCCAGCAGATCCGGATGGAAGCTGGGAATACCATGGACGGCAGTTAGTAGACAAGAGAAAAATAGGAAAAAATGTTTCTAAAAAGGAAGAAAAAAAACGATATTACAATAAAGATGAAGTAAATACTCTTGCAGGAAAGTTGATGGTGGTGTCGGAAGAAAAAGTAAACGGCGACACAGAGATTACCATTCAGTTGAATACAAAAAAAATTTTTCAAGAGCATCAATTCAAGGCAGGGTTTATTAAGTTTCAATATCCCATGGAGTCAAGTCCACAGTTTGTCGTAATTAGGTTTATGGAGAAGAACGACGGCTGTGATAAACGGTTCAGAATATTAGAATTCAGCAATAAGGGCTTAAAGCACATGTCACCCGAGTTCGGTAATTGTGGCGCATGGCCGTCATTTGGATACGAAAATGGCGGAATCCACGTTTCATTTCTGAAGTCTAGTACTAAGCCTTATGAAGAATATTTGTTTAAAGACGGAGAAATAATTCAGGTAAAATGATGTCCTGTTGTTGTTCCTTCCGCCTGATGTTATCCCTTCATTTCCCACCGCAACAATTCATAGAATACATAGGTAGCCCTTAGTAGAGGTCCACACGGGTGGTGCGAAACTCGTCGGCATGCTGCCTGATCCAACGTCATCAGGACCGAAGGCAGCGAACGATGCGAATGCCGGTGCCGGGCGCAACCTGCAGCGTGTTAACGGACAGTACGTGGATGAAAGCGGTAAACCGCTGGATCGACAACAGTTGGCAAAGCTGGGGCTGGACAACACGCAACTGGCAAGTCTTGATCAGGGCAGCACCATGACGGATGTGAGTGGTGGTATTGGTAGTGACGGGGAGGTTCAGGGAGCGAAGGGCGCCGCATTTGACGCGAATGGTACATCCGGCACAGACACTGCTTCACTGGCGGATGCCGGTGTTGCGGGTGCAGGAAACGCCACCGGTGACGGCAGCAACAGCAACTACACCATTCAGAAAGGTGACACCTTGTCTGAACTGGCGCAGAAGTTTGGTACCACAACCGAAGCCCTGGCGGCCGCCAACAACATCGACAACCCGGATTTGATTTACGCGGGAGCGGAGTTGGTGGTGCCGGGTCTGAATGATGTTGCACCTCTTTCAAATGATTTTGTCGGACCGCCTACCCTGGCTGAATTTACGGTTCAACAAGCCGGAGGCTTGCGTGATCCTGGGTTCCTAAACGTAGGGGATATAAGTAGCCGGGCGTTTATAGAGAAGGTAGATAATTCAGGTATACCCGCTTCCAATAGAAATACAGGCAAGCTGCCAAAAGGAGCTTTCATTTCAAATTTTGAACTTGGAGCTGAAAGTAAAGACGTGAAGACATTGCAAAACCAACTGTATAAATACGGCTATCGGGACGTTAGCCGCTCCGGTGTCTTTGATTTGAATACCGCAGCGTCTTACCAACAATACAAGACCGAGGTTGGACGAGGTATCTGGAATATTACCGAAGATGGCAAACACGATCTAAACTTCAGCAATAAGTATCCTGAAGTAGGTGGTCGAGCGGTATTTGGTGAAGCTGCGGGCCAAAACTATGCCTCTAAGGAAGCCGTGGCGCAATCGATGAAGAGTCGTTTGGAGGATACCAAACACGAATTCAAAGGACTCAAGACCTACGAAGACGTGATCTTTCAAAAGAATGCCTACGATGCCGTGAATCCGGCGGGCGATAAAGCAGATAACCCTCAGTATAAAAACCTGTTTTATCGCGCCGAAGACTCGTCTAACCTGAGCGAGGCTGATAGATCAGCCTATTATGAGTCAGGACGTGCCTTCCTGAATGTTGCAGGAGGACACGTGAAGGATGATACGCAGGGCGCGATGTTTTATTATTCGCCACCGCTTCCAGAACCTGGTTATATTAGCCGCGGTCTTAAACAAGGAATGTATGAGCAAGTCTTCCCTCAAGAAGTGAAAAAAAATGAATTCCTTTTCTTTAGGTATAAATAGTGGAGCCATAAACTGTGAGAATGTTTAAAAGGAATTCGTGGAAATGGATTTTACTTGTTACATTTATAACTCCATTCGCCGCTTCCGCGATGACCGATGGGGAAAAGGCCTTTAAATGTGTAATTGATGATGCGCGTTTCGACGTCTATTGGGGATACAATGGATTGCTTATTCCAAAGGATACTCCGTTTACTGTTAGCGTCTACAGTAACGACTTTGATTTTTTGGTGATGTTTTTTACCACGAACCGAATCCATCGGGAGATTGGGACTGATGATAAACTAGGGAAGATTGGCTTAGGAAACCAGCTTTTCTATAATGTAAAAAGCCATTCTGGACCTTGTGGTCTGTTGGAAGATAAGGAGCGGCCACGTCTGTTTATCGTCGATAAAACCAACGAAGTACCGGACGACGCTACCTACGACAGAATGCTAGGCTGGCTTGATAAAGAGGACCGGGTTAAACACGATTATCATCGCCGTTTACTCGCACGTTATCAAAAAAAGGTTTTTAGCAAGACCGTCATTTTTAACTCCGATTGGGAGCCAGAGATAGACAAACCACCTTCGCCTGAAAAGCTGGCCTTGATTGAGCAGTTTAGAAAAGAGGAACATGAGAAATCCACACAGGGATTTAAAGTAACTTATTATATTGCGGATTTCAACATGAATTGGCCCTATACCTTTATGTATTTGGAGAGCGAAAGAATAGAACCCCTACCAGGAAAGAAATATAAAATTGATCGACTCGTATTTGAACTTTACTTCGTTGAGCCAAACAAGAAATATCAATATCTAAATTTTCCACCCGATCAGCGTTATCGTACGTTTCCCACAGATGAAATTAGTATCTACGTCGATGGGCGATGGAAGTTTGCGAAGGATTCACCTGAATTTGTCGAAAAAATCAAAAAACGAGCAATTGAGTTTGAGATAGTCAAACCTAAAAATGCCTCAGTAAAATAATAGACTTTGCTTGTTTGTTGTTGTCCTGTCTGCTTTCAATGCGAACTCGTGGCGTAAGCTTCCCCATTAGGTTGACAGACGAAAACCGAAATACCAAACTCTCTGATAACTTTACACTCAGCGAGTTTAGAGACCCAAGATCAGGAAAGGTTCTGGTGACCCCGGAACTGGTGGAAGGCTTACAAGGAGCACGAGATTTCTTGAATACCTCACCGGAGACACAGACTATGCGTGACAAGCACCCAGGGGGTGAATTCTCAATCAGGCCGCTGGTTACAAATGGAGAAGAAGGAAATCGTGCTGCCTACCGACCTGGATCGAGCGGTCAACATGGTGTTGGTAACGCAGCTGACGTAGAGATTGTTGGTCCAGACGGAAACCGCATTAACGACGAGTATCAAGGTGCGAAGTTGCTCGATCAATCAGGAGCGTTTAATCGGATTGGTTCTTATGTGAACGAGAGTGGAATTCCTAGATGGCATGTGGATATGA
>Ga0224496_10002709_pt1 | contig 10460 bp, 11 predicted proteins | sample SF_Jul11_sed_USG_2_FD_168127 | JGI IMG/M metagenome (GOLD analysis project Ga0224496, IMG submission 168127) | Sediment microbial communities from San Francisco Bay, California, United States - SF_Jul11_sed_USGS_8_1 | ecosystem: Environmental > Aquatic > Marine > Sediment | place: USA... | reverse complement strand
GCAATACAAATAGCTGGATGGAGGAACACACCCTGCGAATTACTATTAGTAATAAACACTGCTGTATCTCTACATAGTTACGATTTTGTAGGTGGAAGCCGCATAAAGCATGTGCATGTTACAGGATAAAGGAGTCCAACCAGTAAAAGCCCGGTGGATTACCCATTAAAGAGAACCTTATGACGTAATTCTGCAATGCCACTATACTCCTGATTGGATAATATTGAGGGAAATCGTGTGAAGGCCCAGCGTCCTAGGGCCTGAACAGGTGCGGGCTCACATCATTATTGAACAGCACTTCGTCCAGCTTTACCCTGAGCACCTGCCTGCCGCCCACGTACTCATCGAAGGAATGCGGGAGCACCAGTTCCCCCTCCTGAGAGTAATCCGAGAAACGCATCTCGAACACTCCACCCGGCCCCTGTCCAGTGTCCATGAAGGTCCTCTTCACCTGTCCGGTCTTGCCGTCAAGCACGACAAGCAGGGCGGGCGCGGCTGGGTCATAGAGCACGAGCTTTTCGTACCTCTTGCCCTCTATGAAGCCCATGCCAGAATACTCGGGACGCAGCTCCGGCCTCAGAAGCTCGAATACCAGCCCCAGGCTCTTCTGCTCGAAGACCAGCCGCCAGTCGTCATCGACCTCCACCTTCTCAAGCCTGCCCCCGCCCGAGGAGAAGTAGGAGCCCGCACTGGAGCGTGTCCTTGTGATAGACCTGCTCCCGGATACAAGGTCCAGCCTGAAGTCTCCCGCATTTGTCACGTAGAAGGAATACGCGGCCGGAGCTCCTGAGGGCTTTTCTGCGTTGCCGTGGGCGACAAGCGAGGAGGTTGCAGAAACGCTGTCCGCACCCCCGAACCCCTTGAGGGCAAGCTCCACTAGCGCGCCCGCCTTCGAGCCCACAGACTGGGCCGCCGTGGCGGCAAGAGCCGTCAGGCCCAGCGCGGCTATCATTATGATGGCCAGGCGTCTCATTCGCCCATCACCTGCACGATGAGCTCCCTGCTGCGCTGGCGGTTGTCGAAATCAAGGAACACTATCTGCTGCCAGGTGCCCAGGGCCAGCCTGCCCTCTATCACAGGGATGGAGATGGAGGGCTTCATGAGCGCTGAGCGCACGTGCGAGAACCCGTTTCCGTCGCCCCACCTCTGGTTATGCCTGTACTCTGCGTCCTCAGGGACTATCTGGTCGAGGGCGCGCTTGAGGTCCGCCACAGCGCCGGGCTCGTACTCTATGGTGGTCACGGAGGAAGTGGAACCGCGGGTGAAGACGACGGCTATGCCCTCCCGGACGCCGGAGGCGTCCACTGCCGAGGCAGCATCAGCGGTTACGTCGATGACATCGCAGAAGCCCCTGGCCTCAAGCGATATATTGCCCGTGTAGACCATATCAGTGTCTATTATAGCGCGGCGCGGAGAGAGAGTTAAAGGGGACAGGGTTTAAGTGCGCAGCGTTACCCTGCTGACCTTGTCCAGGCAGGATATGTCTTCCACCAGGCCCCTGAGTATGGCCTTGCTCTTCTTGGGCTTGCGCCTGATGGAGACGGTGTACAGGAGCGTGAGGGTGTCCTCGGCATTGTCCACTTCGTAGTCAGTCCTGAAGAGCGATGCGTTGTGGTTCATCAGGACTTCCCTTATGGCCTCCTCGTCAACCCCCCTGGCCGCCTTTATGGTAAGGGACTTGAAGGACAGGCCGGGGGTTATATACTCGATGAGCCTCAGGACAAAAAGGGAGAAGAGGGTTATCAGTAGCGCAAGAGCGGCGGGGACATAAAGGCCCGCGCCGAGGGCGAAACCTATGGCAGAGACCATCCAGAGGCTGGCGGCGGTGGTAAGCCCCAGAACGTTGGCGCCCATCTTTATTATCACCCCGGCACCTATGAAACCTATGCCGGTTATGGCGCCTGCCGCTATGCGTCCCGGGTCAACGCGGACGTATGAGGGGTCCATATATGCGAGGTGGTGGTAGTTGGCGGATATCTCCATGAGGAGCACCGAGGCCACACAGACCAGCAGGTGCGTGCGGAACCCGGCGGGCCTGCCGTTTATCTGCCTCTCCAGCCCTATGGCCCCTCCGCACAGGGCCCCTAGAAGAAGCCTAAGGAGCATCTCGCCGGAGACGAGGTCCTGGCCCCAGATCACTAGCCGGGCACCACCTTCATGAACTTGCGCTTCCCTACCTGAAGGAGGTACTCCCCCCTCCTGAGCCTCAGGTCCTGGTCGGATATCTTCTCGCTGTCCAGCCTGACGCCGCCCTGGTTTATGAGCCTTCTGGCCTCGCTTGCGCTCTGGCAGAGCCCGGCGTGCTTCAGTATGGTGGAGATGGGGACGGGCTCGTCTCCCACCCATGAGAACCCGTGTATCTGTATCTCGTCGGGCAGTCCCTTATGGCGGAACACCTGCTCGAAGTGGGCCTTTGCCCTGGCGGCTCCCTCAGGGCCCCAGTACCTGTCCACAAGCTCAAGGGCGAGGTCTTCCTTGGCCTGCCTGGGGTGGAAGGCCCCGCTCTTGAGGCCCTTCCTCAGCGCCTCCAGCTCGTCAATGCTCACGTGGCTGAGGAGCTCGTAGTACCTTATCATCAGCTCGTCCGAGACGGACATTATCTTGCCGAACATCTCCTCGGGGGGCTCGCTTATGCCTATGTAGTTGCCCAGGCTCTTTGACATCTTCTTGACGCCGTCCAGGCCCTCAAGAAGCGGCATCATCACCAGGCTCTGGGGCTTCTGCCCGTACTCCTTCTGCAGTTCCCTGCCCACAAGCAGGTTGAACTTCTGGTCCGTTCCACCAAGCTCCACGTCTGCCTCCAGAGCCACCGAATCGTAGCCCTGCACCAGGGGGTACATGAACTCATGCAGGCTTATGGGAGTGTGCATGGAATAACGCTTCTTGAAATCCTCACGCTCAAGCATGCGGGCCACTGTGTAGCGGCTGGTGAGGCGTATGAAATCGTCCGCCCCCATCTCCATCATCCACCTTGAGTTGAACTCAATACGGGTGGCGGCGGGGTCGAGTATCTTGAATATCTGCTCCTTGTAGGTGGAGGCGTTCCTCTGTATGTCGTCCCTGGTCAGCGGCGGGCGGGTCTCGTTCTTCCCGCTGGGGTCTCCTATGAGCCCGGTGAAATCGCCGATGAGGAAGATAACCTCATGCCCCAGCTCCTGGAACTGCCTCATCTTCTCTATGAGCACCGTGTGCCCCACGTGGATATCGGGGGCGGTGGGGTCAAATCCGGCCTTGACCTTCAGGGGCCTCTGCTTCTGGTATGAGTCCTCGAGGCGCTTGAGGAACTCGTCCTCCACGAGGATCTCCTCCACGCCTCTTTTGATGAGCTCCATCTGTTCTTCCGGACGCTTGAACATAATCAATAATGATAAACCCTGCCCGCTCCCGCCGTCAAACAGGCGCATGCCATTGCCGCCCCTTCACGGAGGAAATACATCAGCCCGATGGTGCGGAGCAATGGCAAAACGCATCTCTGCAATACTGTATAATAGAATCAATAAAGCTGCTATGGAAAGTGACTCCTTATCAATGACCAACAGGAGATACAGCCCCGGTAAAAAGAGGACTGGCGGCGGGAAAAGCGTTGAGGAGATACTGCGCGATATGAAGCACGCCGTCCCGAAGGATGGGTACAGGGAGAAGTCCCTGAGGCTGCACGGCAATATCTGCGCAAAATGCGGCCGGGAGTTCGGCCCCAGGGAACTGCACCTCCTCACCGTGCATCACCGCGACGGCAACCCCAACAACAACCCGGAGGACGGCTCAAACTGGGAGAACCTCTGCTCCTTCTGCCATGAGGACGAGCACTCCAGGGGCCTGCTGGGAGATTACCTCAGTGGCAAGTAGGGACAGGATAAGCATAGCGGACGACGAGGTCCTGAAGCGCACCATCATGCGCCGCAGGCAGCCCGGCACGCTGGACAAGAGCGTAGACCTCGGGCTGGTGCTCAAGGAGATTATCCAGTGGGCCGACAGGTTCGTGCCCTCCGAGGCAGGCTCCGTGCTCCTGGACGACCCCATACTCAAGATAGACTCCGTCCGGAAGGGGAGGCTGTACTTCGCCGCCTGCTTCGGAGAGCAGTCCGACGCCCTCGTTGGCTCATCCATAAGCGACTCGGAGGGCATAGCAGGGCAGACCTACCATGGCGGACAGCCCTACATCAGCGAGGACGTGAGCCGGGACCACAGGTTCCTGGACCGCATCGACAGGGAGACCACATACCAGACGCGCTCCATCATCTGCGCCCCCATCAAGATAAACAACTCCATAATCGGGATTATAGAGCTCGTCAACCGCCGGGACCGCGACAACTTCGACCACAACGACCTGCTGCTTCTTGAGATCTTCGCCGGGTACACGGGCCAGCTCATGGAGAAGTCCCTAGCCGCCCGCGAGTTCGAGGAGCTCTCGCAGAGCGACAACCTCACCGGCCTCTACAACGACAGGCATTTCTTCAAGAAGCTACGCGAGGTGGTGGAGGAAGCGGCGGCAAACGACGGGGACGCGTCCCTCCTGTTCTTCGACCTGGACCGCTTCAAGGAGATAAACGACACCCACGGGCACGTGGCCGGAAGCCGCGTGCTCTCGGAGATAGGCTTCATCTTGCGGGAGGTGTTCCTTTACACCAGCGCCATAATGGCCCGCTACGGAGGGGACGAGTACGCTGTCATCCTTCCGGGCAAAGCAACGGAAGAGGCCCTGAGCCAGGCGGAGAAGCTAAGGAGCGCCATCGAGGGGTTCACCTTCCTGAAGGACCCCGGGCGCATGGGCGAGCCCGCGCTGAACATCTCCGGGATAATAACCGCAAGCGTAGGCGTGGCCTCCTTCAAGATGAACGTGGAACATGGCAGGAGCGCGGAGATGCTTGCCGAAGCCCTGCTGAAGGCCTCTGACCTGGCCATGTACCAGAGCAAGAACAGCGGAAGGAACAAGGTCACCGCTTTTGACAAGAAGGTCTAGGACCTCTAAAGCCCTTTAGACCTCACAGGCATACCACGGACAAAAAAGGCCGCCCCATGACCGGGGCGGCCTTTATATTCGGGCTCCGGTCTCCGGGCCTATTTTGCGTACTGCGCCGCGTCAACAAAGGGCAGCGCCCCGCCAGTGACCCTGGGCATTATGCCGTCCCACTTTTCTATGGCCTTCATCTGGGCCTCTATCTTCCTGAGCTCAAGGAGGTCCTTTGAGATGTTCTGCTTCTGGAGCCTCAGGGACTCTGCCTCGGCCTTTGCCGACTCTATCTTCTGCTTGGCCTCTATCTGTATGCGCTTGAGATCGTTCTCGGCCTTCTTGGCCAGCTGGTCCGCTGTCTGCTTGGACTCGATGGCCTTTGAGAACTCCTCGGAGAACTCGAAATCCAGAATGGCGAAGTCCTTGACTATGATATGGTAGGCAGCAAGCCGGGTCTTGAGTTCATCCTGTATCTCAGCCCCTACCTGACTGCGCTTTGTTATAAGGTCCACGGCGGAGTAGCGCGCCGTTACCGCCTTTACCACCTCCTGGACAGCTGGATCAATAATGCGGCCTTTGGCCTCGTGTCTCAGGGTCTGGTAGACCAGATTGGCTTTTAAGGGATCTATTTGATAGTTCAGGGCGATGACCGAACGCGTCTCCTGTATGTCCTTCGAGGCGGCCTTGGCCTCCGTCTGGGACTTCTGGATGGTCACATCCATTCTCTCAACGCTGTGCACTACAGGTATCATGAAATGCAGGCCCTCGTCAAAGACCGTGCCCTCCACAGCCTTCCACTTAAGGAGCACCCCTCTCTCACCTGCCCCAACCTGCACAAAAGGGATGGGGTTGATCCCGGAGCCGAGGAGCAGCAGTATTGCCGCTACAACAGCGATGATGACTCCCATGCCCTTTGGACTGCCCGGCCCCTTCTTCTTGTCAGCGAACTGCTGGAATATGTTGTCTTCCTTGTTGCTCATGTTACCTCCGCTTTCTCCTTGATATATTAAACCTAATTGTAAGGTATTTGGCCAACCGGGTCAATGCGGGCGCGGAAACGTCCGGGTGTTTAGCTGCCTTTAAACGCGATGCTCATACGGTTGGATATTATTTATGCTTTGTATTATCATAAATATATATTTATTGAAACGCTCCAGGCACATAATATAATGAAATCCAAAAAGACAAGCCATGAAGAAAATGCTCCATCAGCCAGCGCCAGGGAGATGTCCATCCTGGACAGCATCGGCGACGCCCTGAGCATACAATCGCCGGATTATATGATACTCTACCAGAACAGCGCCCACAGGGCACTGACGGGAGACCATCTGGGCGAGTACTGCTACAGGGCCTATGAACATCAGGAGCGCATATGCCCCAACTGTCCCATCCAGATGACATTCCGCGACGGCGAGACCCATATAGTGGAGAAGCACTTTGTAATGGACGGGGAGGAAAGGTATTTCGAGATCAAGGCCTCGCCCATAAAGGACAAGGCAGGGAGAACCGTGGAGGCCATCGAGAGCGTCAGGGAGGTAACTGACCGCAAGAAGATGGAGCTTGAGACCGTCCACCAGCGTGTCCTCTTCCAGTCCATATTCAACGCTGTACCGGACGCCATGGCCATCACCAATACGGACCGGGAGATCACCATGTGCAACCCGAGTTTCGTCAATATCTTCGGCTATCCCCTCGATGAACTGCTGGGTCAGAAGTCCAGCATGATGTACCAGAGCGAGGAGGAATTCGAACGGCAGGGCAGGATAAGGTTCAACATGAGCGCCGAGGAGAGGCTCAGGCCCTACGTGGCGAGATATCGCAGAAAGAACGGAGAGGTATTCCCTGGCGAGACCATTGGCGCGTCCATAAAGGACAAGGACGGGACTATCATAGGGTTTCTGGGAGTCATCAGGGATATCACCGAGCGCATACTCGCAGAGGAAGCTTTGACCAGGGCATATGAGACGCTCGAGGAGAGGGTCAGGGACCGCACAGTGGAGTTGGAGAAGGCAAGGGTCGAGGCTGAGGCGGCCAACAGGTCAAAGAGCGAGTTCCTGGCCAATATGAGCCACGAGATACGCACCCCCATGAACGGCGTAATGGGCATGTCCGAACTGCTGAAGACCACGGACCTCACTGAGGAACAGAACGAGTACGTCGAGACCATAGAGATATCAGCGGAATCGCTGCTGAACATAGTCAACGACATACTCGACCTCTCCAAGGTGGAGGCAGGGAGACTGGAGCTGAGGGATTACAGGTTCGACCTCAGGAGCCTCATAGATACCGTAATGAAGATAAACTCCCTGAAGGCCCTGGACAAGGGGATAGACCTCAGGCAGTCCATCGCAAAAAACGTCCCCGATTCACTGGTGGGCGACCCGCACAGGCTCAGGCAGGTGCTCATAAACCTTGTGGGCAACGCCATAAAGTTCACGCACATGGGCACTGTTGAGATAAAAGTGGAATCTGGGCGGCAGGAGGGAAATACAATAATTATCGCCTTCCATGTGATAGACACGGGGATCGGGATACCGGATGAGGAACAGGGCAGCATATTCGATTCATTCAGGCAGGCCGACGGGTCCATATCACGGAGATACGGCGGGACGGGGCTCGGCCTCTCCATCACAAAGAAGATAGCAGAGGCCATGGACGCCGAGCTGACCCTTGAGAGCAAGGTGGGCAAGGGAAGCATCTTCTGCTTCTCGGTACCCCTGAGGATAGCCCAGGAGGAATCTCCTTCTCACAAGGACGAAGACAGGATGCCAGCCATGGCAGGGGCCTTCGATATACTCCTGGCCGAGGACAACCCCATAAACCAGCTGCTGGTCCTGAGGATACTGGAAAAACACGGGCACAGGGTAAGGACCGCAGGTAACGGGCAGGAGGCCCTTGACCTCTTAGAGGGAAAAGGCTTCGACCTTATCCTGATGGACGTGCAGATGCCCGGCATGGACGGGTTTGAGGCTGTCAGGCGGATAAGGGAAGCGGAGAAAGAGGACGGCACCCATATGCCCGTCATCGCCATGACAGCGCATGCCATGAAAGAAGACGAGGACAGGTGCCTTGAGGCGGGGATGGACGGCTATATCTCAAAACCGTTTTCCTCACAGGAGCTCCTTTCAAAAATAGACCTGCTGCTCTCATCATAGATGGACGCACATACCATTCTGCCCGGCTTTAACTGGCAGAGCAGCGGATGGTATAATTAAACATGCCTATCTACGAATATAAGTGCGGCGACTGCGGCAGGGAGTTCGAGGAGCTGGTCTTCGGCCCGGGCGCGGTCAAGTGCCCCAAGTGCAGTTCCAAGAAGACCACAAAGAAGATGTCGGCCTTCGGGATGAGCGGGGTGGAAAAACCCTTCTCCGGCGGCTCCTCATGCAGCAAGTCCTCCTGCAGCAGCAAGAAGTGCTCCTCCTGCGGCTAGGAGCAGGCACTACCTCTATATAAAACAAAACATCAACGGATTCCCCTTTAAGAGATAATACTGACTTCACCTGCGAAGTCGCAATTGGGGAGTGACTTGCAGCTGCTAATTGCCCATGTAAATACTCAAACTAATAATTCCTCATGTCTGGGCTAATTCTGCATGCTTGTGCAGACGCCTATGGCGTGTCTCGTTATAAATTCCCGCACCGCACAGCACTACGCTGGCTATCAGCATCAGGTAAAAGCCATATGTAAAGATATGCAATCCCAGTTCTTCAAGTAAGGTGGCATAAAAGATAACACAAAGGCCAGTGCCGCACCACTGAGCTCTGAACGTCATCACTCCACGAGCCGATCTGCTGAAAATGGACAGGAAAAACAGAGCGATAATCACACTGGATAATATGATTACTGTTAACTCCACTGCTTTGTCAGCATGACCTTCGGAAAGACTAACGTAGATAATTGCGTAGCTGTACACAAGCCCAAAGATAAGTGTGAATAGAATATGTGAGATGCTCAGCACCATGAGAGTTTTTTTCTTGTTAAAAAGTATACAGAAAGAAATCCCTGTAAGGAGAAGGCCTATTAAATTTGGTCCCAAATAAAGAATTAAGCCCAAAACATTCTCGAACTCGAAGTAATTAAGATATTCTTCATAACTGAACTGAATGGGAGTTATGGGTCCCAAAAAGTCTGCAGCCGGGAGGAAAGCGCAGACAAAGAGTACGAACCCTGCAAAAAGGGTAGGGTATGTTGCGCGGTTTTTTTCAAGCGCTAAAACATCATTAAATAATACCTTGAGTTTCATTGCCGCCTCCTGAGACTGTCATGAGATTGAGTATCAGTGCGTAGCTAATTATTTATTTCCATTCATGTCATACATTACTATCACCCAGAATCCAAATATATGATGATTATCACTTAAAAGCAACAAGAGTTCTGGGAATGCTTAACTGTCACTTACAGGAAGAAGTCCTCGTATAGAGCTGCGGGGAGACAGTTACCCCATTAAAAGGGATACGTTGACGTAAGGGGTTGTTAGAGCATCGCCCGCAAAACGAAGGCTCCCTACTTACCCTTCAGGGCGCTCAGGCGGCTCTCTATCTTCGGCTCCCAGGTAGTGCCCCCGGCGTTTGGCAGCATGGCCTTGAGCGCGTCTTCCTCGGTGCGCCTCTTGCTCTTCTCTATGAACTGCATCCCGGGGCCGAAGGAGCCGCTGCCCCCCCTTGAGACCTCCCATGAGCCGTAATAGTAGAGGCCGGGCTTGTTTATCTCGATAATATGCTCCCTGCGGAAATCGTTCAGGTTCCTGATGACCCTGAGCCCCCCGGGCTCGTCCAAGAACTTGGCGTGGTTCCCGAACTTCTCCGTCTTGTATGTCCCGGCGGGAAGGTTCTGGGTCCAGAAAAAGCCGAGCTCGTCGCACTCCGCGATATAGCGCCTGTCCTTCCTCTCCCCCACGTAGCGCCTCAGGGATACCCAGCAGTTGCCCGTCAGGTCCGCGTTTGAGGTGTTCAGATACCCGTATATCATGGAGGAGGCGGGTGCCTTGGCGCTCCTGAGCTTGTAGGCCCCTCCCCCGCAGGATATGATGAACAAGGATATTATGAAAAGCAGAGCGATAAGGATTCTTCGCATTTTACCCCTCCCGGATGCAATAGAAGTTATTTTAATCATCGAAGATTAACAAATAATACTGTTCATGTCAATAATCCGGCGGGCCCATGTGCGGTTTGACTTCGGACGGTTCTAAATATTTTAATAAATGTTCATGAAAAGCAACGGAAGCAAAAAGGGAATAGTATATCTGGTGGGTGCGGGACCCGGAGACGTGGGCCTGTTCACCGTCAAGGGGCTCAAATGCCTGAGGGAAGCGGACGTGGTGGTATATGACTTCCACCTCAACGCCCAGGTCCTGAATTATATAAACCACGAGGCCGAGTTCATATACGCCGGAAAGCGCGGCGGCCACCACACCATGGTTCAGGAAGAGATAAACGACGTCATAGTGGAGAAGGCCAGGGAGGGCAAAATAGTCACCCGGCTCAAGGGCGGCGACCCCTTTGTCTTC
>Ga0224496_10002708_pt1 | contig 10462 bp, 10 predicted proteins | sample SF_Jul11_sed_USG_2_FD_168127 | JGI IMG/M metagenome (GOLD analysis project Ga0224496, IMG submission 168127) | Sediment microbial communities from San Francisco Bay, California, United States - SF_Jul11_sed_USGS_8_1 | ecosystem: Environmental > Aquatic > Marine > Sediment | place: USA... | reverse complement strand
CTGGTGAACTGGCAGCGCGCGGTGAAATCCGAGCAGGAGCTCGACTACATGCGTGTCGCGGGCAAGATCGTCGGCAAGATGCACCGGCGGATCTTCGACAAGGTCGAGCCGGGGATGCGGAAATGCGATCTCGTGGCGGAAATCTACGATGCCGGTCTGCGCTATGACGATGGCATCGGGGCGGGCGGCGATTACCCCGCCATCGTGCCCCTCTTGCCCTCGGGCGCTGATGCCTCTGCCCCGCATCTGACTTGGGACGACAAGCCGATGAAGTCGGGCGAAGGCACGTTCTTTGAAATCGCGGGCGCCTATCACCGCTATCACTGCCCCCTGTCGCGCACCGTCTTTCTCGGCAAGCCGACGCAGACCTTCCTAGATGCCGAGAAGGCGGTTCTGGAAGGGATGGAGGCGGGGCTGGAAGCCGCCAAGGCAGGCAATATGTGCGAAGACATCGCTTTTGCCTTTTTCGGCGTGCTGAAGAAATACGGGATCATCAAGGATAACCGCACCGGTTATCCGATCGGAATTTCCTATCCACCCGATTGGGGCGAACGCACCATGTCCTTGCGCCCCGGCGACAAGACGGTGCTGGAGGAAAACATGACGTTCCACTTCATGACCGGCCTCTGGATGGAGGACTGGGGTTTTGAGATCACCGAAAGCATCGTCATCGGCAAGGGCGCGCCCGAGCTTCTGGCCGATGTGCCCCGGCAAATGGTTGTAAAGGGGTAAGCCCATGAAACCGAACCCGATTACGCCAACGATTCCGTTCGATCAGGACGGTGCGCATCACGGATTCTTGCGCCTGCCCTACAGCCGCGATGACAGTGCCTGGGGATCGGTCATGATCCCCATCACTGTGATCCGCAACGGCGAGGGACCGACAGCACTACTGACCGGCGCCAATCATGGCGATGAGTATGAAGGTCCTGTGGCGCTGATGAACCTGGCCGCGAGCCTGAACCCGCGGGAAATAACCGGCCGCGTTATTATCATGCCGGCGCTGAATTATCCGGCATTCAGGGCCGGTACGCGCACCTCGCCCATCGACAAGGGGAACATGAACCGCGTTTTTCCCGGTGCACCTGATGGGACCGTGACCCAGAAGATCGCCGATTATGTCACTCGGACATTGGTTCCGCTGGCAGATATAGTGCTCGATTTTCATTCAGGCGGAAAAACGCTCGATTTCCTGCCATTCGCTGCGGCACATGTCCTGCCCGACAAGGCGCAAGAGGCTAAATGCGTGGCTGCCATGAATGCGTTCAATGCGCCCTGGTCGATGATGCTGCTGGAAATTGACAATGTCGGCATGTTCGACACGACGGTTGAAGAGTTGGGCAAGGTTTTTGTTTCGACCGAACTCGGCGGCGGTGGCACCGCTACTGCACGTTCGATCGCGATTGCCCGAAAAGGCGTGCAAAATATGCTCATCCACGCGGGTATCCTGAAGGGAAGCCTGGTGGTGGAGCCGACGGTTCAGCTGGATATGCCTGACGGGGATTGTTTTACCTTTGCGCAGGCAGACGGCCTGATTGAACCTATGGCCGATCTTGGTGAAACGGTCGCAAAGGGGCAACTGATAGCGCGTATTTGGCCAACGGATCGAACTGGTGTCACACCGATTGATTGCCATGCCGGGCGGGCCGGAATTTTGACCGCACGACATTTCCCAGGGCTGGTAAAGGCAGGCGATTGTCTGGCTGTGGTTGCCATAGAGGTATGATGACAGTGTAACGCTCTGTTGCGGTGCATTAACCTGATTGAGCCTGACCCAACTCCGCGATAGGTTGAATGCATGTTCAGCATCGAGCACGATTTTGACACCACGGTCATCACCCTTGTCGATGAAGGGTCCCCGCATCTGGAAGAAGATGTGACCATTCAGGGCTTTGAGGAATGTGTGACCATCGAACAATACGACCCTCGCCGTGACGAGGTGGTCAAGATCATCATGTCAATGGCGCAAGTACGTGAATTGGCCGCGGCGCTTAACCTGCCAGAGGGTGTGTACCGGATGTCGGCCAAGGATTGATGTCGGGCTGGACCACCGGCAGGTATCCACACAATTGCGCGTTTAGTAAAATCTCAACCTTTCATGCGGCCCGATAAGCGTTTAAATTTGGTCGCAGGCAGATCGAAGCAGTTGCCAGTAAAACCTCGGAGAAGGTATGAAACGGCTTATTCTATTGGCATTCTTGGCCGTCGGTGCCTGTGTGGAAACGGTACCACCAGTTTCCGCACCGCCCGCCGCCCTGTTGCCCCCTGCGGGTCCACCAATCGGTGCCGCTGCGGCAGAGGCGAATTTCGCTGCGGTCGTGGCACGAATGGAACCGATGATCGAACGCGAGTGTCGGATCCGCAGATCGGCCGCAAACTGTGATTTCCAAATTGTGGTTGATGCCCGCCCCGGACAGCCACCGAATGCCAGGCAGAGCCTTGATCGTTCCGGTCGACCGATCATCGCGTTCAGCACTGCCCTTATCCGCGACGCACGCAACATAGACGAAATTGCCTTTGTCATGGGACATGAGGCAGCCCACCATATTGCAGGTCATATTCCGCGTCAGAAACAATCTGCTTTGACCGGCGCGCTGATCTTTGGAGCGCTTACGGCTGCATCCGGGGCGGATGGTGAGGCCATCCGGAACGCGCAGGATCTTGGCGGTACAATCGGCGCAAGGCGCTTTTCCAAAGATTTTGAGCTTGAAGCTGATGCGCTGGGCACCGTCCTGACTTGGAATGCAGGGTTTGATCCCGAAAGGGGTGCTGCGTTCTTTGCACGCATCCCCGACCCGGGTAATCGGTTCCTGGGTACTCACCCACCGAATGCCGCGCGTATTGACACGGTGCGCAAGACATTGATCACCCTTCGGTAACGGGTTGGCATGCAGAAGTTTGACACAGATCAATGCCAGTTGCCGAACCTGCGCCCATCGTCAAATCAGTAAATGCCAATGCGAGGGTTCATGAAGGTTGTGAAGTTTAATCCCCATCGCGACGAAGGGACGGCGGCGCAGGCAAGCCCGCCAACCACACCCTATTTTCTGACAACAAAGGAAACCCGCCGTCACGGTGTTGTCGTTGGACAGGCGCTTCTGACAGGAATACTGAGCTTGACCGATTTTCACTCGATGCTGGCCAACTGCCGTGTTTGTCCCAATGGTCCTGCGACCTCGGTTCCCAAAACTGAAACTGCCACACTCCCCCAAACACCAGACTGGTGTGCCAATCGCGCAATCCTCGAAGGTTTAAGAGGCTTGGTTTGACCTGATATCTGGCCTATTCCTCTGGGCAGAGGGGTCATGAAGATTATCAACAATGTCCTGTCCGACCGGGGATCGAAATATTCGGTCGCTGGCGGACCTGTGTTTTCCTCGGAAGGGGCAAGTGCATTCATTCGCGATCTGAAGCGTTCAAAGAAATTCGCCCGCGCAACTCATAACAGTTGGGGGCTGTTGTTGGATGAAAATGGTCTGCAGACCCAGATCAAAGCTGATGATGGCGAAGCAGGGGCAGGCGCAGTGATATTGCGTATGCTCGAACGTGAAAACCTGACCAACCATATTGTCGTGGTGACCCGATGGTTTGGCGGGGTGAAGCTTGGCGGTGACCGTTTCCGCCATGTGCAAACGGCGGTACGTGCATACCTGTCTGAGGTGTCGCCACCGAGTTGAACCTGCTTGTTGGCAATCGACACGGCCCCCGGCTAGAATGCCTTTACATAATCAACAGATGTTTAGGGGCTGGTAGATGTGGGGCCATATCTCAAGCGAAACGCGGCGATTTGCCAATACCTGCCGCTGGTCATGGCAGGGTTGGACGGCCGCCTGGGAAACGGAGAAGTCCTTGCGGCAATGGACTTTGGTGAACGTCGCTTCGGTGGCTTTGGCGATGTCACTTGATCTGACCGCCGCCGAACGTGCGATCATAGTTGCGCTGGGGGTCCTGATTCTGGCGGCCGAGTTGTTCAACACCGCGCTTGAAGAAGTGGTGGACGTTGCCATGCCAAATCCGAATCCTGGGGCCAAGAAAGCCAAGGATTGTGGCTCTGCCGGGGTTGCCCTTACCGCTATTGCGGCGGGTATCGCATGGGGGGTTATACTGGTTTTCTGATCTACCCGCACATTCCAAACGCTACATCAGTTGCCTGGCGAAAAGCCTATGGGAATGTTGGGGGAACGCGGCAAACCTGTAGCCGGCCTTAGGTGTAAGCGGCACTATTCCGGCGCGGCTGATGCGCATAGCGTATGTGGAATGAACCCTCTACCTGGACAGGTTATCCGGTGGGCTTTTCCAAGTAAGGCTGCGATGGTCGAAGCCTTTTTTGAGTGTTGGTTTCACAACTTCGAAATATGGTGAAAGATCGAAATCTCGTGGCGCAAAAAGCGAATGGTGGCGGATATGAAAAATCTCGCGCCGCGCATAGTCGCCATCTTCGCCCAAAACCGTCACATTGGGCAGGATCGGATAGCGGATCGACTGAAATGCCTGCGCGATCAGAGATGAACAAATCGCCCTTGTCGGGTCGCCCGACCCAACGGCCAGCATACGCCGTCGCCAGCGGACCGGCACAGGGGGTGTCGGAAAGAAATATCTGAGCAGGTCAAAGATATTGTGGAGATCGTATTTCAGGCCGATCTTGCCAATCATGAAGGCGACAATCTCGGCGCGTTCTGCATCGGTCAGATTTGCCGCGCGACAGATGCGGGTATTGTAAGTCTCATATTTCGAAAGCGGAACAGCGATGCAGCCATCTGCGAGCATCACCTCAATCAGACGCGGTCGCTCTGAACCGTCCGAAGGTGCAGGCAAGGCATCGCCGATATAGAATGCTGAATGCGACCAGGTGGATTGGGTGAGGTACTTGATGGCTTTTGAGATACGAGTATCGCCCTCGATCAGGAGGATATCACCGGGCAGCAGCGTTTCGCATAACGTATGAAAATCCGATGGTGTATAGGGGTGATAACCCGAAATCTGCGTGCTGAGCTTGCGCGCGAGCAAACGTCCTATCTTGTCCAGAAATGTCTCTGTTTCTGTCCCCAAGGGCACATCCTCGATGGTGGAGTCTGGGCAAGGCTAGCCGATGAAGGGCAGATCGTTGAGTCCAAATGAGGCTCATCACGCGCTTGGGATGTGCTTGCCCCACAGATCATATTCCCCGGCCTCGTCCACTTCGACCGTGACGATATCGCCCGGGGTCAGCGTCTCGAACCCTTCGTCGATGAAGAGACTGCCATCGATTTCCGGTGCGTCCGCTTTGGTGCGGCAAGTGGCGCCTTCGTCGTCAACCTGATCCACGATCACGTCAATCCGCGTACCAACCTTGGCCAATAGCTTGGCCTCGGATATCGTCTGGGCCTTGGCCATGAACCGATCCCATCGGTCTTGCTTAACCTCATCCGGCACATGATCCGGCAAGGCGTTCGAACGGGCGCCGGCGACGTTTTCGTACTGAAAGCAGCCGACCCGGTCGAGTTGTGCTTCGTCCATCCAGTCGAGAAGCGTCTGAAACTCCGCCTCGGTTTCGCCGGGATAGCCGACGATGAAGGTCGACCGCAGGGTAATTTCCGGGCAGGTTTTGCGCCAGGCTGCGATCTCGTCCAGCGTCTTGGCGGCTGCGGCGGGACGGGCCATGCGTTTCAGTGTATCGGGATGGGCGTGCTGGAACGGTATATCGAGATAGGGCAGGACGAGACCCTCGGCCATCAGCGGGATCAGGTCGCGAACATGCGGGTAGGGGTAGACATAGTGAAGCCTGACCCAAGCCCCGAGCGATCCCAGATCCCGCGCCAGATCGGTGATATGGGCGCGGTGGCCACGGTCACTGGCATGCTTGATATCCACACCATAGGCCGAGGTGTCCTGTGAGATGACCAGCAACTCCTTCACGCCGGCGGCGACCAGCTTTTCCGCCTCGCGGATCACAGCATGGGCAGGGCGGGACTGAAGCCGGCCGCGCATGTCGGGGATGATGCAGAACCGGCATTTGTGGTTACAGCCCTCGGAAATCTTCAGATAGCTGTAGTGGCGCGGTGTCAGCGAAACGCCGGTGGCGGGCAGAAGGTCGATGAAGGGATCGGGGCTGGGCGGCACCGCCTGATGGACGGCATCCAGCACCTTTTCGTATTGATGCGGGCCGGTGACGGCCAGAACGGAAGGGTGGGCGCCGGTGATATATTCCGGCTCGGCTCCGAGACAGCCAGTAACAATGACGCGGCCGTTTTCTGCCAAGGCCTCGCCGATGGCCTCAAGGCTTTCGGCCTTGGCGGAATCGAGAAACCCGCAAGTATTGACGATAACTGCGTCGGCACCCTGATAGTCGGGCGAAATCGCGTACCCTTCTGCGCGCAGACGCGTCAGGATACGTTCGCTATCCACCAGCGCCTTGGGGCAGCCGAGGGAAACCATTCCGATGGTAGGCTGGCCGGGCCGGGATGCGCCCTCGATGAGGGGCCGGGGGGCGAGGTCGGGGCGGAGGCTGGGCGGGTTCTGGGGCATTGCCGGGATATATAGCAGCTTTCAGGGCTGTGAAAGGGGGGGCGATTCATACATGAAATTGAATTTAGTATGTTGATATATATAGAGTTTTATATCCCTTTGACCTGATGCCAGCCTATCATGTGGACCCGTCACATTCTACCCGCGCCAATCTTGGCCACGAAGGCGACAATTCCCCAGATCGTTTCGAAGCACAGCAAGCGAGCATATGGGGCTGTCAATGTGCGTTGGAAAGCAGGCAACACCGGCGGGTCACCTCGTTGCAACAAATTATTGGCTTAAGCAAAACTAGATCCGGTCAAGACGCAGCTAGGTGGCGGCCATTGTTTGCCTATGGCTGATTTGAGACCATGTTCAGCCTTCGCTGCAGCAAGTTTGAATGTCCGGTTATCACAAAAACAACACAGATACCCGCAAGCTGTTCCGCACGTATCGGTGGCTTGGGGAAATGGGAAACCGGATCCCCCCCTAAGATTGATTGCGATCAAGTCGCATTCAGCGGGCACCTGCTATCTTCACGCGCGGACAGATTATTCTCGCGACCCGTTCCAATGCGAAGGAGAGTAGAATTGGCTGACGCTGACAGAAATGGCTGGGACGCCATAATCATCGGATCAGGTATGGGCGGCATGGCCGCAGCCGCCGCGCTGTCGAAGCTCGGGCACAAGGTACTTCTGCTGGAGCAGTACCAGACGCTCGGCGGCCTGACCCACAGCTTCTCCATGGAGGGGTTCTCCTGGGATGCAGGCATCCACTACCTCAATTGCGTCGCCCCGGAGGATCGCGAGCGCCACATGCTCGATTGGCTGTCGGACACACCGATCAAGTTCACCTCCATGGGTTCAATCTATGACAACCTGCATATCGGCGACACCGCGCCGCTGTCCCTGTCGCGCCCCTTCGAGGCGCAGGAGCGCGATCTCAAGGACCGGTTTCCGGACGAGGCCAAGGCCATCGAGGCTTGGATCGCGGCGCTCAGGGAAGGCAGGCAGGCGTCTTTTACCGTCACTTCGACTCGCGCGCTGCCCGAGCTCATCGGGTCGGCGATGAAGTGGTGGCACGGCCATGCCATCGACCGCTGGTGCAAGCGGACGACGCAGGAGGTGATTGACGAGATCACCGACAACCCCGACCTCGCTGCGGCCTTCGCCGCGCAGTGGTTTGACCACGGCGGCCGGCCCAGCAAGGCAAGCTTTGCAATGCATGCCCTGATCACCGGCTCCTACTTGGAGAGTGGCGCCTGGTATCCGGAGGGCGGCGGCGCGGCCTTTGCCGAGCACATCCTGCCGACGATCACGAAGGCCGGGGGCGAGGCGCGGGCGAACACCCGCGTCGAGACGCTGGTCATCGAGAATGAGCGGGTCGTCGGGATACGCACGGCAGAGGGAGAGGAGATCCGCGCCAAGGCCGTGATCTCCGATATCGGGGCGCGCGAGACGGTGAATACGCTCTTGCCCGAGGGGTGCGGGCATCAGGGCTGGGTCGATGAAATTAACGCTTTGCCCCACTCGGTCGCCCATTTCAGCCTGTTCATGGGCTTTGAGGGCGATATCGAGGATGCCGGGGCGACCCGCTCGAACCACTGGATATACCCGGGCGGCAAGGTTGACGTCGTATGGACCGACGCGCCCGAAAACCCGCCCGAGGGCATGTTCGTTTCGTTCGCTTCGCTCAAGGACAGCGCGCACGTTCCTGGCCCGTCCCGGAAATATGCCGGGGAGATCGTGGCGTGGACCGACTGGTCCGTGGTGGAGAAATGGGCCCATCTGGAGCCGGGCGCGCGAGGCGAGGACTACCAGGCCTTCAAGCAAAAGGTCGAGGAAATCCTCTTCGCGCAGTTCGAGAAATATTTCCCTGACCTTGCCAAGCTCGTGGTGTTTCGCAATCTTTCGACGCCGCTCTCCACCGAAGAGATCACGGGGCATCACCATGGCGGGTTCTACGGCATCGATGTGACGCCCGAACGCGTGGTCAGCGACGCGCTTCAGGCAAAGACTCCGGTGCCGGGCCTCATCCTCGCAGGCCAGGATGTATTGAGCCCGGGCATTCCCGGTGCCCTCTGGGGTGGGATATTCGCGGCGGCCAGCGTCGATCCGAAGGTCTGGCGCGAACTCCCCGGTTAGAATGTGATTTAAGGTGGGATTTTACGGTCCGACGCGCGTCACAGCGGCTTCAATCGGCAACCCCGAAGGCCCACATTGTCCGTAGAATAGACATTGGGATGAATGACGGCGCAAACCTACTGAAACAAAGCGTTAACGGACAGTTCTTTGCCTTATTGGCTATGCCGGGCGAGCCAGCCTCACCAGACTGGCCGGTCACCCTCGGCGACCATACGCTGCCTGAAGAGGTTCCGCGCCGTTGACCCCTTGTGCTGGTATCCCTTCAGCGGGTTAGGGTTGGAAACAAGCACCTTTCCGCGACGCGGGCTATGCCTTGAAATTGCAGGCGACCTGCGCAGTTTTGCCCAATGTCACTGCCGTAGCCGCCAGCCGGTGCGGAAGATGAACCAGACTGCGGCCATGCCGAGCGCCAGAAAGAGCGATACGGCGATCAGCGACACTCCGACAGGCACATCGGCGATATCGAAGAACGACCAGCGGAAACCCGAGATGAGATAGAGCACCGGGTTCAACCGTGCCACGCCTTCCCAGAAGGGCGGCAGCATGTCGGCCGAATAAAACGCACCTCCAAGGAAGACCAAGGGCGTTATGACCATCATCGGGATGATCTGGACCTGCTGCCAGTCCTTGGCCCAGATGCCAAGCAAAAACCCCAGAAGCGAAAAACTGACGGCGGTCAGCACCAGAAAGGCCAGCATCCAGACCGGATGGGCAATGCGGATGTCAACAAAGAGATAGGAGGTGAGAAGGATCACCGCTGCAATGATCATCGACTTGACCGCCGCCGCACCGACATAGCCCAGCACAATTTCAATGAAGGACATTGGGGCGGCCAGCACCTCATAAATCGTGTTGTTGAACTTTGGAGCGAAGATGCCGAATGAGGCATTGGCAACAGATTGCTGCAAGACCGTCAGCATGATCAGCCCCGGTACGATGAACGCGCCGTAACTGACCCCGCCCACAGTTTCGATCCGGCTGCCGATGGCGGCCCCGAAGACGACGAAATAAAGCACGGTCGACAGCGCAGGCGAGGCTAGCGATTCCCACAGCGTTCGCCAGAAACGCGCCATTTCGTGGCGGTAGATGGTTTGGACTGCGCGCCAGTTCATGACGGTTCCTCTACCAATCGCAGAAAGACTTCCTCCAGCGAGGTTTCTTCGGTCGACAGGTCGCGCACAGCCAATCCGGCAGCGGCGAAGTCAGCCAGCAGCCGCGCGATGCCACTTCGGTCGGCCTTGGTGTCATATTCATAAAGCACATGCAGCCCGTCGCTGCTGAGGGTCAGCCCCTGTTGTGCCAATGTGGGTGGCAATGCCCCAAGAGCCTGTGCGAGATCGATGCGCAGCTGTTTGCGACCGAATTCGTGCATGAGAGCGGACTTGTCACGCACCAGCATCAGTCGGCCCTTGTTGATGACGCCGATACGGTCGGCCATTTCTTCGGCTTCGGCGATGTAGTGGGTGGTCAGAATGATGGTCACGCCGGAGTTTTGCAGATCGCGCACCAATTGCCACATTTCGCGCCGCAGGTTCACGTCAACCCCTGCGGTTGGCTCATCGAGAAAGAGTATTTTGGGTTGATGTGACAGGGCTTTGGCGATCATCACCCGCCGTTTCATGCCACCTGAGAGTTCGATCAGTTTCGCATCGCGCTTGTCCCAGAGTGTCAGAGATCTCAGGATCCGTTCCAGATAGGCGTCGTCGCGCGCCCGACCATAGAGCCCGCGCGTGAAACGGACCGTGTTGATCACGGTTTCAAAGGATTCCAGGGCGATTTCCTGCGGCACAAGTCCGATCATTGCGCGGGCCGCGCGGTAATCGCGGGCAATATCG
>Ga0224496_10002707_pt1 | contig 10463 bp, 2 predicted proteins | sample SF_Jul11_sed_USG_2_FD_168127 | JGI IMG/M metagenome (GOLD analysis project Ga0224496, IMG submission 168127) | Sediment microbial communities from San Francisco Bay, California, United States - SF_Jul11_sed_USGS_8_1 | ecosystem: Environmental > Aquatic > Marine > Sediment | place: USA... | reverse complement strand
TCAAATGTTCCGATGTCTCCACACCGCCTCATGAAAGAAATCCGGGATTTTCTCCCACGAGATGCGATTTGTGTCTTGGATGGGAGAGATACGATGGCAGCCGCGCAGGAAGTGCTTCTTTCCTATGAACCAGCCAGCCGGTTTACAGCCGGATCAAATGGATGTATGGGAGTCGGCATACCATTCGGTATCGGCGCCAAGCTGAGTGCTCCCGGCCGCATGGTGGTGGTGGTAACAGGAGATATGGCGTTTGGCATAGCGGCCATGGAAATGGAAACTGCCGTTCGTCATAAAATCCCCATCATCGTGATTGTTGTTAATAATGACGGTGGGTGTGCCACAAACGTTCACAGAGACTTGTACCCTACTGATCACGAACCTGTCGCCATGTTTCAACCGAGACTTCGATATGAAAAAATTATGGAGGCCTGTGGAGGCTATGCCGAATCAATCGATCACCCTGAGCAAGTCCAACCGGCCTTACGGCGGGCCGTCGAATCTGGTATTCCTGCCTGCGTAAATGTGTATGTCGACCCCAAAGCCCCATTTAAAAACTATTTAGGTTGATAACAAACGATTGTAGCTCATACCGTTGATCACCCTAAACCATGAAAACCACACGTTCCTTAGCTATTCCCAAAAAGCCGGAGGGCATTCCAGCACCTCTTTCCCTGGTTCAACAACGGCTGTGGTTTCTTTACCAACTAGATACCCAAAGCCCCGAATATAATATTTCTCGGGCCTGGCGATTTAAGGGACCGTTAGACACCGAAGCCCTGGTTGCGAGCCTCAACCTCTTATTGGCACGCCATGAGTCCTTGCGCACTATTTTTTGTGATATAGATGAACAGGTAGTTCAGGTCATTCAGTCGGCGCTTACGACGCCTTTGCAGGAAAAGGATTGGTCTGCCTACACTCCGACTCAGTTTGACATCGAAGTTGATCGATTCCTGATCGAGGAACCTCTTCAGCCGTTTGATCTCCGCACGGGCCCACTCCTTCGCTTCACCCTCCTGCGGTTTCGTCGAGACGAGCATGTCTTCGTCTTCACTATCCACCATATGGTGTTTGATGGAACGTCGTTGAAAATTTTCTGCCATGAGTTAAGTCAGTGTTATCAGGCAGTACTTAACCGACAACCTATACCTTTCCTGCCGTTGCCCATTCAATACCGAGATTATGCCTATTGGCAGCAAACCCAGTTCAATGAGGAGAAGCTGGCCCAGCAGGTAGAGTTCTGGAAACAGTACCTCCACGGAGCACCGCTCATTTTAGAGTTGCCGTCTGATGATTCACGGTCCACGGCTAATTTAAGTCGTCGAACGCACCAAACATTTACGTTGGCCCCTCAACTACTTACCAACCTTCAACAACTCATTCAGCCGCACGGCGTTACGATGTTTATGGCGTTACTGGCCGTCTTCCAAATTCTGTTATCTCGATATACTGGCAAACGGGATATCCTGGTTGGCACCCCAATTGCTCGACGAACCCACACTGATCTCGAAAATCTTATTGGGTTTTTCGTCAACACTCTAGTGTTGCGGACCCACATCGTTGGCCAACCGACCTTTCAGGATGTGCTTCGCCAGGTGCGAAAAACCTGCTTGGAATCCTATCGTCATCAAGATCTGTCCTTTGAAAAATTAGTCGAAACCCTCAAGCCTGTGCGCGATCCCAGGCGCTCACCCGTCGTCCAAGCCATCTTTCAATTCCGACAAGCATCTGACATCCGTCTATTTTTTCCTCAAGTTGAGAGTGACCCGTTACCTGTAAAAAACCGAACAGGGAATTTTGATCTCCACATGGTCTGCGAACAAACAGAATCGGGTATAGAAGGATTTTTATACTATCCCCAAGAATTGTATTCTGACTCAATGATGACTAACTTTGTGCGGCATTATCAAATCGTCTTGGAGAAGTTAATCACCAAACCTAGCACGCCCATTACACAACTAGCCTTTCTAACTGACGCGGAATGCCACGAACAGCTCATCGAGTGGAATGCCACCACCACGCACTATCCAGACCAGGCTTGCGTCCACCATCGTTTCGAAGCGCAAGTGGCTAGAACGCCTGATGCGATTGCGGTCGTGTATGAAGACGAGCAACTCACGTATGCCCAGCTCAACGCGCGAAGCAATCAACTGGCCAAGCATCTCAGAACATTCAACGTCGGCCCTGAAGTGCCCGTGGCAATCTATTGCGAGCGTTCGCTGGAGTTATTTGTGGGATTGTGGGGTGTCCTGAAGGCTGGCGGAGCCTATGTTCCCATTGATTCAACCTACCCCAAAGAGCGTGTAGCCTGGATGCTCCAAGATTCTAACGTGTCCGTTGTATTAATTAAAAAAAATGAAAATAATTTTCATTTTCCTCAATCAGTCAAGATCGTGCATCTGGATGAAGATTGGCCAATCATTGGAATAATGACAACCCACAATTCTCCACGGTCTGTCACACAAGAAAATATGGCCTACATTCTTTATACCTCTGGTTCCACGGGAAACCCAAAAGGGGTAATAGTCACCCATCGAGGATTACGCAATTATTTAAATTGGGCTGTTGAAAGGTATGAGGTGAACAAAGGGCAAGGAACCATCGTGCATTCATCCATAGGGTTTGATTTGACCGTCACGAGCCTTTTCTGCCCGCTTATGGTTGGGGGAAAAGTGGAATTACTTCCCGAACATGGAGGGATACAAAACCTTCTACAATTGATGCAAAATGAGTGCGATTATAGTTTTCTGAAAATGACTCCGGCTCATCTTGACGGACTCAATCAGTTGCTGGATTCTAATCAGTTTTCTGGGAAGGTTCGAACGCTGATCATTGGGGGCGAAGCGCTTTCTGAAGATAGTTTAAAATTTTGGCATCACTATGCACCTCATACTACCCTCATAAACGAGTACGGTCCGACAGAGACAGTCGTCGGCTGTTGTGTACACGAAGCCTCTCGCTCAGAATGGGGAGGGCGCACGATTCCGATCGGACGTCCTATAGGGAATACCAGAATCTATCTTCTCCAAGATACTCTCCAATTATCTCCAGTAGGCGTACCTGGAGAAATATATATAGCCGGCGAGAGTCTTGCGCGGGGCTATATGCACCGGCCAGATCTGACAGCTGAACGGTTTATTCCGGAGCCGTTTGGGACCCAGCGAGGAGCGCGTCAGTATAAAACAGGCGATCGGGCAACCTATCGGCACGATGGAGTGCTTGATTTTTTAGGCCGAAAAGACCATCAAGTCAAACTCCGCGGCTATCGCATTGAACTTGGGGAGATTGAAGCGGCCCTTCAGGCACATAACGATGTGTCCGCCGGAGTGGTGGTCTGCCGAGAGGATTTGCCCGGCGAAAAACAACTCGTGGCGTATATCGTGGGACAGGCCACGGCTAGTGACCTACGACCCTATCTCCAAGGCCGGCTCCCCGACTATATGGTGCCGTCCGCCTTCGTCGTTCTCGAACAGTTCCCCCTCACGCCAAACGGCAAGATTGATCGCCAGGCCCTCCCTGGACCTACAGCGGCAGATCGTACACAGAGTGGGACCTATGTCGCGGCGCGTACAACTCTAGAGGAGATTATCGCAGCCATCTGGCAAGAGGTCCTAAGCCTTGAGCGAGTCGGCATTCACGACAACTTCTTTGAACTTGGCGGCCATTCGTTGTTAGCCACCCAAGTCATCGCGCGGCTCCGTCAGGCGCTGGAACTAGATATCACACTCCGCACCCTCTTTGAGCACCCAACCATCACTCAATTGGCTCAAATAATTGATACACGATTACCCAACAACCTTTCAGACTAACTCATAGATGAAGTCGCAAAATTTCTTCACGGGAACTCTTGCAAAAATTTAAGGCAATGGCCGCTGTGGCAAGGGCGCTGTGGTGCAAAGGACGCTAAGGTTGTCGGGAAAATTTTCTTTCATTTTAAGGGATGCTACGGTTCAATTACCATAAATGGCATATAAACCGCGTAGCCATGGGATCCTTATTCAAACCAACTGACAATGGAATAGCGGATCCCTGATTGAACCGGTATGACTTCATGCAAGGTGGAAGATGGAAAGGCTACGAGTGAGCCGGGCATGGCCGAAATTGGGATGAGAGAATTAATTTGATCATGAAGGGAAGTTTTACTATGAAGAATAAGTTCCCCACCAGCAAATGATTCGTGATCTCGGGAATCATCTTGCCCATTGAGAAAAAGCACGGCTGTCAATTTTCGGTTGGCAATATAAGGTGGCACCGACTCGCCAACTTCTTTAGTCCTCAGATTGCCATTGTCCTTATGCACCAAATAAAAATCTCCAGGTTGATAACGAAGCATTTGTATGGGTTGAGATCGGTTAATTTCTGCTCCAAAATAATCCTGAAGTGTCGGCATCAATTGTTGAAACTTCCGTTCTATAGGTTCCAGCCATAAATTTGGCATTTCAATTTTTGATGTCCTTCGAATATTGTCCTTAACTTTGGATTTTCCCTGTGCCGAGACGGTAGTGACCTGCGTTGCGACGTGTTTGGCTTGGACTATCAATTCTGCGCAGTCCTCCAGAGATAGAAAATGCGGGTCGGAAAAGACTTTGGGCAAAGAAGCTTCAGGCATATGAGAAGCGGATTATTTGTATGTGCTTCAATAAATTGATTTTCTTATGGAAAGTAGCAGAAATATTCGCAATGGAACAATGTAAATCTCATTTCCAATCCTGCGGAAGGGTGACGTCTTATCATAATAACCATAAGATGATTGGATCATATGATTGTTTAGAAAGTCAGCCGGATAGCAGAGTATTCATCACTGTCAGGAAAATTTGAATCAGGGGCTAGCTCAAATACGGTGGGGTTTGCCAAATCGTGAAAAGGCTTGTTAAATTTTGAAGCGAGTACCCTACAACGCAAGAAAACCTTAAACAATTTCTAGGAGGACGACACACTTAGAGTCACTTTTTGTTTTCCACTAGTTTCGTGCGGCAATAAAACTCAGCTTCTGATCTACCCCTAAGGCTTAGCCTTGTCACATAATTCGTTTTCCCCCGGCCAAGACATGTGATAGCTCCAAAACTCGAGCAACCGAAAATCCTTTCACCGCTCACCTTTTGGGGTATTGTACAGTTAAAGCAAGTCGACGGTAACGATAACCCATTTACTCACCAATTTTGAGCCATAAAAAAAGAATGGGTTACTCTTCAAAATTTCCCATGAAATCAGAATTGATTTCAATATAACCATTTGATTTTAAGCAATTTTTATTTTTTTGTTTTTTAATTGCATTTTTCGGCATGAACCTAAAGAACTAGTTGACCTTTTTCCGCCAACAATGTGCATACTATTAAATTAGTAAACAGGTGATTTCTCGATATTTTTCAGTTAGCTGAATTTCTCAGTAGTCGTGTCCCCCTTGTTGTTGGATAAACCCATGTCCAAGTCGGTAAAGAAAACGTTCCATCCTCTTTCTGAAATTCAAAAAGGAATGGTGTTTCACACCCTCAAATATCCTGGGTCCGGTTTGTACATCCAACAACTCATTGGAAATTTCCACGAAAAATTAGATATTTCTGCTTTCTCCTGGGCCATAAAACGTCTCCTACAACGTTATGCCAATCTACGCATCCACATTACGTTTGGACAAGAGGGGCATCCCATTCAAGTGGTCAACCAGAGAGTCGCCATCCGGCTCAGACAACGAAAATGGGATCGGTTTTGCTCAGCCTCCCAAGATAAAAAATTTGAAGCGTTTCTTGAAAAAGACCGCCAAGAGGGCTTTAATCTCGAACAAGCTCCTTTGATGAGAATGAAACTGTTTCGTTTGGCTGACAGGCATTACAAATTTGTCTGGACTTCTCATCACTTGTTATTTGATGGTCATTCCCGCGTTATTCTCCTGAAGGAACTCTTCGCCCTCTATCACTCTAAAAGACAGGGCCATCCCCCGGAGTTGCCAAATCCTCCTTCCTACTGGCCATTCATCGATTGGCTATCCTCTCAAGATTTCAACGCACACAAAAACGTTTGGCAAAGCCGGTTACAAGGCTTTGAGGCGCCCACGCCTCTGACACTTGAGGTTCCACAAACTTCCTCGCCCCCTCCAGAGAAGGTCTGTACCTATTCTTTCTCCTGTTCGGAAACATTCACCGCTCAATTGGTCAATCTTTGCGATAAAACCACCACAACGCTTAATACTCTGCTCCTCGCATCCTGGGCCTTTATTTTATCTCGTTATTCCGGACAATCTGAGGTGGTATTTGGCGTGACCCGGGCCGGGCGTTCTTGCCCCGTTCAAGGAATGGCAAACATAGTCGGTCTCTGCATTAACACTTTGCCGATTCGTATTGCCGTTCCCTCTCAACTTCCATTACCTGAATGGCTAAAGATGGTTCGCTCTGAATGGATGTCCTTACGTGATCTAGAGCAAACGCCCTTAGCCTCCATCCAACAGTGGAGTGAAGTCGCTCAAGGTGATTCGTTATTCGACACCTTAGTCGTGTTCGATCATCATACCCTCAATGAGTCCCTCCTCACTCAGGACCAGACTTGGCCAAACGGAGACTTCCAGGTAAGAGGGATGACGAATTACCCCCTCGTGATTTCTGGTTTTGGTGGAAAACAACTCAACATTGACTTTTCGTACCATCAGCATCGTTTCACTCAAGCGTCGATTGAACGATTATCTCAACATTTTTTTTCGGTGCTAACAGCCTTCGCGAACCCTTCACACCCAACTCTGGGCGCCATCTCTCTTCTATCATCTAACGAACACAGACAAATCCTGATTGACTGGAATAACACTCAGTCGAATTACCCTAAAAGTCGCTGCATCCACGAATTATTTGAAGTCCAAACCACCAAAACTCCTGAAGCCATTGCGGTGGAATGCGATGGGGTACACCTGAGCTATGCCGAATTAAACCGGTTAGCCAATAGTCTGGCAGGCTATCTAATCGCTATTGGAGTAAAGTCGGAAACGCCAGTTGGCCTGTTAATGGAACGATCACCGGATTTGATCGTATGCCTGATGGGCATTCTCAAGGCGGGAGGTAGCTATATTCCCTTGGACCCCGCTTATCCGGAAGAACGAATTCGGTACATGTTAGAAAATTCTAGAGCACCTGTCCTTATCACCCATACGCCCACCCAACAGATGGTTGGAGGATACTCAATACACGTACTCAATTTTGACAACTATCATTCTTGGCGGGGGAATACCAAAGAGGAATCTTGTAACCCTATAAACACCCTTGTTCAGGCAAAAAATCTCGCCTACATTCTTTATACATCAGGATCGACGGGTCGCCCAAAAGGTGTCGCAATTGAACATAGGAATGTTGTCGATTTTTTGTATTGGTTCAAAAATCAATTCACGGCGAATGAATATGAAGGTATTTTGGCCTCTACTTCTATTTGTTTTGATTTGTCCGTTTTCGAAATATTCGGACCGTTAAGCTGGGGAGGAACCGTTGTTTTAGTAAAAAATGCCTTACATCTTCAAGTGCTTCCAACTACCAACCGGGTCACCCTCATTAATACCGTCCCTTCAGCCATTTCCGCGTTACTGCAAGCCCAGGCGATTCCTTCCTCAGTTCAGGTCATCAATCTTGCTGGGGAGCCATTAACGACTTCCCTTGTGACATCTCTTTATGAGGAAACACGGGTGAGAAAAGTATATGACTTATATGGCCCTTCCGAAGCCACAACCTATGCCACCGGTGCGCTACGACAACCTCACACACCAAGCACCATAGGACGACCGTTGCTCAATACCCAAACATTTGTCTTAGATTCGAACCAACACCCTCTACCAGTATTGATACCCGGCGAATTGTTTATCGGTGGAGATGGCTTGGCCCGAGGGTATTGGCAACAACCGGCCCTCACAGCAGAAAAATTCGTGCCGGACAATATCGGGGAAGATCTTGGGGTTCGTTTATATCGAACCGGGGATCGCGTCAGACATCGACCGAATGGAGAATTAGAGTTTCTCGGCCGGATCGATCACCAGGTCAAAATACGCGGTCATAGAATTGAATTGGGAGAAATACGAGAAGTTCTGAACCAACATGAGCAGGTTCAAGAGAGTATTGTCATCGTACGTTCCGACGTAGGCACAGATCACGAATTAGTGGCATATATCGTCGGGACTCAAGGAGAAGAACACCCCAGAACCTACACCTTGAGAAGGAAAAAGCTTCAAGATTTCCTAAGCACGCAACTTCCTTCCTTTATGATTCCAGGCATATTTGTATTTTTAGAGGCGTTGCCCTTAACTCCGAATGGAAAGATTGATCGGAAGGCTCTTCCGGTACCAACAGAAATTCCTTCAACAGAAACCTCTCACTTTGTCGCTCCCCGTACTCGGGTTGAATCTCTCTTGGCCGAAATGTGGGCACACATCCTGAGAGTCGAGAAAGTTGGAACCACAGACAACTTTTTTCACCTTGGAGGGCATTCTCTCCTCGCCATGCAAATTGTTGCAAGGGTTCGCACCCTCCTGAAGGTTGAACTCCCCTTACAAACTTTGTTTGACACCCCCACGATCGGGGCAGTGGCTGACGTGATCAGCCAACTGAATCCGGAAGTTCATGATGACATAGAACCTGTTCTAGGAAACATACCCAGACCAACACCGCTCCCTCTTTCTTATGCACAAGAACGGCTCTGGTTTTTGGATCGATGGGAACCCAACAGCCCACTGTACAATATGGCCGTGGCCTATCGGTTACATGGATCTCTTGATGTGAAGAAGTGGGAACGGGCCCTACAGACCCTCATAACCCGTCATGAGACTCTTCGAACAACCTTTTTTGAACATGAAGGCATTCCAGCACAATTCATCCATCATGAAATGTCGATACCCCTTATTTTTATTAATCTCATAAAAGAAGATTCCGGCTATCGGGTCCAGAAAGCCTCAGATCTGGCATTTGCTGAATCACGTCGTCCCTTTGACCTGGCTACGGGGCCGCTTGTGCGAGCCACACTCATACATCTTGAAGACCATGCATATCTTTTCTTACTCACCTTGCATCATATTATTTCAGATGGTTGGTCATTGGAACTTCTCTTTCGAGAATTACTGCAATGTTACGAGGCCAGCCTTTCCCAAAAAGATTTAATGCTCCCTGCCTTGCCCATTCAATATGCGGACTTTGCGCTGTGGCAACGGGAATGGCTTCAAGGAAAACGCCTCAACCAGCATTTGATGTATTGGCGGAATCAGTTGGGGGACGCACCGCCAACTCTAGAAATTCCAACGGATCACCCGCGACCACCAAGACCAAGCTATCATGGATATCGCCAACCCGTCGCGTTTTCTGCAGATCTAGCGCAGGCCCTTCATGAGGTCAGTGAGCGTGAAGGCGTTACACTTTTCATGGTGATGCTTGCCGCATTTCAAGTGTTGCTCGCCCGATATTCCGGCCAAATGGACATCGTAGTTGGAACACCCATTGCTAATCGATCACAGGAAGAGGTGGAACCAGTCCATGGATTTTTTGCGAACACCCTGGTCTTACGAACCAATTTATCCGGCCACCCGACTTTTCAGGAAATCATACAACGGGTTCGCAATGTCTGCCTCGGAGCTTACGCTCATCAAGATGTCCCATTCGAAAAATTAGTCGAAGAATTACAGCCCGAGCGAGATTTAAGTCGCAACCCACTTTTTCAGGTGATGTTCCAGTTGTATACACCCCACGACCCGGGTGTGACGATCCCCAACCTCACCGTTAGCCGACAAATCCTGGATAGCGGCACAGCCAAATTCGACTTATTATTTTCATTAGGAGATCGAGGCACCGGCCTTTATGGTGGCATTGAATACGCAACCGATTTATTTGAAGAACCCACTATTAGCCGATTCATTGGACATTATCAACGATTACTTGAAGAAATCATCAAAGATTCCTCTCGCCCCGTTGACCAACTGCCATTCTTGACTCCTGCAGAACAAACCGAATTGCTCGTTGACTGGAACTCCACTCAAGCTGTGTTTCCTCACCACTCCTGTCTTCATGAGCTTATAGAAGAGCAAGCGCACAAAACTCCCGATTCAATTGCCGTCATGCATGACGAGCAATTCCTCACCTATGCACAATTGAATGCCCGAGCGAATGAATTAGCTACCCATTTAAGAGCTCTTAGAGTCAACCCCGATATTCGCGTCGGCCTCTGTCTGGAACGATCGATCAATATGGTCATTGGGGTTTTGGCCATTTTGAAAGCTGGAGGAGCCTACGTCCCGCTTGATCCCACCTATCCGGCTCCACGGCTGAACTTCATGCTCGAAAATGCAGATGTCCATTTGCTGGTTACTCAACGCGAGTTCCAAGACTTGTTTGCCACAACGAAAGCCCACATTCTTTGGCTCCACGAATCACACTTTTCTGTTCAAGGCAACGGAGAGCCGGTGAAGGAGTTCAGAGCAACTCCGGCCAATATGGCCTATGTGATCTATACTTCTGGTTCGA
>Ga0224496_10002706_pt1 | contig 10467 bp, 7 predicted proteins | sample SF_Jul11_sed_USG_2_FD_168127 | JGI IMG/M metagenome (GOLD analysis project Ga0224496, IMG submission 168127) | Sediment microbial communities from San Francisco Bay, California, United States - SF_Jul11_sed_USGS_8_1 | ecosystem: Environmental > Aquatic > Marine > Sediment | place: USA... | reverse complement strand
TATCTTGAAACTATACTATGCAGACCAGCTGCGAACTTTATACGGTCAACCGATGACTTTAGTATTTCATCACCAACTTTATAACCCAGGCTATTGTTAATGGTTTTGAATCTATCAATACCAATAAAGACTATCGCTGTTAATTCACAGGTATCGCCTTTTTCAATAACAGCTTCTAATTCCTTATAAAAAAACTGCTTGTTGGGGGCACCTGTTAACTCATCATAATATTTCTGATATTCAATCAATGCCGAGGCATGTCGCTCTTTAGTTATATCCTGAAGTGTTCCCAATACACTAACCAGATGACCATCCGACCCTGCTATGGCTTCTGCCAGTTGCTGATATATTACCTCGTTACCATTACTATCAATTAACCGGTGATCTTTATGATAGCTGCCACCATCGAGACAAATGCGACAGAACTCATCAAATATCATTTTCCGATCTTCATGATATATAAGATCAAAAAACTTATCCTTATTGATACTGTTCTGACCACCCAGGGCTGCATCGCAAAAAACACCCGATATTTCTACATCGTCTGTCTCTGGATTATATTCCCAGTATGAAATGCCAGCCATTCTTTGCGACTGCTTTAATCTGGCTTCATTCTCAGCCAGCTGATAATACATGTGCCTTTCACGCAAAGCATAACGAACGCGCTCAACCAGCAACGACCAGTTTATTGGTTTTGTAATAAAATCATTAGCACCCATATCAAATGCTTTATCAACAGATGAGCCATCATTCAAACCTGTAAGCATTATTATTTTTGTTTCATTGTGATCAAAAACTTTACGCAATTCCTGACATGTCTGATAACCGTCCATAACAGGCATAATGACATCTAACAGAATAATTTCCGGTTTAAATTCCACTGCGCATACCAGTCCATCTTTGCCCCCTGCACGGGACTCTACATCGTAACCGGACTTAAGTAATGTTTTTTCAATCATTTTTCTTGTAATCGCATCGTCATCAATCACAAGAATCCTCGATTTAATACCATCAAGATCTGTCATTATGCAACCTCACGTATCAGCTTTTCCAGAAGCTCACAGGTTCCTTTAAACGTCTCATCTATTTTTTTAACATAAACTGGAATATCAGGTGATTCATTCATTCTCAAGCCTGATTCAAGCTCATCGCAAATTGAACTTAAATAAATCGCACCAACATTACCACTTGAGCCTTTTATAATGTGTACCAGAGAAGTCACAGCGTCTTTATCATTTAGATCAATAGATTTTAATTGCTCTATTTGTTTGCTTGCAGCAGCCATATACTCTTTAAGAATTACAAAGAACTCATCTTCTAGCGCCTCGATTAGCATCGAGGTGGTTTCATTATCTATATATATTTTCTCACCATTGCTCATAATAATCGCATCCTTATATGGCCACTTTTTTGTCTTCATCACCTAACCAGCAAGACAACATCAAGGACAACACATCAGGCTTGATCGGCTTAGATATATAATCATTCATTCCACTTTCAATACACTTTTCCCTGTCGCCCTGCATTGCATTTGCTGTCATCGCTACAATAGCTGTTTCTGTATTTAACTCTGTCTTTCGTATTTCTCTTGTGGCCATATAACCATCCATTTCTGGCATCTGGCAATCCATCAATATAAGATCATATTTTATAGCTTTAGCTTTTTGTAATGCTTCCACGCCATTATTTGCTATATCAGCCGCATAGCCGAGCTTCTTCAACATGCCTAACGCAACCTTCTGATTAATGACATTATCCTCAGCAAGAAGAAGCCTTCTCTCAGAGATCTTTACTGTTTCTTTTCGAGCAACACTCTCATCTGATTTTTTTCTATCATTGATTAACATTGACTTACGAGCAGATATCTTTGTACTAATGCTATCGAACAGTAATGAATTTCTTACTGGTTTTGTTAAAGTAATATCAACACCAGCATCTTTACTTTTCTGGCGCGCACTATCTTCGCACATCGACGTTAACATAATTATCACTACTGACTGATCAAGACTTTTAACTGCATTCGCAACGTCGATACCATCCATTCCCGGCATCATATAATCCAGCAATAACAGGTCATAGGGCTCACTAGCACTCAGCGCATGCTTCACCATTTCGATTGCTTCTACGCCTGACTCTGCTGTTTCAGGCTCACAACCCCAGTGCCCCAGTTGCCTCTTGTATATCAAACGATTGGTTTCATTATCATCAACAACCAGAACCCTTAAATCACTTAAATTATGATTTACTTCTTTGTATTCATGCTCAATTACTGACTCTTCCATTTCTATTTCATACCAGAAAACGCTGCCCTTACCTACTTCAGACACAACCCCAATACGGCCATTCATTAACTCTACTAATTGTTTACAAATTGAAAGGCCCAGGCCTGTGCCACCGAAACGTCTGGTAGTGGTTCCATCTTCCTGACTGAATGCGCTAAAGATTCTGCTCTGGGCATTTTTTTCGATTCCTATGCCTGTATCCTTTATTTCAAACCTGACAACTATCTTTTCTTCATTCCTGTTTACTAACATTATTTTCGTCATGATCTCGCCATTTTTTGTAAACTTGATTGCATTACCAATCAAATTCATCATAATCTGCCTTAGACGAGTTGGATCGCCGCGCATAAATCGCGGAACATCATCACTAACATCATAATTAATTTCATTTCCTTTGCTATGCGCTCGCTCTGCCAGCAGACTATTTACATCCTCAACCGTACCTAACAAATCAAAATCTGTAGACTCGATCTCAAGCTTGCCTGCTTCTATTTTTGAAAAATCAAGAATGTCATTCAAAATACTCATTAACAGCTCGCCAGAGCTATATGCGGTTTCTGCATATTCGCGCTGCTCTCTATCAAGGTCTGTTTCTGTTAATAAATTAATCATGCCAAGAACGCCATTCATTGGCGTTCTTATTTCGTGGCTCATATTAGCAAGAAATTCTGATTTCGATTTACTTGCAGTTTCTGCCTCTTCTTTAGCTCTTATCAATATGTTTTCAATTTCTTTTCTTCCCGTAATATCCTCTATTGTGCATACGGCGCCAACAATCTCCGAATTATCAAAAATTGGTGCTATACCCATATTAATATTGATATCCCTGTCACTTCCATTTACCACTAATTCAATATCATGAATCGTCTTTCCACTGCCAATTACATTATTAAGAGACGCCTTCAATTTATTCATCTCATCATCTGATAATAGAGACAACAAACTTCTATAAATTAATGCCCCATAGTCCCTTTCAACTATCTGACATACTCTTGCATTCATTCTTGACACCATGTATTCAGTATCAATTACAACAATACCATTCGTCGTGCTATCAAATATCTTTTCTTCGAGCTGCATTAGTTTTCTTATTTCATGCTCGGCATTCTTTTTCTCTTCGATTTCAGCAAGTAGCCTGTCATTAGCGTTTTTTAAATCACCTGTTCTCTGGGCTATCTGCTCTTCCAGATCGAACTTGTTTTTTCGCAGCGCATTTATTAGTGGATTCAGCATTCCATAAATCACCAGAGAGCCGCCTATCACCATTATTAATGTCACGCCACCAACAAGATACATGGCGTCACTCATTTCTTCTTTATATCGAGTGGTTGGCAACACTGAAATCATGGTCATACCCAATGACGGAATACCACTGTAGGCAATAATATCTGTAGTTCCGGAATAACTGTCTTTCCATAAAAATGCACCGGTCTGGCCAACCATTGCCGCATCTATACTTATTATTTCGCCTTCAGATAATTTATATTTTTTCTCATACCTTAATCCTTCATCATCTGATATAAGAGCATTTTCTGATATTCCATCCACGCTATCATCAATAAACCGTGTTACTACTCCAGTACTGTCTCTGGAATTCAACCTTAAAAATGCTTTTTCTACCTGAGACAGTGTTGCAAACTTGGACCCTTTTGCATGCGCATTAGGACTATTCTCCAGATCAAAAACGGCTACTGAATCAACCATATTTGCAAACGCTTTAACATTATTTAGCAATAACTCCCTTTCTTTAATCAGCGCCTGGTCATAAAAAACTTTTGTAGAAACACCTGATATTACAGCGGTAACAAACGCCAGTATTATTATAATAATGCCAAGCCTGACTTTTCCCGGCATATCATTAATATCACCTTTTACTCTGGACGTTATTGCACCCAGCGAAAAAATGATTAACGTTATTAGCGCTATCCATGCCGCAAGCATTTCTTCACTAACAAAACTATTTAGAGTTAACACTTTATTGCTATGCTGATAAGTTACAGCTGCCATCCCCACATAGTGCATACCACATATGGCTATGGCCAATATCAATGATGCACTTATTTTTATAACCAGGGATTCGCTAAGTTTAAATCTGTCCTGCTGAATAGCTAACCAGATTGCGACATAAGACGCAGCTATGGCAACACCAACTGACAAGCAAACGATTCTCAAATCGTAAACAGCTTCTGCCTGCATAATCATGGCTTCCATACCAATATAATGCATAGAGGATATTCCCAGACCCATTAGTAATGAGGCCATCATAATATTTTTATTCTTTATGTCTCTTTTGCGCATAAACCAGAGTGCAAACCAGGATGTCACCATGGCCGCCACTACTGATACAAAAGTTATTTTAATATCATATTGCATCAGCATATTCATCTGATACGCCAGCATGCCAATAAAATGCATTGACCATATACCGGCACCTAGCGTTACAGAACCAAGAACTAACCAGGCGCACTTTGAACCTTCATTGCTTTGTCTTAAGCGGTGTATTTGACCAAGGACTATATAAGCTGCAACCGCAGCTATCACGTAGGAGACGAAAACCATTCCATAATTGTATGTTCCATTTATCTGCATCTTTCTTTAACTCGGTTCATTACTGTTAATTCATGACTCAGGTTTTCCTTAATTTGATTATATTCAAATACAAACTATTATTTGTTTCAGAACTGTAACCATTTAGTAATTATTTATTAACACTTAAGAACACACGTGAATATAGCCATACTCGACGATGACCCATCTCTTGCTGAGTTCGTCAGCATTTGCCTTTCTTCATCAGGTCACGTCTGTAAAATATTTACTAATGGCACTGATTTTAAAGAGAAAGTTTCACAATCAAGCTTCGACCTGTATATTCTCGACTGGGAATTACCTGATATTAATGGGGATATTATTCTTAAATGGCTGCGTGACACCTATGGCTTTCAGACTCCTGTGCTATTTTTAACATCACATGACTCTGAACAGGATATTGCAAAAATACTTCAGCTGGGCGCCGATGATTACGTAGCCAAGCCGATCAAACCACTTGAGCTTATTGCGCGCATCAGTGCTCTACTAAGGCGAAGTTCACTTTCTTCTTCGAAACATAACTTTATTAATATTAATGGCATCTATTTTGATCTTGATGCTCATAGCGTAACCCTTGATCAAATCACATGCTCTTTAACACCAAAAGAATACGATCTTGCTGTCTATATGTTTCATCATATTGGACACTTAATAACACGCAATGAACTTCTCGAAAAAGTATGGAATACCTCAACTAACATGAATACTCGCACAGTTGATATTCATATCAGTCGTTTGCGAAAAAAACTGCTTCTTGATGAGGAACATGGCTGGAACTTACAGGTTATCTATCAACATGGATATCGACTCGAATTAGTCAATAATCATTTATTAACCACTGATAGCAATTAATAGAATCTCTCTTCACCCTCTGGCCGGGTTCTAAATAATCTAAGCGTCCAGAAATATTGTGCCGGACAAATATGCACGGTGTTTTCTATGGCCTGATTCATTCGAGTTGCATCAAGTTTATCATCACCCTGCGGAAAATCCTGCATAGCGGGTAAAACATGGATGATGTATTTTTTCTGTTTTTCATCATAACAACTAATACAGGGCAGGACATCGGCATGACAGTTTTTGGCCAGACGCCCGAGCACAGGCACGGTGGCTTTCTGCACATTAAACATGGGTACAAATATTGAACGGTCTTTTCCCAGATCTTCATCAGGCAAATAAAACATTAACTGACCGGCCTGCACGTCTTTAATAATGGGTCGCAGCCCCGCTTCACGCGAATAAATAATGGTACCGAAACGGGTGCGGCCTTTGGCAACAAACCAGTTTGTCACCGGGTTTTTGAGCACTTTAAATGGCCCGGAAACAGGATAGCGCATGGTAATGGCCGACACTGCCATTTCCAGTCCGACACTGTGACTGGTCATAATAATAACCGATCGTCCTTTTTTCAGACTGGCATCGATATTTTCCTGTCCTTTGATAATAATTTTTTCTGCCAGTGTTTTTCTGGATGCCCACCAGACTAATCCATAATGCAGAACACTGCGCATTTGCGCACGGTAATGCTGTTTAATGAGATTTTCTTTTTCTGCATCGGACAAATCTGGAAAACACAGTTGAATATTTTTCTGTGCAATAAGAAATCTTTTTTTATGACTGAACCGTGCCAGGTCTCCGAGCCTGTTAGCAAGCCAGTTGGTAACACCATCCGGTAATACATAAAAGCCATATAACAACAGAACCCATAACCAGCTTGTCCAGTAAACCGGTTTTAAATATGCCCATTCAAATCGGGTCTTGTATACCAGTTTACTGGTACCTGCCTGTCGTTCTTTATTCATATTATTTTTTTGCCGCGATAAACATAACCTGATCACGTAATCCCTGCTGCAAATTTCCTACACCATTATCTTCTCTATAAAATAAAATTTTCATATCAGCAAACGTTTTCAGTAATTCGCCCTGCTGTAACCTGAATTCCGGATTCGATGGACCCCGGCCATTCGATTGTTCACCTGAAAAGGTCTGATAACACAACAGGCCACCGGGTTTTAAAATAGCCTGTAATTTTTTTAATGTCGGACGATGCAGAAAAAAGCTGACGATAACCAGATCAAACTCCGCTGCCGTGGGTGGATTATTTTCCAGATCCCTGACTTCAGCATGAATAGTTAATGCTTGACTGGCAGCATATTTTTTTATTTTATCAATCGCAATTGCAGAGCCATCCCAGGCAGTAACTGAATAACCTTTAGCCGCCAGCCAGCAGGCATTGGCGCCCAGGCCACAGGCATAATCCAGCACTTTGCCACTCACCGGCAGTAAATGCTCATTCTGAATCAGAACATCTGCAGGGCTTTGTTCACCTGCTTCACGCAGCAGATAATGCTGATCCCAGTCCGGCATTATTTTCTCCAGAAGGCGGGGGTAAATAATACCAGCAGAGTAAAGATTTCCAGGCGTCCCATTAACATACAGACACACAACACCCATTTTGCAAAATCATTAATGCCCGCATAATTAGCGCCTACATCACCCAGTCCCGGACCAAGATTATTCATGGTAGCGGCTACCGCAGAAAAAGAAGTGACCTGATCAATGCCGCTGGCCATTAATAACAGCATCATAATAACGAAGACACCGACATAGGCCGCGAAGAAACCCCAGACCGCATCCATAACAGAATCGGACACCGGTTTATTGCCAATTTTTACCACCACCTGGGCGCTGGGGTGTACCAGGCGCATGAGTTCACGCATGCCCTGCTTTAACAGTAACAGCACACGTATGACTTTCATACCGCCACCCGTTGATCCTGCACAACCTCCGATAAAACTGGAAAACAGTAATAACACGGGAAGGAACCCCGGCCATAAATAAAATTCTGACATGGTAAAACCGGTGGTGGTGCCGATTGAAATTGCATGAAAAACACCCTGCCTTAATGCACTGGCAAGATCACCATAGGTGTGATTGTAATAAAGATAGGAGACACAAATAATCGCCACCAGAAAGAGCACCCGAATATAGGTCACAAACTCTGCATCGGAACTATAAATTTTAAAATTCCAGCGCCGGAACACCATGAAGTGCAAAGCAAAATTGACACCACCCAGCAACATAAACACCATGGCCGTGGCTTCAACCCAGACACTGTCATAAAAACCGATACTGGCATCGTGAGTAGAGAAACCACCAATTGCCACTGTTGAAAAACTGTGCGCAATTGCATCAAACGCACCCATACCGGCGAACCAGTATGACAATGCACAGGCGATGGTTAAACTCAGATAAATATACCAGAGCGCTTTTGCTGTTTCGGTAATGCGCGGTGTTAATTTATTATCTTTTACCGGACCGGGTGCTTCAGCCCGGTATAACTGCATACCCCCGATACCCAGCATGGGCAAAATTGCCACCGCCAGTACGATAATACCCATACCACCGAGCCACTGCAGTTCATGTCGGTAAAATAAAATCGAGTGGGGTAAATTTTCCAGACCCGTTAAAACAGTTGCCCCGGTGGTGGTTAGCCCGGATATAGATTCAAACACCGCATCGGCAACACTGATATCCAGTGGTTCATAGAGAATAAACGGCAAGGCACCGGAAACGCCGAGTACAAACCAGAATAACACCACCACCAGAAAGCCATCACGTAAACGTAAATCCTGTTTCTCATTTCTCACCGGTAACCACATGACAAGACCGGTAATCAATAATGTGGCGTAACTATCCAGGAATGCGTAACCGGTTCCTTCCTGATACCAGAGGTCGATCAGTAACGGCGGCAATGATGTAATGCTGAACAGCATTACCAGAATTCCGATGATTCGTTGTATGACTTTAAAATGCACGATTAAATAAAGGTCACGCCAACCTGGAAGAGTTTTTCGACTTCATGTATTTTCTTTTTATCGACTAAAAAAAGAACCACATGATCTTCTGCTTCTATTACCGTATCGTGATGTGCAATAAGAACTTCGTTACCTCTAACAACGGCGCCAATGGTCGTTCCTTCGGGCAGGGTAATTTCCTCAATACGACGACCAACCACTTTCGATGTTTTTTCATCGCCGTGGGCAATCGCTTCTATGGCTTCTGCTGCACCGCGTCTTAATGAGTGTACAGAAACCACATCCCCTTTACGAACATGAGTTAACAAAGCACCAATGGTTGCCTGTTCAGGCGAGATGGCCACATCAATAGCATCATGGCTTTCCATTAAATCAACATAAGCTGCGCGATTAATTAACGACATTACCTTGCGTGCGCCGAGACGCTTGGCCAGCATGGCCGATAAAATATTGGCTTCATCATCATTGGTCACGGAACAGAAAATATCCATGCTATCAATATTTTCTTCCAGCAATAATTCTTCATTCGCCGAGTCACCGAGCAACACCACGGTCTTCTCAAGCTCCTGAGATAAGTAATGGGCACGCACCGCATTATGCTCAATCAACTTAACCTGATGCCTTTCTTCCAGTCGCTGCGCCAGACGTTTACCAATATTACCGCCACCGGCAATAATAACCCGTTTGGCGCGTTTATCTGCTGGACGCAGTTCTTTCATGACATCACGAATATGCTCACGGGCAGCAATAAAAAACACCACATCATCGGCTTCGATTACGGTATGCCTGAGGGGAATGCGGGGCTTACCGCGACGATAAATCGCCGCCACACGGGTATCGATAGTGGGCATGTGTTTACGAATATCCTGCAGTTCGTGCCCGACCAATGGGCCACCGTAATAAGCTTTAATACCCACCAGTACCACTTTGCCTTCGGCAAATTCCAGTACCTGCAAGGCGCCGGGGTACTCAATAATATTACTGATGTAATTGGTGACGATTTCCTCGGGACTGATCAGCACATCGATGGGCAGCGCATGGCCAATAAATAATTCGGGATGATTCAGGTACTGGGCGGAACGGATACGCGCAATCTTGGTGGGTGTACTATGCAATGTCCAGGCAACCTGACAGGCAACCATATTGATTTCATCACTGTTGGTGACGGCAATCAGCATGTCGGCATCTTCAATACCGGCACGTTGCAAAACATCGGGATGGGCAGCATTGCCACTGACTGTCTGAATATCCAGGCGATCTCGCAACTCAGCGAGCAGCTCTATTTTTGAATCTACCAGGGTAATGTCATTGGCTTCCGAGGCAAGATTCGCCGCTACCGAAGACCCTACCTGGCCTGCACCAAGAATTAGAATTTTCATGCTGTTTTTTTTGCTATGTTTGGCGCGAAGTTTACGCCTTTCACTTATTTATTCCACCCTGTTCAGGCTTTTTTCTGCAATATGGCGTAATAAAAACCATCCATATCCTGCTCACCGGGAAATATCTGTCGACCGTGGGAACGTGCCTGTCCCCAGGTGGCATTTATTAAAATTTCACTGGCATCATGAGTCATGGCTAAAAACGCCTCCATTTGCTGTTCGTTTTCCTGCTTGAAAATGGAACAGGTGGCATAGAGTAACCGGCCACCGGGCTTGAGCAGCGGCCAGATACTGTTCAATATTTTGCGCTGTGTTTCCACCAGACTGACCATATCAGCTTCACGTCTGAGGCTTTTAATATCAGGATGACGACGAATAACACCACTCGCCGAACAGGGCACA